>Ga0099364_10005462_pt1 | contig 18829 bp, 14 predicted proteins | sample TergutTh196P3_FD_73070 | JGI IMG/M metagenome (GOLD analysis project Ga0099364, IMG submission 73070) | Microcerotermes parvus P3 segment gut microbial communities from Pointe-Noire, Republic of the Congo - Th196 P3 | ecosystem: Host-associated > Arthropoda: Insects > Digestive system > Gut ...
GCGCAACAGGTGATAAGCGAAACGTTATCCAGCACATCCCAGTACCCGTTGGTTGACAATAACGACGAGATAACGAAAGGAACACCCGACGAAGATGGATTTTCCGGATGGGCGGGCGACCCGCAAGGCGCTTATGAGACATGGGCGGGAGAATTCAACCGAGCTTCGGACGCCATGGTCAAAGCCATGACGGACGACCCCCGTATCGACGTGTTTTTTGACGTGAACGGTGAAGGTAATTTTCAGGGCGTAGACCTGAACACGCCTTATGCCGATCAATATGCGCTGTTTTACGAGAACAGGGCCTATTACAGCTCCTACGATTCCGCTACGTTTAGCCGTAACCGGTTAGTGCCGGGTGTCACGGTATCCGCTGCCGAAGTGTCGTTTATTAAAGCGGAGGCTTACCAGAGAGGCCTGGCATCAGGCGATGCAAAAGCAGCCTTTGTACAAGGTATCCAACATTCAGTAGATTTTTATTTCTGGCTGAACGCCCAAAGCGCCTATCGCGCTCCGCTTGAAAAACCAGACGACGCTGCCATCATCGCGTTTGCCGAAAATAAATGGGATACGGCAGCCGATAAATTGGAAGCTATCGGCGTACAAAAATGGATCAACTACGGTGTCTTGCAACCAGCCCATGCCTGGGCCGAAATAAGACGTACCGGTTTCCCCGCATTGTCATTCCCAACTGATAATGCCGCCCAGACAATACAGAACGTCCCGAACAGATTCCGCTATCCCAAATCGGAAGTCGACCTGAACACCGAAAATTATGAATCGGTGAGAACGCAGGATAATTGGACGGGGAAGATGTTTTGGGCTAAATGAGTTTTTGGGGGGGCGAAAGGGGCGAAGGGGCGAAGGGGCGAATGCACGAAGGGGTGAATGCGTGAAGGGATGATGTTTTGTCCCCGTCATTGGTAGAAAATTGTAACAACGGCATCCTGCCGTTGCAATAGTCAAACATGCTGATATTGACGAGTTTCATAAAACTAACTCGTCATTTGTAGGAACGAAGCAATCCAGGTGAAAATCAGGGCATCTGGATTGCTTCGCAAGTTTGCAATGACGGGTTCAAAACGATATTGAGTTTTTTTGGTTTTTGAAAAAATTGGGTGCTGTGTCGCAAAAAAACATACTTTAATAGAAAAGATAACCCTAAAGTGTAGTGGATAATTAAAAAATTTTCTATCTTTGCTCTTTCAAAAAAGTAAAGTATGTTATAGATATAAATTTTCAATTATTATGAAGTATCTTGACCCAAAGAATGATTTAACCTTCAAGCGTGTTTTCGGTGAGCACAAACATTTATGTATAAGCCTGATAAATAGTATGTTGCCACTTGAAAAGCCGATTATAAGCATTGAGTATCAAACAGGCGAGTTGATACCTGAACTGACGGATGTGCTGCGAAATACGATAGTTGACATTCGTTGTACCGATGCTGATGACCGTCAGTTTCTGGTAGAGATGCAATTGTTTTGGAATGAAAGTTTCAAAAGTCGCGTATTGCTCAACGCATCAAAGGCTTATGTGATGCAATTGGACAAGACGGAAAAATTCAAATTACTAAAACCTGTCTATGCCTTGAATTTTGTAAACGATACGTTTGAAAATTCAGTTGCTATGAAAGACGAATATTACCACCACTACAAGATTGTTAATATTAAGAATACAAAAAAAATAATCAAGGGATTGGAGTTCGTTTTTATAGAGTTGCCCAAGTTTAAGACGATAAACCGTGCAGAAAAGAAGTTGCAGGAATTATGGCTTCGTTTTCTGACCGAAATCAACGAAACGACAGAAAAGGCGCCCTCCGATTTGATGGAAAATGACGAAACCCGTGAGGCGGTTAGTTACATGGAGCGTGCCGCCTATACAAAGGAGCAGTTGCTCTACTACGACAAGTGGAAAATTGATACCATGACCGCTTCAAGCATGTTAGAGACTTCCAAAGCAGAAGGCGAAGCCATCGGTTTGGAAAAAGGCAAAGCTATCGGTTTGGAAAAAGGCGAAGCCATTGGCTTTGAAAAAGGGCTGGTAACTGTAGTAATCAATTGCAAAAAGGCAGGATATAATATAGATGCCATTTCAGTTTTCACCGGACTCACACCCGAACAAATAATTGAAATTCTAAAAAACAATCATATCTGACATCCCCCCATCTTTAAATTTTAAATTTTTTTCGTATGAAACAGTCAAGTTATTTTAATCACACCCAAGCTATAATGAAAATTTACCCATTAATCATTAATCATTAATCATTATTCATTAATCATTTTTTTCCTATGAAAAATTCAGTATTATTTTGGGCTATTAGCCTGTTGTGGCTTGTACAACCATTTCTTTTAGCCCAACAGGGGAGTAAACGCATCAGCCTGCCGGATATAGTGAATGGCACGTTTCGTCAGGAATCAGCCGGTGGCGAGATACGTCCGTTACCCGACGGCGAACATTATACGGCGATGAACCGCGAACGTACGATGATTATCAAATATTCGTATCGCACAGGCCAACCAGTAGAGACGCTTTTTGACGTTAAAAATGCGCGTGATTGTACGTTTGATAACTTTCAGAACTACGAGATAAGCGCCACCGGCTATCGTATTTTACTCTTCCGTGAAAGGGAGCAGATTTACAGAAGGTCGTCGCTATCAATGGTATATGAGTATGATGTGCGACGGAGGATGGTGAAGCCGCTGAATGAATCGGGCCAGAAGATTATGATCCCTACGTTTTCGCCCGACGGTCGGATGTGCGCTTTTGTGGAAGATAATAATATACGACTCAAAAAATTCGATTATGATACGGAAACAGCCGTTACAAAAGATGGTGAGGTGAATAAGATTATCAATGGGGCTACCGACTGGGTGTATGAAGAAGAATTTTCGGTGATCAATCTGATGGCCTGGTCGCCCGATAATGAATACTTGGCTTATGTGCGCTTCGACGAGTCGGAAGTGCCTGAATATGCGATGGCTATGTATGGGGAGGACACTTATCCTTATGAACAACGGTTTAAATATCCCAAAGCAGGCGAAAAAAATTCGATAGTGACCCTCCATTCATACAGCGTCGAAACGAAAGACATCAAAGAACTGAAAGTCCCGATGAATGAAGAATTTTATATTCCATACATAACTTTTACAACTGACCCGTCGCAGTTGGTTGTAATGACGCTTAACCGTCATCAGAATGTCTTCAACTTGTATTATGCCAACCCGAAAAGCGGTGTGTTCAAGCTGATAATAAAAGATGAAAACAAGGCGTATATCGATAGCGACTGGATGCAGGCTATTCAATTCTCGAAAAGCGGATTTCTCTATGTGAGCGAAAAAGACGGGTATGCACATATCTATCAATATTCGCCGACAGGGGTCATGCTACGACAGGTTACTAACGGCAACTGGGATGTAACACGCCTGATCGGTAAAGATGAGGCGACCGGCGCGATTTATTACGAATCGGCGGAAGAAAGTCCTTTGCGTCGCGCTGTGTATGTGATAGATGCGAAAGGAAAAAAAACGCGACTCTCGACACAACAAGGAACAAACAGCGCCACATTCAGCGCTAACTATGCGTATTATGTGAACCGTTTTACGAGTGCGACTTCGCCGGTACGCATCAGCCTATATGAGACGAAATCAGGCAAGGAACTCAGGTTGCTTCAGGATAATGCGGCGCTAAAAAGCAAAATGGCGGAGTATGCCGTCGCTACAAAAGAATTTATTACCGTCACGACGTCGACTGGCGAAGAGTTGAACGCCTGGATAGTGAAGCCGCCCGACTTTGATGAATCGAAAAAATATCCCGTAGTGATGTTTCAGTATAGCGGCCCTAATTCGCAATCCGTATCCGACCGTTTTGGCATTGATTGGGAGCAATATCTTGCGACAAACGGCATTATATGCGTGTGCGTAGACGGTCGCGGTACAGGCGCCCGCGGGGAAGCGTTCCGCAAATGTACCTACATGCGGATGGGGTATCTCGAATCGCGCGACCAGGTGGCGGCAGCCATAGCCTTAGGCAAACTACCGTATATCGACGCCGCACGCATAGCGATCTGGGGCTGGAGCTTCGGAGGATATAACACCCTGATGGCTATGAGCGTCGGTAATGGTGTGTTTAAAGCAGGAATAGCCGTAGCGCCACCTACCGACTGGCGTTATTATGATACGATCTACACTGAACGGTTTATGCGAACACCCAAAGAGAACCAGAAAGGGTACGACGAGTCCTCACCGATAAAATTAGCGAAAGACCTGCAAGGCAAGCTGTTACTTGTACATGGTACGGCAGACGATAATGTACACTTCAAACAAAGCATGGATTATGCCGAAGCCTTAGTGCAAGCCGGCAAACAATTCGAAATGCAAATGTATCGCGACCGCGACCATGGCATCGCCGGCGGCAACACCCGCATGCACCTCTACACCCGCATGTCCGAATTCCTTTTCAAAAACCTGTAAATTCCCCGTACTTTCGCTGGTATTCTACAACTATCTTTGAAGTTCTTCAAGGGATTCATCACAGCAATCTCTACTTACGGATACGCCATTCGCGCGGGAATAAGTTATTGGCACGGACACCTGTGTTTTTTACAAAGCCAAGTGGGATGTTCCGGTAAGTTACCAAGAAATAACCTTTTGAAGTATTAACAGGCAAGGTCATCATGTTCCTTTGCAAATAGGTTATGGCTTGTTCGCAGGATAATTCAATCGACGGAAATGAGTGCTCGTTTAGTTCCGTACTTAGGGCTAACGAGGCGGAAGGGACAAAATCGTCGCCTTTCGATTCGCCGAGCGGCAAACCTGCCGAAGTAATTTTCAAATTTGCGGAAAGGGCAGTGAAGGCGCTTTCATGTTTTGCCGGAATAGCATATAACATGTTACAAAGCCCGGGTTTTATTTTTGAACCTGCGTCACGAAATACAAACTTTTCAGGGTTTGATAACATGTTTTTTATGTGAGATGGTACGTGAACCTGAGCTGTCCTGGAAGCGGGAAGCCGATGCCTTGAGCCAGAGACCTGAATCTCAGACGAATCGTTGTTTTTTCGCAAAAGAGCCAGAAAAAAACCCTCTCCACGGATAAGGTGCGGGAAAAAGCGGTAACCCGGTAATACCTTATTAAGACCGTAAGATGGCTTTATATTCCATTCCGGTTTTATAGTTATGGGTATGATTTCGGCTCCGAGTTCGCCGGAAAGAATTCGTATGTTATCTTCATTTTCTTCGGTGTTAAAGGTGCAAGTGCAATAAACCAGGTATCCTCCCGGTTTGAGTGCCTCCCAAACATCGCGAACAATTCGTCTTTGACGTGAAGCGCAAAATTTCACGTGTTCGATGCTCCATTCATTACGCGCTTCGGGGTTTTTGCGAAACAACCCCTCACCTGAACAGGGCAGGTCGGCTATGATGACATCAAAAAAATGCGTCATACGTCCAAAGTCTTTCGCATCGCTTTGGGTGAGAATTGTATTTGCACGTCCCCATTTAGCGATATTTTCGGAAAGAACAAGGCTTCGACCATGGATTATTTCATTACTGACTAACAACCAATCGTCTGGCAATAAGGTTAGTAAATGGGTGGATTTGCCTCCCGGCGCTGCACACAGGTCGAGCGCCATCATCCCGCTTTTAGCTATGCACGGATCGGTAAAAATTGTTCGTATAGCTTGTTCAAGAAACATAGAAGATGCTTCCTGTACGTAATAAACGCCGGCATGAAATAGCGAATCGTAGGTAAAAGAAGGTCGTTGCTGAAGATAATAACCCGTTTCACACCATGGGATTTTTTCAACCCGATTCATCAACAAGGCATTTTTTACATTGATTGCTACATCGTTTTTTTCTTTCGGCAATATCCCTTCCCAAACCGAATCCCTTCCTACAGCCGGTTCGATTTGAATAGCCCCAAACTTACGAGGATTAATCCGAAGACTTACCGGAGGCTCCGTTTCCAAAGCCGCCATGAACGCTTCAAACTCATCCTGTAATAATTGTTTTGTCAGCTGAATAAAATCCTCTTTATACATTCTGCAAAGGTAGTGCAAGCCGAGCGAAATACAAAATGAGTTTACTCATTTTTATTTTCGAGGCGCCGCCTACCATCTGGCGAAACCGAAAGGTAGTGCAAGCCGAGCGAAATACAAAATGATTTTACTTTTTTGAAAAAAAATAATACCTTTGCGGCGAATAGTACATAAAAAATAATTGTTCATTGTTCATTGTTCATTGTTCATTAAAAAAGATGGTTACACTGTATTTGATACCAGTTACATTGGGTGAAACGAAGTTATCGCGGGTATTGCCTGATTATAACAGGGAAGTGATTTTGTCGTTGAAGCATTTTATCGTGGAGAATAAACGTACGGCACGGCGTTTTTTGAAGAAAACGGCGCCGGAGATTGTGATTGATGAACTGCATTTTTACGAATTAAATAAGCATACATCTTCGGAAGCTATCTACGGGCTATTGTCGCCAATGGACGCAGGCGAATCCGTAGGTTTGATGTCGGAAGCGGGATGTCCGGGCGTTGCTGATCCTGGGGCGGAGGTGGTGGCAATAGCACAGCGAAAAGGCTATTGTGTGAGACCTCTTGTCGGTCCTTCATCGATCTTAATGGCATTGATGGCTTCGGGTTTTAACGGGCAACGTTTTGCTTTTCAGGGATACCTGCCTGTTGAGGCTTCTAAGCGTGTTGAACGAATAAAGGCTTTGGAGGCGCGGATGGTTGCCGAAAACGAGACACAGATTTTTATGGAGACACCCTATCGGAATAATCAATTGTTGAGCGACCTTCTCCGTACATGCAAGCCCACGACACGATTGTGTGTGGCCGCCGGAATCTCGCACGACGAAGAGTTTATCAAAACCCGTCAGGTGAAAGAATGGGCAGGCAAAATACCCGACCTGAATAAGAAACCGGCTATTTTCCTGATAGGGAAATGGGACAATGGACAATGAACAATGAACAATGAACAATGAGATGGAATTATATATGGCGCATGAGACGGCTGTGATAGATGACGGTTGTACGATTGGTGAAGGGACGCGAATCTGGCATTTTTCACACCTTATGACGGGGTGTACGGTAGGAAAAAATTGTAATATCGGTCAGAATGTGGTTATATCGCCCGATGTTGTGCTGGGCGACGGAGTGAAGGTGCAGAATAATGTATCAATTTATACCGGTGTGACTTGTGAGGATGATGTATTTCTGGGGCCATCATGTGTTTTTACCAACGTGATCAATCCTCGAAGCGCGCTATCACGCAAACATAAATTTATGCCCACCAAAGTATGCAAAGGCGCTTCGATAGGAGCTAATGCCACGATTGTATGCGGAAATGTTATCGGCGAGTATGCCATGATAGGCGCCGGAGCTGTGGTTATAAAAGATGTGCCGCCTTACGCATTAGTGGTAGGTAATCCGTCCCACCAAATAGGCTGGGTAAGCGAATACGGGCATCGCCTGCATTTTAATGAAAAGGGCATAGCCATCTGCCCGGAAAGCAACGAAAGGTATCTTTTAAAAGCAGACGATACGGTTATAAAAATTATGTCAGGGGGACGGAGGAATTGACATAATGTCAATTCCTCCGTCCCCCTGACATAATTTTCTAAATAGCATATTGATACCTGAAGTAAACCTTGTGCGTGATATTTCCTACATAAAAGATTATAACGCCTACATTAAGCGAAGGTGTACCCGCTAATATCCTGATGCTGACTGTTTCATTGGTTGGAGGCGTGGTAGGTGGTTGTAAGTAATCATTACCGACTAACTCAAAATAGTTGGCTGGTTGCACCTCTATATCTCTGCGTGTTGGCCCGTACCAGGAAGAGGGGGCCATTTGACTTGGTAATTGGATTCGCGCTGAAACGACAGGGTATGTATTGCTGCTTCCGGCTACGCCGAATAAAGACAGGGTATCCATACTGCCGGGAATAAATCGCAAAAGATTGGTTGTCACTACGGCGTATTGTCCGTTTGAGGTGGCACGCGTGGCGCCATCGTTGATCTCTATGATATATTCGATGTTGCTGCCCGGATTGTTTTGCGCCTGATTTAATGTGCGATACCCTTCACTACGGACTTTATTGATTGTGAAAAGATAATGATGATTACGCTCCGTGTCTAAATATTTCCCGGTAATAGGATTATAGAAGTCCATGCGGTAAAAAGTGGTGTCGCCGGGCGCATTTGCCTTGTGTAGCGTGATATGCTGGCGGGCAGGGCTAAAATCGGTGTCGTTGACGGAAGCGCCTAAACAGGTTGTGTTGCTGGAGGGATACTCATACAAATAAATATTGGTTTCCTTTTCGTTGCTGGATGAGTTTTGCAACATGAGATACCGTTCCCGTGAGGAGACTTGTGTGAGGTCAGGATATCCCTGAATAGTGCCAGCGGGTTGTATATATCCCGCCTTGCCGCCGTTGTGTAGTTTGTATGTCACATTTTCGGCCGAAAAGTTACCGATAGAATCTGCGATGCTTACGCTCGTACCCATCTGCACCTGTATTTTGGCTACGGCGCGCCTCATCTCACACGTGTAGCCGGTTGAAGGTTGCCATAAAAATTCGCCGTACATCGGCAAAAATTCCGTGCCATAATAATAACCGTTCACATCTAATTTGAAACAGTTATTGATAGTGGAGTGCGTCACATTGAGCGTGTCAGGATTCGGGTCGACATTTGCTATACAAACAATTGTCCATCCAAGCTGCGGTTCGTGGGTTATTTTCGGCAACAGCTGGCTGGCATAGCCGTTTCGGGTGATTTGCGTACCGGGGATTTTTTCAACCCATTGTTTGACGCCGCTGCTGTTAAAGGCAAGTACCCAGATCGTATCAATGGTGTTCTCATTAGAAGTCGCCGTGCTGTACACATTGACTGTTTCCGTATCGGGCATAAAAAGCTCGATTTGAGGTGTTGTGTTTTCCGGCGGTATATCCGGCTCGTTTATAACCTCATTGTTACATGAAGTAAGACAAAAAATGCTTACAATTAAAAATGCTATTCGTTTCATTATTCTATTATTAAAAAAAATCTCGCATTCAATATGTCAAATCCAATTCATATAGTTATTTTTCAGGATATATCGCCCGTCATTGCGAGGAACGTTGTATCGTCATTGCTTCGAGGCTCACAATGACGATTTTCTTAGTTCATAGTAAATTTGAAATAAACCTGGTGCTTGATATTCCCCAGACGAAATATTAATACGCCTGTGGCATCATCGAATGTAACTACATCCAAAGGCTTTGAGGCAGGGGCTGGTCGTACCTTAACGGTGATAGGTGTATTCACATTGGTTAATACCGAAGGAGACAAATCATAATAAGCGTTGGAGTAAGTGGGTGTAATGGATTGCAATTCGATCGAATTATATGTACCGGAGGCTAATGAGCTCATTTCGGCGGGGAGTTGAAATCTGGCATAAACAACAGTTTCCGGCGCATCATAAGCAGATATGTTGAAAACGACGGTATCCAATCCGCCGGTAGTCACAATGGCATATTGTCCGTTTGAAGCGACACGGGTGGCACCATCGCCGATCTCAATGGTATACTCAATGTTGCTGCCGGGGTTTAGCTTGGCTTCTTCGATAGTCCGGTATCCTTCACTGCGAACTTCATTAATAGTGAAAATATAATGATGATTACGTTGTATATCCAAGAATTTTTTGGTGACGGGATTATAAAAGTCTAACCGGTAATAGGTGGTAGGGGCGGAGCCGTTGTCTTTTTCAAGGATAATATGCAGTCTCTCATCATAAAAGGAATCGGCAGGGTTGGCGAGAGGAATTAGCGTCGGAGGGCCGCCTGACGCAATGTGGGTGCTGGAAGGAAATTCAAATATATAAGTATTGATATCCTGCTCCGTCACATTTTCTTTTTGAAGCAGGTAACGGGGTTCGATAGGGGGCAAATATTGATACCCTCCCGAACTGACGCCTGACGTCGGAGGTTGAATAGTCCCGGCGCCGCCTCCCCGATAAATCTTGTAACTTACATTTTCTGCTGAAAAGTTTCCTATCGAATCCGCAATGCTCACACCCGTACCCATTTGAATCTGAATTTTCGCTACTGCGCGCGTCATCTCACACGTATAACCCGTTGCAGGCTGCCATACAAACTCGCCGTACATCGGTAAAGATTCTGCGCCATAATAATAACCCTTACTCTGTATTGTGAAATAGGAGTTGATGGATGAGTACGATACATTCACGGTATCCGGATTCGGGTCGACATTGGCTATACAAACGATTGTCTCTCCTAAATTAGGTTCGTGGGTTAATTTCGGTAATAATTGGCTTGCATAACCGTTATTGGTGATTTGTGAGCCGGGGATTTTTTCAACCCACAGTTTTGCACCGCTGCCGTTAAAAGCAAGCACCCAGACCGTATCGATGGTATTCTCGCTTTCGGTCGCTGTGCTGTACAAATGGACCAACTCCGCATCTGGCATAATAAGTTCGATCTGGGGTTTTGTATCATCTGTCGGTTTATCCAGACCGTTCATAACCTCATTATTGCATGACATAAGGCAATAAAAAATTGCCAATAAAAACGCTATTCGCTTCATTATTAAATCATTTAATATTATAAAAAAAAATACACTCATTAAAAATGTCAATAAAACAGGACAAAGATAAGAATAATTTTTTAAAAAGCAAAAAAAAGACATTTTTTTTTTGCTCTTATGTCAGGGGGACGGAGGAATTGACATAATGAACAATGAACAATGAACAATGAACAATGAATAATGAACAATGAACAATTATTCAATTATTCACAAGTGGTAGCGAAAGTATCAGACCAAAGCTGTCGTGTTTCAGTTTATCGAATCCGACAAAGACGCCGATACGTCCGATACCGCCGAATCCGATGGAATAACCGGCTTCATTATGGTTTGTACCGGGTATCCAAAGGGTTTTCAAGTGAACGGCTTCATCGAAAAGGTATCGTTGCAAGAACGGCAATTGCTTGATTAACAGATATTGGGACGAATAGGTGACGAATCCCTGCATCCATTTTTCGTTGGTGGCAAAGATATAGTTATCCGTCGTAAAACTGTTGTAGAACGATTTGTTGGTAAGGAACAATTCATTCGATGGGAAATGCTTGTAATCGGCTAAGTAGGTTTGTTTATTCGACAGGAAAGCACCGGCGCCGGCAGCGTAATAAAGCTGATTGAACAGGTTGAACTGTATCGTATGAGCGAAGGAGGCTTCTATTTTTTCAAATGATGAATTGATATGGCTACTACCTGCGAAACCTTTGTTGTAGCGCAACCTGAATGTCGGGTAGTCCGAGCGGCGGTATTGTTTTTTTCCATTCCATATGCTATAATAATAACGGGGCGTATATTCCAAACTGATGTTTAAAGTATAGGATTCGTGGTCGGGCATCCTTTCCGTCCAGCCATGCGGTCGATTGTCGTTAGGTTCTTTGTTGAGGATGTTCCATGAGGTTTTATTTTCGAGGTCGTTTCTTTTCTCATAATTGAAACCGGTCGTCAGTATGAGGCCGTTTGTCAGGTCGATTTCGTTTGTGGCGGAAAAAAATCTTTTTTGGTAAAACTTGGCTGTATTTTCTGCCAAGAGGATGGAAGCTAACGTGTTATAGAAACGTGCGGTTCCGTTTCGACCGGCATGGTCGGCGATTGTGTTGCCTGTTGATACCGTAAATATCCCATTACGTAGCGGGGCGTAGGTTAGCTTGCCGTCGATGATGTAGTCGACTTCCTTGCGCGCCGTAGTGTAGTATACGGAAGGAGATATGGAGAAAGAGCGGTTCTTGTCGAAGTTGACGCCTGTTTCGATACGTTGTCCGATGCGGAATCCGTCTACAAAATTATACTCCGGGCAAGATTTCAAAAGACCACTGTATGAGATGTAGAATTTTTTGCCGAATTTCATGTTATCACCAAGCAGGATATGGGAAAGCCACTTTCCTATCGTACGGTTTTTCAAAGAATCGGCGCTTATCAATGAATCGTGGACTAAGCGGAGGCTATCGTATTGTCGGTAGCTCTGGAACTCATCGTCGCGTAAGGGCAGGCTGCGTGTTTTGTTCCAGAACGAAGAATCGTGCATAAGTGCCAAACTGTCGCGGGTGACCACAATAGCGGAGTTGATAGAACGAATTTCCAACTGCCTTTTTTGTTCTTTCACTTCGTCTGGCTCAACCGTTTTTTCAATTAGCTGTGCCATTTTGTACGCCTCACGGTTTGTCAGATTTTCTTTACCAGCTAATTCTTCCATTTTTTGCTGGTCACGTTGTTGTTTTTTTGTCAACGGTTTTTGCGCTATGGTATCCTGATTGACGGAACGGGTGGTATCGGCATTAGCCAGGATATTGATGTCATTCGTTTCGAGGTTTTTATATTTGATAGAAGCATAAAAATTTCCGTCCCCTTTTATTCCCATGATACTCATTTCCATATTTCCATCGCAGGCGGAAGGCAGAAAAGCGCCCGGTTTGACTTCATGGTAGACGAGATTGAGATGCATGGTCATGCCTGCCTGCGATATATTCAGGCTGGCCTGCTGAATAGTCCACGTATCCTGTACGATGTAAAAATGACCGCTTGCTAATTGTCCGTTCTGTTTTCGGGGGATGATGCGTATTTTGTAAATCTGGTGATTGCCCTCCTCATAAATATCATCCAATTGAAATTTGTAGACCGAGAAAGAGCCGGTTCCCATAAGTCCGCCAAATATTTGGGGACTGTAAATGTTCATTATCATTGTAAACAGGGGTGCACTATCGTCGATATTGAGGTTTTTCGGAAATGTGGTCGACAGAGCGGTCACCCGTTGTTCGTACTTGTCGGGCGCTGTATATCGTATCTCATTTTGAGATTCGTAGACTAATCGCTTTCCGATCATATTTTTGAGGTCTGGCTCTTTGATCTGTGATTTTATCAATGCCGGTATTTTCTCCATCCTGAAATTGCCTTTGAAATAAACATCCGATTCGTAGCTTTTTACCTGATGAAAATGATAGGGCGCGCGTGCGATTACATTTCGCATGACACGATAAGCAGGGTCTTCTTTGCCGGGAGTTACGATAACCTCGCGGAGCATAACTGTTTTTTCGGACAGTTGAATGTCGAATGTAAGTCCTTCCGGCGGAACGGCGACCTTTACGGTTTTTCGTTCAAATCCGAGTGAAGAAATATCTAACGTATAATCGCCGGCTTCAATTACCACTTGAAATTCACCCTGCTCATCGGCCATGATACCATGCGTCGTCTCGCGAATAAAAACGGTAGCGTTCGGGATAGGTTGTTCATCGACATCAACTATACGGCCTGTCAGTTTCTGCGCATACAGTGAACAGACAAACAAAGATTCAATTATTAGGAAAAGGAATAATTTCATTTTAGTTTTCAGTTTTTAGTTTTCAGTTTTCAGTTTTCAGTTTTCAGTTTTTAGTTTTCAGTTTTTTTCAATTTTCAGTTCCCCCTTTCGGTTTTTAGTTCCTCTTTCAAGGTGTGGGGAAAGGCTTCCTGTTTTTATGTCAATTCCTCCGTCCCCCTGACATAAATGCTCTGAAAACTGAAAACTGAAAACTACATTGCTTTTAGGCTCATATCAAGGCTTTTAACGGAGTGGGTGAGGGCGCCGACTGAGATGAAATCTACGCCGCAGTCTGCATAACTTCGTAATGTGTCGAATGTGATGCCTCCTGATGATTCGGTTTCGTAACGTCTGGCGATTCGTTGCACTGCTTCGCGGGTATCGTCTATCGAAAAGTTGTCGAGCATAATACGGTCTACTCCGCCCACTCGACATACCTCCTGCAGTTCGTCGAAGTTGCGGACTTCTATTTCAATTTTCAGGTTTTTATCTTTCTCTTTCAAGTAATTACGGGCGCGGGTGATGGCTTGTTCGATGCCTCCGGCAAAATCCACATGGTTATCTTTCAGAAGAATCATGTCGAAAAGTCCGGTGCGATGGTTCGTGCCGCCGCCAATCCGAACCGCTTCTTTTTCAAGCATTCGCATGCCGGGCGTCGTTTTACGCGTATCTAACACGCGGGTATGGGTTCCTTCCAGCGCTTTTACATAGCGACGGGTAAGGGTAGCAATACCGCTCATCCGTTGCATTACGTTCAATACTAAGCGTTCTGTCTGCAGGATGGAGTGTATTTTCCCTTCAATTGTAAAGGCGATGTCCCCTTTTTTCACTTCCTGACCGTCAGGGATGAAAATTTTCATCTGTAGAAGCGGATCAAAGTATTTGAAAATACATTTCGCCGTCTCTACGCCCGCCAGTACGCCTTCTTCTTTGATAATCAGGCGACTCTTGCCTGTTTCATCTGGGGGGATGCAACACAAAGACGTATGGTCGCCGTCGCCGATGTCTTCGGCAAGCGCGATCATAATCAATTTTTCTGTTATGTTGTTTTCAGTTTTCAGTTTTCAGTTTCAGTTAATAGATTCAACTTCATTCAATCCGTATAATGGTAATTAGGATTTTCCCATCTTTTACCGTATAAGTGATATTCACGCGAAATTCCCTGTTTTCAGTAGTTAATTTGCAGACGATGAAACCTGATTCGTTTTTATCTGCGTGGTGGGCGACCGTAAAACCGGCAGGTTTATTGTCGCGGAAAAATGATTTGAGAAGGGTGATTGCATCGTTACCGCTTCCTTTTTTTGAAGTGTCAGGTGTTACCATATCCACATTGGCGGCCATCATTTCTTTGAGCAAATCTGCGTTACCTGCTTTAAATGCGTTTATAACCGGCGTAATATCAACCGCCTGCGATTGCAGGATAAACATGCTCAACATTAATGTAAAAAAAATCTTTTTCATTCCTATGTCCTCCTTTTTCAAGCTGTTCAACATCGCAAAGATAGGGATATTTTTTTATAAAAATCAAACTTGGCGCAAAAAAAACTAATTTATTTTTGTAATGTGCATGATTTATACTATTTTTACCGCCAAATTAATGGTTGATGAAGGTGGTTTTACTATTGACCGGCAAGACAGACGCCGGATATTGGAAGGATGCGCTGGCTGATTATACGGAACGTTTGAAACATTATATATCGATTGAAATAGAAGTGATTAAAGATGTAAAAAATGTTAAAAACATGTCAGAGACGCAACAAAAGGAGCATGAAGGGCGTTTGCTACTAAAGTCGCTTCAGGCAGGCGATGATTGTATCTTATTGGATGAACGGGGCAAAGAGTTTACATCGATGCAATTTGCATCCTACTTAGAGCGGAAAATACAATCAGCCCCCAGAAGGCTTGTCTTTGTAATCGGCGGCCCTTACGGATTTAGCGAAGAAGTGTATGAACAGTCTTTCGAGCGGCTTTCGCTAAGTAAGATGACTTTTTCGCATCAGATGATACGCCCTTTCTTAGCGGAACAATTGTATCGCGCCATGACTATCATGAGGGGGGAAGCGTATCATCATTAGAATTAGGAATTAGGAATAAAACAGATAGATATGAAAAAGATAATGTATTACTTATTAATTGTCTGTGCGGCGGTCGCATTTTTGTTGCCGGGCTGCACAGTTGAGCAACCGGAAATATTAAAATTTGAACGAATCAATCAATTTATCGTTGATGGTGTGCAAACTTATTACCTTTGGGAGGCGGAAACAGACTGGAAACAATATGATAAACGGAAGTCGTATGCCGACATTGATCATTACAAATTGTTTGAGCAACTGATTTTCAGGGATGACGCCTGGTCGACATTGACAGAGGATATTCAAGGGATGGAAAATCAGTTTGCAGGTGTATCCACAACATTCGGTTATACGCTTTCCTTTTATTATAACCCTTTTACAAACAACAATGAAGTGATTGCCATCGTTTTATATACTTCGCCCGATTCTCCGGCATCCCGCGCGGGTCTGAAACGCGGGGACGTCATTATCGAAATAAACGGTAGTAAGCTAACGGCGGATAATTACAGGGAACTTTATACGGCGTCGTCCGTCCAGGTACGGTGCGGTCAGGTGAATGTAGAATTAAAAACGATTACATTAGCGCCGGGAGTATACAATATGACCGCTGTAAATATGTATGAAAATCCAGTAAACACCTATACTATTATTGAAAAAGGGACGAAAAAGATAGGTTATCTGTGTTATACCGGTTTTCAGCGCGAATCGGAAAATGAACTGTTTCAGTTATTTTCGGAGTTTAAAACGGCAGGAGTGAGTGATGTCGTACTTGATTTGCGCTATAATCCGGGCGGGTTTTCGCGTACTGCTCAGATTCTCAGTAGCATACTGGCGCCGGAGGCGTCTGTTAAAAATAAAAGTATTTATTTAGAGCATCATTATAATAATCTATATACCGAATATCTGAGGGAAAACGGTTACTCCTTGAATGAGACTTTTGTTGATACGGTGCCTGTTAATATGAATCTGAGCCGGCTTTATGTTCTGACAGGTAAGAATACGGCGTCGGCTTCCGAAGCGACGATGGTTGGTTTAGACCCGTATATGATGGTTATGCAGATTGGTGATACCACTTCGGGTAAATTCTGTGGCGGGGTTTTACTATCTCCCGAAGACCTGTACGACAGAAAAGACCAAAAGTATTACGAGAATTTTGCAAATTGGGGTATGTATATCATGATCTACAGGTATGCTAATATCAACGGTATTTCTTCGTTTACAGCAGGACTTGTGCCGGATATGTTGGTAGAGGAAGACGTCTTTGACTTAAAACCATTTGGAGATGAGGATGATCCGTTATTAGGTAGCGCATTGGCCCATATCATAGGTTCAACTTATTCTGGAACCCGCTCGTCGAAAATCGCCCTCCCGCTTACCGCTTTACCCGCCATGAAAAAGATTGACGGACTGATGATAGCCGAGCCGCACTTTATAATTAGGAATTAGGAACGTTCCTTAGTGTTAAAAATCAATCAAGGTGTCGCTTTCACGAAGTGGAAGCAATTACGATTATTCATTGTTCATTGTTCATTGTTCATTGTTAATTTTTTCCAAATTCATGATAATGAATTTGGAAAAGTAGTTGGTCGAGTATTGTGATGGCGGCCATGGCTTCGACAACGGGGACGGCGCGCGGTACGACACACGGGTCGTGGCGGCCTTTCGCTTTTAAAATGGTCTCATTTCCATACCTGTCAACGGTTTGTTGTTCGCGCGAAAGGGTGGCTGTGGCTTTGAAAGCGACGCGAAAATAGATGTCCTGTCCGTTGGAAATGCCTCCCTGAATGCCGCCTGAATAATTGGAGCGGGTATTAATTACTCCGTTATCGTTGAAAAATTCGTCGTTATGTTCGGAGCCTTTATAAAGCGGAGCATCGAATCCGTCGCCATAGTCAAACCCTTTGGCGGCGGGGATGCTCAGCATGGCTGTTCCCAGCAGGGCGTGCAGCTTGCCGAACTTCGGTTCGCCAACACCTGCAGGCATACCTTGTATCACACAACTGATAACCCCTCCGATTGAATCGCCTCCGACTTTCACCGCGTTGATAAGCGCCTCCATTGCGGCTGCTTTTTCTACGTCGGGACAGCGCACAACATTCGCTTCCGTCTGGCTCAGGTCGTATGCTTTGTACGTCCCTTCCAAACGGATATCACCTATCTGAGAGGTATAGGCTTGTATCTTGACGCCTTTTTGATGAAGCGCTAATTTGGCGATTGCTCCGGCTATGCATCGCGTTACGGTTTCACGCGCCGAACTGCTTCCTCCGCCACGCGGATCACGCACGCCATATTTCATTTGGTAGGTAAAATCAGCGTGTGAAGGACGGAAAACATCTTTAATATCTTCATAATCGCCCGGTCGATGGTCTTCGTTTCTAACGATGAAACCGATAGGAGCGCCGGTAGTTTTTCCTTCATAGATGCCCGAAAGAAACTGTACTTCATCCGATTCGCGTCGGGAAGTGGTTAGTGTTGACTGACCCGGACGTCGCCGGTTCAGTTCTTGCCGGATAAAATCCATATCGACGGTTATTCCTGGCGGACAACCGTCGATTACTCCTCCGAGCGCAGGGCCATGTGACTCACCGAAAGAGGTCAGTCTGAATATAGTGCCGAAAGTATTCAAGGATAGTTTTCAGTTTCCTAATTGCTTCCCTAAGGAAAGCGACACATTAAGGAACATTCCTAATTAATTAACCTCCACTGCATCCGCTGTTGTCGCCACATTCGTCGCAACTGCATCCGCAACCGCCGGACATAGCCCTATTTAAAGCTTCAATTTCTTGCTCTGTAGGGTCATGAACATCCAAAATGGTGCCGCTGAAGTGTAATGTTTCGCCTGCCAGCGGATGATTGAAATCCATCAAGACAACATCCTCTTTTACTTCGAGCACAGAGCCATTCATCCTGTCGCCGTTTTCGTTCATCATCGGAAGGGTTACACCTTCCGCAATACGTTCATCATCGAATTTTCCATCGATTTCGAACATCTTTTTCGGCAATTCTATCACATGTTCTTCCACAAATTCGCCATACGCCTGATCGGGCGTGAGGGAAAAACCAAACGTATTATCTTTTTCAAGATTTTTGATATTTTCTTCAAAAGCAGGCAGCATGGAGCCCGTACCGAAAATAAATTGTAACGGACGTTTTTCCGTTGTACTCTCCATTAGTTCACGTTCTTCATCATTGCCTACATGCAAGTTGTAAGCCACCGATACAAATTTGTTTTTTGCAATTTTCATAAGTTTATTATTTATAATAGAGCGCAAAGGTAATGCAAAGGACGTAAAAAACCAAATAAAAATGCAATCCACAAGAAAAAATGTGAAGTAGCATTGTTCATTGTTCATTGATTGACGCCAGCCATCGTTTGATA
>Ga0099364_10005463_pt1 | contig 18829 bp, 18 predicted proteins | sample TergutTh196P3_FD_73070 | JGI IMG/M metagenome (GOLD analysis project Ga0099364, IMG submission 73070) | Microcerotermes parvus P3 segment gut microbial communities from Pointe-Noire, Republic of the Congo - Th196 P3 | ecosystem: Host-associated > Arthropoda: Insects > Digestive system > Gut ...
GTTTTCTCCGAACTGCTCATTGTCCCATCTGCCATCGCTATCACAATACTGCCTAGCCTTTGCATCTTGCGTATCTTGCCTGTGCATGCCAAAGTCAAATACTTGTGGGGTATAACGAGGGGTTAACGCCCCCCGCTCGCTGCTGAAAAAAAGACTCCACAAAATCTTTGACGCCCTCCGTCATTGCGCTGCGCTCCATTCCGGCTGTTGTTGTTCGGGACACTAAAAACTCCAACTAATTTTTTACATACCCACTTTCCGGCGGAATCCTTTTAGCCCCTTAAAACCATCGAAAACAAGGGTTATGGAACAGGTCTAATATATCCCGACGCCCTCTTGACCGATACACAGTCGCTCATTTTCCTAACAAAACAACCTCAGCGGCAAGACTTCCCTCAAACTAACAGCATGCCCCGAAGCAACCTACTAGACATGCAATCGGACAGAAGGTACAATCTAATGCTCCGAAGAGGTTAAAACAGAACTCTCACAATGGCAAAATCCCGGGCATTAGACAAACGGCGTAAATCGGTCAAGAGTATCCGCAAAATCACACGGACGATGGAACTCGTTGCCACCGCCCAATTCAAAAGAGCAATGGAAAAAGCAATCGCCGCCGATGCTTACACCAGCCGACTCGTCACCCTAGCCCGCGACCTTGCTGAGGCAGAGCCGTTTGCTCACCCGCTTCTCGTGGTGCGGAAAGGAGAGCGCTCAGATCAGAACGTCATTCTCCTAACACTCAGCGCCAATAGGGGAATGTGTGGCGGTTTTAACGCCGGAATTATGCGGCTGGCGACACAGCGGCTCAAGGGGTTACAGCAAGACTACGCCAGTGTTGCTCTCGAGATTTCCGGTAAACGGGGTATTTCCGCGTTCAAGTTTCGCAAAATAGAAATTGCCGAGTCATACGTTCATCTGCAAGATAAACCCGCTTTGGAAGATGTTGAAGAGCTTGCGGAACATTATGTCGAACTTTTTCTTACCAATAAAATCGACCGACTCGACGTTTGTTACACGAAGTTTGAATCGATCAGCAAACAGTATCCGGTGGTCGAGACGCTCCTTCCGATTGCCGATCTGACTGCGGAAGGGGATGTCGAAGCTGTCAAAGACGATACTGCCCAGGATTTGAAGCGGGCAGCGATGGTTCGGCAGGCGGATAGTATCATTGCCGATGGCGAAGACATCGGTGTTGCCCGACTGAAATCGCGAGGGAATGCGCTGTTCGACTTCTTGCCCTCGAAGGAAGATATTTTACAGGAGTTGATTCCCAAAGCATTTAAGGCGAAATTGTACAAGTGTTTTCTCGATTCTGCCGTGAACGAACAGATTGCCCGAATGGTCGCGATGAAGTCCGCTACTGAAAGTGCTGACAAGATGATCGGGCTGTTGACGACCGCTTACAACCGGGCACGGCAAACGCAGATTACAAACGAAATTCTCGAAATCATCAGCGGCGCAGATGCGCTGGCGAATTGAGTGAGTCGGATGCATAACTTCACGGTGCTACGTTCATAAGGATCTCTCTAACTAATAGACTGGTTGCATAACCCAGCGCGTCATTCCCGCAACGGCGGGAATCTAGACGAAACGCCTTCAACCTCCCTCGCTAGATTCCCGTTTTCCACAAGATGACGATGATGGCAGTTTTCGGACAAGTCTAATCTCTTTAGTCTATCTCTTTGAGTATTTCCCTTGACTCGATTCCGCCTTTTTACTATCCTTCGCACAAACTATCTGGAGTACCGGCGAAATGAAAGAAAAAATCCGTTGCCGATTCGATTGGAACTCCTCCGGCAAACTCCTCGTCTATTGCGTCGTCATCGGTTGTCTAACAGGACTCTGTTCCGCCGGACTCTACTCCGCTTTTCTGGAAGTTACGACACTCGTTCAGACGATCTATCCCAACGTCGGTATCGACCTGTCCAAACCAAATGATTACACCGCAACCACCGGTCCCCTGCCCGGCGAAGCATTTGAAAACACAGAACGAAAAGACGTTTACGGCTGGATCGTACTGCCCCGATATTGGATACTCATCCTGCTCGTCCCCACTCTCGGAGGATTGTTCTGCGGTTTTGTTATCCGTACATTTTCATCAGAAGCCTTCGGCGACGGTACCGACTACACCATCCGGGCTTTTCACACCCGCAACGGCACGCTCCGCAATCGGGTTCCGATTACGAAAACGATGTCCAGTTTTTTCACACTCGGCAGCGGCGGTTCGGCAGGATTGGAAGGTCCCATCACGCTCTTCGGTTCTTGGACGGCGAACTGTCTTTCGCGAGGTCTGCAACTCAACGCCCGGGATCGCCGGACTCTCATGCTGGCGGGTGCGTCCGGCGGCATCGGCGGACTCTTTCAAATACCCCTCGGCGGAGCATTCTTTGCCGTCGAAGTGCTTTACGCAAGTTCCGCTCTGGAACTCGCCGCCATTCTGCCGTGCATTTTGTCTTCCATCGTGGGTTATTCGGTGTTCCGCTCCATTCACGGCGATGTGCATCTTATCAATCTGTCCGATACCGCCGGAATCCACTCGGCGCTCGATCCTCTAATTTTTCTGCTGTTTGTTCCGCTCATTGCACTGGCGGGACTGTTTTTTGTAACCTGTCTTCGTGAATTGCGGAACCGTTTTTTCCTGCGTCTGCCGATTGCCGACTGGGTTCGTCCCGCCGTCGGCGGCTTTTTGCTAGGCTGCATCGCACTAGTCTTTCCGCAAGTGCTCGGAGGCGGATATGAATGGATGTACCGACTCATCAGCGGCGGTTTGCCCTTCATCCTGATACTGACGCTCATCGTGCCGAAAATGCTGGCAACGGCATTGACCCTCTCTTCCGGCGGAAGCGGCGGTTTGTTTGTTCCGTCTCTCTTCATCGGCGGGCTGGTTGGCGGAACATTGGGACACTTGACACACATTCTCTTTGCCTATTTCAATCTGCCCTGTGCTCCGCCGGATATTACGATGTGCGTACTCGTCGGAATGTCGGTCTTTTTTGCGGGCATTGCCAAATTACCTTTTGCGGCGGCGATTATCGTTTGCGAAGTCTCCGGCTTCCATTATGAATTTCTTATTCCGTTGATTGTACTTAATCTGTTGCACATCGGTATTCAATCGCCGTCGGTAACACTCTATTCCGAACAGGTTTTAGCCCCGATAGACAGTGAAGCCCATTTCGGACGATACTCGAAGGACTTGCTAAAAGTGTTGACGGTACGAGATGCTCTTAAACAAAAGAGCGCAGAAATTGTAACGATTCCGTCGTCAATGCCGATTACCGAAGCGGTAAGGGTTATTGCATCGAAGCTGGAGTCTGCTTTTCCTGTGTTGGATGAGCAGGGCAAGTTTATCGGTATGGTGAGTGCGAACGACATTTGGGGATCATTTCAACATGTTGGGTGTTTTCAAGACCGCACGGTGGACACTTTGGTACAAATGCAGCCGGTGGTGATTTCGCCGCAAGCAAGTTTATACACTGCTCTGCGGACGTGTCAGTTAGAAAGCGTTACGGAGTTGCCGATTGTTTCTGCGGAGCGACCGGACGTTCTTCTGGGAGTTCTGTGTCGGAACGACATTTTAGCGGCGTACAATAGTTGTCTCGCCGCAGCACAATGGGGGTGAGAGAGTCCTGCGTGTAAGTTTCGGGTGTGTAAAAATAAAGTGGGTGCGGCGCAGCGAGTGGGGGGCGTTAGCCCCCCGTTATACCACACATGTTTTTGGGTTTGGTCAATTTTCCCGCAATTTGGGCAGGAACTCCGGCTTTCTCCCACGACAGATACCTCGTATTTGTAAGGTTCGGACGACTTGTGTAGTACAGTGAGGGCGTTAGCCCCCCGTTGGGTTGCGAAGCGTGTTGGTTCTCCATCGGGGGGCTAACGCCCCCCGCTCGCTTTCTCACTTGCCCGCTCACTTGCGCAATGCTGTACATACCCACAAATTTTTTACACACCCCACCCTGTCCTGGCGGTAAAATCTCTTCTCTATTGCATAATGCTCCAAAAAGCCTAGAATCACCCTGTCGCTTTGCGAAAGCCCCTTTTTAATGTACACTACACATTTCAATCCTGACTTTTTTCTGGGCAAGGCATTTCGCGTTTTGCTGTTAATTTGTCTTTTTTTTATTCTCGGCGAATCGGCTTTTCGGGTTAGGGCGCAGTATCGTTTTGGGCAAACTCGAGGCACGATGATCATCGACGATCCTGTCGAGGGAAGATCATTGCGCCCCAATGCCGTGTCCGAAGGGGCAGTTCGGACAGTCCGTATCAACGAACACGGAACCCGAGGGAAAAGTTTTTCATTCGACCGCCCCGACGAACTTGTTCGGATCGCCTGTCTAGGAAGTTCCTCCGTCTTCGGCGGAATCACGAACAGCGACGACGAAACCTTTCCGGCTTATCTTGAGAAAATACTTAACCAGCGTATAGGAGAATTAGGGGCAGTCGAAGTGTTGAATGCCGGTATCGCAGGTATGTCGACAAGCAGTGTTCAACAACATATTGAAAGGCGGATAAGCAAATTCCATCCACAAATCGCCGTCTTCTACGTCGTTCCGAATGATGTCGGAGTGTTACGGCAAGGAAGCCCGGAAACAAATGTACGTTCATTGCACTTCTTGAGCCGCTGGCGGCGGGAAAACAGTGTTATGTACGACACTCTGCGCAATAGATTCAGCCGATACTCTCCGGGAACAGCGGCGAACCAATTTATTCGTTTTCCCGCCGATGGAGAAGAAAAACTCGAAAAAATGTACGAAAACCTATTTCAATCTTGCCGACAGTTACAGATTGTGCCCGTCGCGGTATCCCACTCCGTCCCGTTTCGGAGAGACCAGTCGGCGAAACAACAACATCAAATGCTCTTTGGAGACTTTTTCGGTTTTGGACTGGCGGGAGCGTTTGAAGCCGTCGAAACAATGAACCAAACATGGCGGCGAGTTGCAGAGCAAAACGGAGTGCTGTTTATCGACGGCGAAAACTCTATGCCCGGCACAGCGGAATACTTTGCCGATGCGGTGCACCATCAACCCTCTGGCAATAAAAAACTCGCCGAAGAAATCGCGAAAAAACTGCTAGAACACGATGTTCTGACGCCGTTCTTACAGAACAACGAACAAAAGACGGAATGAAACGCATCGCCATGATGGAAACAACTTTCGTTTTGAAAACCACAATTCCAATTCACACACCAGGTTTTAACGTCCATGTTTTTCAACAGTTTTGAATACGCTATTTTCCTTCCGGTCGTCGTTACGGTCTTCTGGTTGCTCGTCCGATTCGAGAAGATGCGGAATTGGTGGCTTATTTTTGCCAGTTACGCCTTCTACTGTTTTTGGGACTGGCGCTTTGCGTTTCTGATTCTCCTGTCGACAGCAGTGGACTATTTTGTGGGACTCTGGATTCACCAAGCCGAAAATCAAAGAGTACGCAAAACCTTGCTCATCATAAGTTTGGCGGTCAATTTAGGATGCCTCGGTTTTTTCAAATACTGCGATTTCTTTATCGAAAATTTTCAGGCACTTTTGGGAACGCTCGGATTCCATCCGCCGATCCACACGCTCCAGATTATTCTACCAGTAGGAATTTCTTTTTACACTTTTCAAACGCTCAGTTATACGATTGACATTTACAAAGGCGAGTTGAAACCGACGAGAGATTTTCCAAAATTCGCCCTTTTCGTTGCGTTTTTTCCCCAACTGGTTGCCGGACCGATTGTTCGGGCACATGAATTTTTACCGCAACTGCGGCATGAACCGAAATACGACGATGACGCAACGGTTCGCGGCGTTTATCAGATTATTACGGGGCTTTTCAAAAAAATCCTGATTGCGGATGTCCTTGCGGTAACATTGGTCGATCCTGTTTTCCGTGATCCTGGTTCCTTTTCAGGTTTTTGGATTTTACTAGCGGTGTACGCCTACGCACTGCAAATTTATTGCGATTTTTCTGGTTACAGCGACATCGCCATCGGTTCAGCACGGCTTCTGGGATTCAAATTGCCGGTCAATTTTGACCGTCCGTATATGGCGACGAGTTTGACCGATTTTTGGCGGCGTTGGCATATATCCCTATCGACGTGGCTTAGGGATTATCTATACATACCATTGGGTGGAAACAAATTTGGCTCGCTGCTAACCTATCGAAACCTGTTCATAACAATGCTTTTGGGGGGACTTTGGCATGGAGCGGCTTGGAATTTCGTGATCTGGGGAGGGATTCACGGCATTGGTCTTGCAGTAGAAAAAATTATTTTCGGCGGTAAAAAACTGCTCAACCTCGAAGGTGTGCCCAAATGGGTCATCGGATTACGTTGGTTTGTTACGTTTCATGTGATAATGTTCTGTTGGATTTTCTTTCGGGCGCAGCCGACGGAAACCCTGACAACGGTGGAAGCCGCTTGGACGATTATCACCAGAATTTGTACATTGGCTCCAGGTGAATCCGGATATAGCGCATGGTTTGTAGGAACATTGATTCTTGGATACGTAATGCACTTTTCTCCGTTGTCTTGGAAGCAAAAATCGGCGGATATGTATGTAAAGTCCGGAAGTATCATTCAAGCAGGCGTTTGTGCCGTGATGTTGCTGCTTTACACTGTTTTGGGGGTCGGCACAGCGGCGTTTATTTATTTTCAATTTTGAGTTACGGCGTTAATAGAGCCCGGTGCGGCAACGGGTGTGTAAAAATAAAGTGGGTCTAGTACAAGCGAGCGGGGGGCATTAGCCCCCCGTTGGGTTGCGGAACGTGTGGGATTCCAACGGGATTCCAACGGGGGGCTAACACCGCCCTGCTCGCTTGTGCAATGTTGAAAACACCCACAAATTTTGGACACCCCCGCCTACCCTGTAACAACGCAGCAGTATAGCAATTTTAGAAAAAATTGCTAAACTAGACAGGATAGAATCCGTCAACGTTAGAGAGCGATGCAGCCTTTTACCCACCACACCGGCTTGGTCGTGCCGATGGACCGCAGCGACGTCGATACCGACCAGATTATTCCCAAGCAGTTTTTGAAACGAATCGAGCGTACCGGCTTCGGGCAATTCGTGTTCTATAATTGGCGGTACAACGAAACCGGCAAGACGCCCAATCCGGCGTTCGAACTGAATCAGCCGGAATATCAAGGAGCGACAATCCTGCTGACACGGAAAAATTTCGGCGGCGGTTCCAGTCGGGAACATGCTCCTTGGGCGTTATTCGACTACGGTTTTCGCATCGTCATTGCACCGAGTTTTGGAGATATTTTCTACAACAATTCTTTTAAGAACGGACTGTTGCCCCTCCGCCTTTCCGAAGAACAGGTCGAAGAGCTTTTCAAATTTGAGTCGGCAAACAAGCCGTTGCGTTTGACTATCGATCTCGAAAAAACAACGATCACCGACGGCAAATTGCTGTCGATGACATTTGAAATCGAACCGTTCCGCAAACACTGTTTAATACACGGACTCGATGACATCGGACTGACATTGCAGTCCGAAGCCGCCATTCTCGAATACGAAAAGAGTCACGGAATCGTTTAGAGCCGGTGCGCCGACATCGACCGCCGTATCGACCTTTTTAGCCGTCACCTCAATTTCGTGAGGAGTTGCAAAATGCGAAGCGTTCCCGCCGTTTCACTCCGCAAGCGGAACGGCTAACGACGTCGCGGCTAGATTGCCTATTTTGTCCACACTACCCAATGTGTGTAAAAATAAGGGAACCTCTAAGAATTGTTCTCTAATTCGCCTTCTTATCCGCTATGCCGAAGGTGAAGTTTTCAAATTTCACGAAAACTCGTCCGTCCTCGATTTTTGTTTCGAGCGTGTCCAGATTGCGGGGAGAAGCGTTGTCGCCGATCCGAGTACCGTCTAGATTAAAGTAAGCGGTGTGGCAAGGACAGGAAAAGATTTCTTCCTCTGCTCCTGTCTTGGGATTTTTGCTCAAGACCTGAACCATGCAACCTGCGTGCGGACAGAGGGCATGGAGAGCTTGCACTTCATTACCGACTTTCCGCACGTAGAGCGTTCCGATTTTTTGGTCGGGCAATGTCGTCCATGCATCGACTTTATCATCAATGACGGCAAACTTTTGCGGTCTTTCGGTCAGCGAGTCGAGTGCGGCGATTGGATAGAATTTTCCGTCGCCGCTCTCGGCGAATATGGGGGTTGTAACCAGTTGGACAGCGGCACAGATCGGCGCACCAAGGGCGCAAGCTCCGACTCCAGCGGCAACGGAAACTTTGATGAAGTCCCGACGTGCCGATTCTTGTTCAGAAGAGCCGGACGGTTTTGTTTCAATGTTTTCGTTTGTTTTCACCACTTCGGTATTGTTTGAGGACATTGGGGCAGATGACAGGATGACAATCAACTGTGCTAGTATATCACAAATGTAGGGACGTGTGCAAGATGTTAGCCGCCCCGCCTGCGGGGCGGGTTGTGTAAAAATAAAGTGGGTGCGTCGCAACGAGCGGGGGGCGTTAGCCCCCGTCGGGGCACGAAGAGTGTTGGACATCCATCGGGGGGCTAACTCCCCCCGCTCGCTTGTGCAATGCTGAAAATACCCACACCTTTAGATTGCGCAACAAACAGAGCCGCAAGTTGCGCGGAGTACCGCTACACTTGCGGCTCTGTTTGCATGTCATTTGCTTTACTTCACATCCCACCACCACACGCCGTCGGGCAGGTTGAGAGAAATTTGTTCACGCTGTTTCGCTATACTGCCGTCGATGTCCCGTCTGGCGTTCTCATCGGTTAAGGCAAGTTCCGGCTGTATCTCAATACCACCGGCTATCGGTGCGAGAGTCCGTCTAACGCCCCGTACATTAACAGTTTTCGTCGCAACGACCGGCTCAACCTCTTTGGCAGCAACAAACGTTTCCAACGGATACTTTGTCTCATCGCCGAAAAACTCCATCGACCAGCCGGACTGACCGTAGAAATCTTCCCGTTGAATATGAGCAGCACAAATCAACATATCAATCCAATTACGTAGTTGTCCAAAGACCAACGCCTGCCTCACAATTTCTGGATAAAGTTGCGTAAAACTTTGCGTAAACGCCGCCGTACCAGGGTCTAACGCCCTGTCCACAATCGTCCGTTCTCCCGACTCGGAAACAATCTCATTCGCACCGACCAGCTGGACGCCGTCGCCGACTAACTGCATACCGGTTCGGTCTTCCGTCAAAATGACCGAGTCGTAGTTCGGCGTAAAATACCAACGGAAAAGAGCATTACCCGCATTGGGCTCCGTATTCGCAATAAATGTTTGCAGTCCCGGTACACGGAGCGGGTCCAGACCGAGTCCGATCCGCTTCATTCGGTAATCGGCGGCGACCATCATCTGGGCAGCGTGAGTCGTTTCGGGAATTCCTTCCACTTGAATGACCTGCTTGCCGAGACTTTGAATGACTCCGGTAAGAAATTGCCGCTGATTGAACCCGCGAAACTGTGCTTGAAACTGTTGCAGTCTCGCATTTCCTTCTTCGGTAGGATCAATGGAGCAAGTTACCAGCCCTGCGCCTTCTTTGTTGGGAGCGTAAGCACGAAGGGCGGTGATCAAGTGTTGTAATTCGCAGACCGGCTGCAATGATTCTCTGCCGAGCATGGCGCCTTCGTAACCGGGAAACCAACCTTCGGCGGGACCGGCAATGACGATGTCTTTGGAATCGGGAAAATAAAAGACGTGTGTAATCCGTTGGATACCGGCGAGATATTTCATCTCTTCGGTGATGGTTTCGCCGGTTGCCATCGCTTTTTCCAGCCGATTTAGGCTGACGCAGCGCAGCGGACTCTTGATACTAACATCCTCGGAGAGGGTGTAGGATTCTTGGGCGGCTCTCAACATTTGGGCAGAGAGTCTGCCGTAATCTTTCGAGGCATCACGTATGACTGTACCGGCATCGATACGGATACCGCCCTGCGCAAAGAGGGGCGGACTGCCGATGAGCAGGAACGTCATCGCACAGAGGATTAGCCATAAAACGGAAGTATGTCGGATATTTTTCATTTTTCAAAGGGGGTTAGCCCTCTCGCTTGCGAGAGGGAACGGAGTTTGCGACCCGCAAGCGGGATGGCTAACGGCTAACTAACAACCGTGTTTTTCCAGTTTTTCTCGGAGAGCGTCCGGTTGGAAGGGTTTGACGAGGTAATCGGTAACACCTGCTTGTATTGCTTCTAGTATTCTGGACTTTTCGGCTTCGGTTGTTACCATGATGACGGGTATAGTGGTGTCTTGGGCGCGGATTGCTTTGAGCAGTTCCAAGCCGTTCATGCCGGGCATGTTCCAATCGGTTAGGACTAGATCGAATTTTCCTGGCGCAAAGAGGGCGATTGCTTCTTGTCCGTCGGCGGCTTCGGCGACATCTTTTACGCCGACGGCTTGTAGGGATCGCAGGATGATTTTACGCATCGTACTGGAATCATCGGCAACGAGCACTTTTGTCATAGTAAAACTCTAAAACGGTTGAAATACGAATCGTTAGTGGATATGGTAGCAAATCGGTATTGCTGTGTCAAGCGGGTTATTGCAACACCTGTTCGAGTTCCTTGCGTACCTGACTTTCTATTGTTCCTTTTACCATCAGTGCAACGGCGGGCAGCGAAACTACGATTTGCACGGCTGATTCCTGCGACTCGACTGTTCCTGTCAGGGAAAACCCCAGAATCTTGAAGGAAAAATCGAGCGTATCAGGCGTCGTCCACGTCTCTTTGAGGTCGCTCACCGTATAGGTATTTTGTTCTTTGATTTCTATCTGCTTCTTTTTCAACCGCTTCGTGGCTTCCGCCTGAGTGAGTTCGTGAGCAACGGTAATATTCAAGGTCGGCATTAAACAAAAGGGATTAGAGGAAGTTGGTAACTTCAAGGTTCCTGCATTTTACCAAAAGAAAGGTGCCTTTTCAAGCACGAGGCTTGCAAGGTCATTTTAGTCGGGTGTGTAAAAATAAAGTGGGTGCGGCGCAGCGAGCGGGGGGCATTAGCCCCTCGTTGGGGTAGGAAGCGTATTGGACATCCATCGGAGGGCTAACGCCCCCCGCTCGCTTTCTCACTTGCCCGCTCGCTTGCGCTATGCTGAAAATACTCACAATTTTTTTACATACCTCCCAAAGAGGTTAATTCCCATGTTTTACTTGCCGACTCTCCCCGTTTATGGTACAATATGGAGTATTCATTCCTCTTTTTCCAAAGAACGCCCCTTTTCTATGCGATTATTACTCATTGTTGCCCTTTTTTTCGTTGCTGCTTCGCCGTTGCCAGCTGACGAAGCCAAGCCGTTCAATATCCTGATCGTTACCGGCGGACATGGTTATGACCAACCTAACTTCTACAAGATGTTCGACGAAATGCCGAATGTCCGATACGACAAGGTAGAGCTACCCAAAGAAATGGACTTGCTCGCCCCAGGATTGGAAAAGAAATACGACCTGGTACTCTCCTACGACATGAACAACTTTCCGGTAACGGACGAACAGCGGGAACGTTTCGCCCGGCTGGTCGAAGGAGGCATGCCGCTAATCGTGATGCACCATAGTGTCGGCGGCTACATCCATTGGCGTCCCTATTGGAAAATGATCGGCGGGCACTATCTGCAAAATCCGACGGAAATCGACGGAAAACTGTATCCGGCATCGAGTTACAAACACAACTTGGACATTGCCGTTGAAATTGCGGACAAGGAACACCCTATCACAAGGGGAGTCGAAAACTTCATTATCCGCGATGAAGGATACAAAAACATGTACGTTCGGGAAGGAGTCCACGTTCTCTTGAAGACCAATCACCCCGATGCGTCTCCAGAAGTTGCCTGGACAATACAACACGGTACAGGCACAATCTTTGTCATTCTATTAGGACATGACCGACATGCTTACGAGAATCCGAATCTTCGGAAGATTCTCCATCAGGGCATCGAGTGGTGCGTAGAGGAATCGCAGAAAAACAGGTAGGAAAGGACACGCGGATAAACTTACTATCTTTGTAAAACAGCAGTCCCGAAACATTTACGATACAGTTTTTACAACCATGTCCGAACCCATTATCACAGTTGCCGGTCTTCGCGGAGTCATCGGCGAAGCGTTGAATCCCGATGTCGCCATGCGCTACGCCGCCGCCTTTTCCGCGACACGTCCCCAAGGTGCTTTCGTCATCACAAGAGATAGCCGCCCCACCGGCACGATGCTCGCCCACGCCGTTCACGCCGCTCTCAATGCCATCGGACGCACCACAGTCGATGCCGGTATCGCCGCCACGCCCACGACGGGAATCCTCATTCGAGAACACAACGCCGCCGGAGGAATCCAAATCTCCGCCTCGCACAATCCCAGCGAATACAACGGCATGAAACTCCTTTCTGCCAAGGGACGCTGTATTCCCAAAGAACCCGGCAGCCGCGTCTTGGATTTGTACAAAACGATTAAACTGCAATGGGTGACGCATAAAGACATCGGCTTGTACTTGGTCTGTCCCGACGCAACGACTGCCCATCTTGAAGCCGTCTTATCGACCATCGATGTCAAAGCGATTGCTGCGAGAAAGTTCAAGGTTCTGCTCGATGCCAACTGTGGGGCGGGATCGGTACTCGGTGCAAAACTGTTGGAGCGGTTAAACTGCGATGTAACCGTTCTCGGTGTACAGCCGACCGGATACTTTGTGCATCCGGCAGAACCAACGGCGGAGAATCTAACCAGCGTTTGCGAAATTGTCAAGAAAAGCAATTACGACATCGCCTTTTGCCAAGACCCCGATGCGGATCGGCTTGCGATCATTGACGGCAACGGTCGCTACATCGGCGAAGAATACACCGTCGCCCTCTGTATGGATCACATTTACCGCCAAATCAGAGACGCGACCGGAAGGTCGCGAAAACTCGGTCCGATGGTGATCAACTGTGCGACCAGCCGGATGTGCGAAGACATTGCGAAGAAGTATGACGTTCCGATATTCCGCAGTGCCGTCGGCGAGGCGAATGTCGTCGATATGATGCTTGAAAAGGAGGCAACCTTCGGCGGCGAGGGGAACGGCGGTCCGATTGATCCGGCGGTCGGTTACATTCGGGACAGTTTCGTCGGAATGGCACAGATACTCGATGCGATGGTAATGACGGGCAAAACGATTGCTGAATTAGCCGATGCTCTGCCGAAGTATGCGATGGTCAAACGTAAGCTGGAGACGGCAGACGGCGGACGGCAGACGACAGAACTATTAGACAAGGTTGCCCATTCATTCAAGCATTTGCCTTGCGACCGGATGGATGGTTTGCGCATCGACCACGGCGACGCTTGGGTGTTGTTGCGGGGCAGCAATACGGAGCCGATCATTCGCATTTTTGCGGAGGCTCCGACGGCAGAACGGGCGGAGAAACTCTGCGACGAAATTGAACGGCTCGTGTGAGTCGTCAATCGTTCTAGGGCTTTGTAAATATCAAAAATTGGGATTCGGCAATCGCAATTTTTCTTTGTACCCCTTGTGTACTTTGTGGTTAAAAAGAAGGGATTTTAACCACAAAGGATTTGTCGACGAAAAAGGGTATGTTAGTTTCTGGTGAAAGCCTAATAGCCAATCACTACCGTTTGGAGAACTGTGTACCTTTTCGTGCTTTTCGGAGACCGTATTTTTTACGTTCCACCTCCCGAGCATCTCTGGTGAGAAGTTGGTGTTCCCGAAGCACAGGTTCGGTTTCAGGATCGTACCGCTTGATCGCCCGAGCAATGCCGAGTTTGCACGCATCCGCTTGTCCCGTCGTTCCGCCGCCTTCGACTTGAATTAGAACATCCACGGCACTTTCCTTGCCCGTAAGAATCAAGGGCGCCATCACGGAATTCCGTTGCTGTGCCGTTTTGAAAAAGTCGTCCAATTCCCGGGCGTTGATACTTATTTTTCCGCTACCCGACCGGACTCGCACCCGGGCAACAGAGGATTTCCGCCGTCCGGTGCCGAGACAATCTTGCTTGCCGTTTCCTTCGATAATGTAATTGCCGAATTTTACCATTTGTACTTCTGAAATTTGAGTTATTTCGTTGCCAATTCAAGGGGTTGGGGCTGTTGTGCCTGATGCGGATGTTGTTCGCCGCTTTTATAAACTTTGAGTTTTGCCAGCATTTTCACAGCGAGTTTATTTTTCGGGAGCATTCTTCGGACGGCTTCGGTGAGTATGCGTTCAGGGTACTTTTCGAACCGTACTCTGGCAGTTTCGCTTCGTAAGCCGCCCCAGCCGGTGTACCAAGTGTACCGCTTCTGATCGAGTTTTTTGCCGGTAAAGACAAGTTTATCGACATTCGTTACAATGACGTACTCTCCGGTATCGACGTGGGGAGTGTATGTCGGACGGTGTTTTCCCATTAGAATCATTGCAATTTCGCCAGCCAATCGTCCGACGACTTTATCCGTAGCATCGACCAGATACCAGTTCTGTTGTACTTCGCCTGGTTTTGCCATATAGGTTTTTTCTGTTGCCATACTCTTTACCGCCTCTATTTTGAAAACGCCGGAACGAAAGTCCGCCACCTAGAACCAGGATTATTCTATCCTATTTTTTCAGTTATTCAAGGGGGAGTCACATGACGCTGCAAATCCAAAACTTTTTTGCCGCTGGGGCTGATACTTGACGCAATCGTGTCAGATGGTATAATGGCAGGCATGCGGGGTTGTGTTGCGATCCCCCGATTTGTCCCAAGAGATAGCGCAGAGTAAAAATTATGTCCAGCATCGAACTCCCCATTTTTGATAAATCAGGTAAGGAAGTCGGAAATTTTTCGGTTGATCCTTCGGCGATTGCTCACAAAATCAGCGCACAACTCTTGCACGATGCGGTCGTGATGTATCGGGCAAACCTGCGGCAAGGCTCGGCAAAGACCAAAACCCGGGCAGAAGTCGCCGGTCATAAAAAGAAAATGTATCGCCAAAAAGGTACAGGAAACGCCCGAGCAGGACACGTCCGAAGCGGTGTCAGACGTGGAGGCGGCCATATATTCGCCAAACAACCGAAAAACTGGGCGTACCGGCTCCCCCGAAAAGCCCTGCAAGTTGCTACCCGAATGGCGCTCGCTTCGCAAATCACCGATTCAAGAGTCATGTTAATCGACGCTCTCACCGCAGAAGCACCCAAAACAAAAGAAGCCGCCGCAGTGTTGAAAGCATTGTCCATTCAGGGAACGGTCTTGGTGGCGGTCGAGTCGTACAATTCCGACCTATACAAGAGTTTCCGCAACATCGCAGGTGTGCGGATTTTGCCCGTAGCGGAAATCAATGCTTACGAAGTCTTGCGTCCGAAGAGGATTCTGATGACCAAGGCTGCACTGGAAAAATTCGTTGCATCTATCCCCGCCAAATCACAAAGTTAACCATTGAAGGAGACGTGTCATGACGAAACAAAAAGATATTACCCAAGTCAATTTACAACTGGAACCGTACCAGATCGTTCTTCGTCCGATTGTTACCGAAAAGGGCTATCACCGTGCGGAACACCAAAACACTTACTACTTCGAGGTACACCAATTGGCGAACAAGAAGCAGATCAAGGAGGCGGTGGAATTCCTTTTCGATGTAAAGGTGGAGAAAGTCCGTACACAAACTCGAAAGGGTAAGCGTGTCCGCAACCGCCGCGGCGTCTGGGGACGCCGACGAAATTGGAAAAAAGCTCTCGTAAAGCTGGATGCAGAAAGTAAAATTAGTTATTTTTAACGGTAGACCTGTTCCATAACCCTTGTTTTCGATGGTTTCAAGGGGCTAAAAGGATTTCGCCGGACAGTTTTCATACCCGTTGCCGTCATTGCGCGTTGCTCCATTCCGGCTTTTGTTAACGTTTGAACAAAAGCCGGAATGGAGTGCAACACAATGACGGAGGGGTGTCGAAGATTTTGTGGAGTCTTTTTTCCATCGGGGGCTAATGCCCCCCGCTCGCTTGCGCAATGTTCCCGCTCTTGCGCAATGTTGAAAATATCCACAATTTTTTTACACACCCGGGCATTTGGGGATACTTGACGAACGGAACACCGGCTGTTAGAATTCGGACGGATTTCAGCACGTCCTCTTACCCTTCAATTATGAAATTTGACTACAAACCGCAGCATGGTTTTCTCATCGGCATCGATTCCGACGGCTGTGCCTTCGACACGATGGAATTGAAACAAAAAGAATGTTTCGTTCCGAATACCATCAAATACTGGAACCTTCAAGGCGTCAGCAAGTATGCCCGAGAAGCCGGAGAGTTCGTCAACCTTTACTCCAAAAGCCGAGGAATCAACCGCTTTCCCGCCTTGGTCGAAGCCCTTCAATGGCTCAAACGTCGCCCAGAAGTGAAACGGCGCGGCATCGAAATCGAAATCCCGCAATCCCTACTCGATTGGGTCGCCCGAGAAACAAAACTCGGCAATCCCGCTCTGCAAGCCGAGATCGACCGAACCGACGATCCCGGATTAAAGCAAACCCTAGAATGGTCGCTGGCGATCAACAGGTCGGTCGATTTCATCGTAGATAAAGGCGTTCCCCCCTTTCCATTCGTCAGGGAATCGTTGGAAAAGATGAAGGGTAAAGCGGACGTTTTGGTCGTTTCGGCGACACCCCAGGACGCACTGGTCAAGGAATGGAAAGAGCAAGATATTATTCAGTACGTGGCGGCGATTTGCGGTCAAGAAGTCGGCACGAAAAAGGAGTCTCTGGAACAGGCACAGCTGATCGGCAATTACGGCGAAAATCGGATGCTGATGATCGGCGACGCCCCAGGCGACCACAGTGCGGCGGTTGCCAACAACGCATTGTTTTTTCCGATCAACCCGGGTGCGGAAGAGCAAAGCTGGCAACGGTTATTCACGGAAGGCTTGGATCATTTCTTTTCGGGAACGTTTGCAGGAACATACCAACAGAAATTGATAGACGAATTCAACAGTTTTTTGCCGAGTGAACCGCCGTGGAAGGTTGAATAAGAAGGTTGAGTAAACTTGTTCAAAAACTGTCATTCCGGCTTGCGCCGGAATGTTGTTTTTGTGACCGTTTTCCCGACGCAATTTGTATTCTTACAGGGTTGGTAACCGCCTCGCTTGCGAGGCGAACAGTGAATTACTGTGCATCTTCCATCCGCAGCACCGTTCTTTCGGTTGCGCCTACGTCAAAGGTTTCGTCAGTTTTCCTTCCCTCTACTTTGATTCTCAACGGCGTCGCCGCCGGGTCGATAAATTTCGGGTCGGTAAAAGTGAAGACTCGAACCTGACGCGGCGGATTTTCCGGATCAAATTCTTCACGTTCCACTTTTGTAACCGTTACGGCGTACTCCCCTTCTACGACGCCGGAGAACCTACCATATGTTACCATATCGGCTTTACCATTGGAATCGGTAATATTACTGGGCGACCACTTAAAATTGGGATCGCCGCTATGGAACGTCACCTGGGCATCGACAAGCGGTGCTCCTCCGCTGAGTATCGTTACGGTACAGGGAACAAGGGGCGGCATATCGGCGGGTCGGGAAGAGTCTCTTCCCAAGCAGCCGATCAACAGAGGCAGTATCGCCGATAAAAGTAAAAATCGTTTCATGATGTCTTTATGTAAAAGGGTTAACGTGTATTGGTGTCAATGTCAACTACAACGACCGCGACTCACCGCCGTTAATGGAACCCATCGCGCCCCACACGCCGTAGGGACTGGTCCCGCCGGTTAGAGTGGGAGCATTGCTCAGATTACCGCAATCGACACTTTCGGTAACGAAACGTACTGCACCATCAAGCAAACTGACATTAACGCCGCCGGTGTGGTTACTGGAAGCCGAAGGCAAAACGAAACCGTCGTTCTCGTAGCTGCGAGCATCATTGTTAACGATGCAACTGGGCGAATTCGGTGGCAGGACGGTGGCAAAGCCGGTCACCATAGGATAACACCGGTCAATGCGATAGCCGCGAATACCATTGGTATTATAAGTAGAGCGATACTGGTTGGGATTGGCGGGGTCACGTCGGTTGTTTAAGCAGTTCGTACTGGGATCGGCATGAAGGGTGGCTGTGGAATTTCTCACGATTGCGCCGCGTACATTTCGGGACGTCAACGAATCCGCCGTAGCCGTTTCGCTGATACCGATGGTGTTGGATGGCCCATCGGTAATACCGCCAAACGACTTGGTGCTATCGACATTGCGACCGGCGGGGTTGCCACTGTTCGCAATCCTTTCAGCGAGGTGTCCAAACGGTGCTCTGGCAACAGCAGCCCTGTACTCGTCAGTATTGCCGGCATTATTAACATTGTCCGGAGTTAGAGCATTCCTTCTGATCATGTCTGCCACGCTGTACACGATATTGACTCTGCTCATGTCAATATTGTATCCGGTATCGGAAAGCCGCCCGAATTGACCGTCGGAAGGACAACCGAGTGTCCGGTACACTTTGTCGGTGATCGCTGTTGTACGGGCAATCGAAGTGGCAGGGGCATCGGCACCTGGGCGATACTCTGCGATCATCGAATCGTAAGCGGCGGACTGCTCCATAAAGGGAAAGAGAAGTAGGTGCATGGAGCCGGATATGCGTGCATCAGTGGTGCTCGTAACGGTTTCGTTTCGACCTCGGAAAGTCGGCCATGTGTACACGCTGGGCGGTAAGGACTCGTAGGTGTCGTGATAGTTGTGGGTTGCCAACATGAACTGCTTCATGTGGTTTGAGCATTGCATCCTCCTTGCGGCTTCTCGTGCAGCTTGCACGGCGGGCAACAGAAGAGCGATGAGCATGCCGATGATGGCGATGACGACGAGCAGTTCGACGAGGGTGAAAGCGCTGCGCAGCGAGCGGGGCGGCGTTAGCCCCCCGGTTTGTTCGCGTGAGTCGGGGGGTTGACACCCCCCCCTCGCGGCGGCTCAATTTCCTTTACTCCCCTCGCCCCC
>Ga0099364_10005464_pt1 | contig 18829 bp, 10 predicted proteins | sample TergutTh196P3_FD_73070 | JGI IMG/M metagenome (GOLD analysis project Ga0099364, IMG submission 73070) | Microcerotermes parvus P3 segment gut microbial communities from Pointe-Noire, Republic of the Congo - Th196 P3 | ecosystem: Host-associated > Arthropoda: Insects > Digestive system > Gut ...
ATTCTCATATTTCAGAAGCACACTTGCGTTGGTATCGGTCTTGAAGCCACCCACGCAATCCAGCGTAGCGCATACTTCACTGATCTCCAATCCCGTAATCCAATTAACGGTGAACATCACATGGCTGCCAATATCCGAAATGCAGTTCATTCTTCCGGTGAACTCGGGGTCGGTACGCCATGGAGCAATGCCGGTGTTACCTGCGAGCCAATCCTGAACATACTCGCCCATAACCATTACAACGTCCCCTATGGAACCGCGTTTTATAATGTTTGCCGCATTTTGCAGCGCGGGGTATCCAGCGTAGGTGAACGTCACGCAGAACTTTAGGCCCTTTTCCTCGGCAAGTTTCTGGAGTTCCTTAGCTTGCCCCTCGTCCGTGGTGACCGGTTTATCGGAAGCGACATGGATCCCCGCTTCGAGAAACGCTTTTGCGATCTCATAGTGAAACACATTTGGCGTCGTGATCACCACAAAATCAATCTTATCGGAACGTTGGGCCTCCTTTTCAGCCATTTCCGCAGCTGTGGTGTAGACCCGGCCGGCTGCGACGCCACGCGCCTCGCCGGCTTCCTTATTTTTTTGGGCATCCCTTGAAAAGCAACCGGCTACCAATTTTGCCTTTCCTGTAGCGTCTATCCCGCGGATGTGCACGTCGGCAATGAATGAGCTCTTAGACGCTCCAACAATTCCATACGTTAACATATTACTCTCCTCCTTCGAATCTCAATATACCTAGGCGGGAGATGTCCCCCCGCCTAGTTGAAATACGCTATAGTTCGATGATTATTCGGCTCGGTCGACGTTCGCCCACGTGAGTTCGCCGGCTTTTTCGAAGATAATGACGTTCTTTAGGAATTCGATCGCCTTATCGAGCCCCTCTTCCCGCGTCATGTATGTGTCCTCGTGCTCGATAGACACGACGTAGTCGTAGCCGATGTCGACGAGCGTAGACATTATCCTCTTCCAATAGAATTCATCATGACCATAACCCACCGTCCTAAACAGCCACTGTCTATCCGGCTTGTATGTGTTGTAGTTTTTCGCGTCAATGCGTCCGTTTTTGGCGATGTTGTGCCAGACTTCGATGGAATCCTTCGCATGGAAGTGATAGATACACTCGCGCAGCTCGCGAAGCGCGGTTGGCACATCCACATCCTGCCAAACAACATTGGATGGATCAAAATTGCAGCCGATGGCAGGCGAAGTCGCTTTCCTCAGTTTCAGGAGTGATTCAGGGTTGTACACGCTAAAACCGGGATGCATTTCGAGTGCGATCTTTACGCCGTGATCCTCCGCAAACTTACCCATCTCCTTCCAGAACGGTATCAGTACTTTCTCCCACTGCCAGTCATAGAGCTCTTCAAAATCGCTTGGCCAAGGCTGGACTATCCAATTCGGATATTTTCCGCCCGGCTCGCCTGGGCAGCCGGAAAAATTGTTGACCACAGGAACCCCTAGTTTCTCTGCAAGCAAGATATTCTGTTTTAATTCGTTATTGAATTTTTTCCTGAGCGCTTCATTGGGATGTACTTGATTTTCATGGCAAGAGAGTGAACTGATCGTGATGTCGTAAGGTTTGAATGTGTCTTTAAAGTCTTCCAGCGCTTTCGCACTGCTCAACAACTCATCAGGGTTGCAGTGCGTAGTACCCACAACACCGCCGGAGCCGAGTTCTACGGCGGTTATTCCTTTGGGCGCGATCAGCTTCAGGGTCTCTGCGAGATTTCTGTCGCTGAACAAACAGGTGAGTAAACCGAGTTTCATTGTGACTGCCTCCTTATATTATTTATTTTTGGAATAATAATACTGCAAATTTCTTGAATAGATACTTCAAGAAAATCAAGCCTCATTAAATTGCGCTTAATAGATTTGTACGGTAAATTGAACGTTTCACTATCATAATTATATTATCCTCTTTCCCTATGTCAATACGTACTGAAAACCTAAACGCGGAGAGGTTGCCGTTTGCGATGTGACGACAACGTTCATCCCTATTTCGCAAAACGCTTCCGCGCACGCTTTTCCTATTCTCGTGTTCCCTCCGGTCACAACGGAAACCTTTCATTTCCCGTTCGATTGGCTTCGACTTTTTTACTCCCTGCGTCATTTCACATTTCTACGTGTGGAAACATCCATCCATACTGCCAGCAAAAGCACAAGTCCCTTTGCTATGAACTGCACCTCGGGTCGAAGGTTCATAATAGACATCCCATTGTCGATGCTTGTCATGATCAGCGCACCAATGATAGCTCCCAACACGGAGCCTTCGCCACCCATCGTGCTGGTTCCACCGATAATGGCGGCCGCGATGGCGTCCATCTCCATATTCCGGCCGGCCGCCGATGTTGCCGCATTGATTCGCGCAGTATAAACGATTCCGCTTACAGCGCACATGATGCCCATAATCACAAATACAAGGAATGTCGTTTTCTTGATGTCAATTCCCGAAAGCTGTGCCGCCTCTTTATTGCCGCCTATCGCGTAGACATGTTTGCCAAATGAGGTATTATGTGATGCAAAGTTGAAAATTACTGCCAGTACACCCACCAAAACCACCGCAATCGGAATGCCCAAGTGTTGCGAAAGGATGCCCATACCGCCCATGATCAACGCGCATATAACGACAACCTTTAACAGGGTGATTCCTTTAGCAGGCACTTCCAGGTTGTATAACTTCATGTTTCGTATCCGACGCATTTCACCGGCAGTATACAGGATGCATAAAACAACGCCCGCGAACAGCGCAGTATCGTTGAACCCGCGCTCATTCGCAAATATACCCGGGAGGTAACCCTGCCCGATTATCTTAAACGTATCCGTCATGGGAGCGATCGTCACGCCTCTCGTAACCAACAGTGCGAATCCACGGAATATTTGCATACCTGCCAAAGTAACTATAAAAGAAGGAATTCTGCGATAGGCCACCCAATAGCCTTGCCACATACCCATCACAACACCGGCTGCCAGCATGATAATGATTGTAATCACTGTATTTATTTTATAATTGACAATGCACACTGCTCCAATTGCGCCGGTAAGCGCCACAAACGAGCCAATTGACAGATCGATGTGTCCGGCAACAAGAACAAGCACTACAGATACGGCTACAATGGCGGTCGCAGCAGCTTGCAGCGTCAAGTTGGATAGATTCCTCGCCGATATAAACACCCCTCCGGAAAGAACGCCAAACACCAGACATATTGCAACAAGCACGACAAGCATGATAATTTGTCGCGCGTTTTTGCCGAATTCCAGTGCAAAAATCTTTTTCAGATTACTTTTCATCACTTTGTACTCCTGTGGCGAGAGCCATAATTTTTTCCTGGGTGATTTCCGGTGTTGTGAGTTCGCCTCTAAGCTTTCCCTCATGCATTACCAGAATCCGATCCGCCATTCCAATGATTTCGGGTAATTCAGATGAAATGAGTATGATACTGACTCCTTTTTCAACCAACGTATTAAGTATGGTGTAAATTTCATACTTGGCGCCAATGTCGATGCCCCGGGTAGGTTCGTCCACAATGAATATTTTCGGATCGGTCATCAACCACTTGCTGAGCACTACTTTTTGTTGATTCCCGCCCGAAAGGTTGACAACCAGCTGTTTTGGCGACGGTGTTTTGATATGCATTTCGTCAATGTATTCTCGCGTACTCACACTTTTCCGGTTGTTATTTATAACGCCCATATTAGCAATCAGCCTCAACGACGCCATGGTGATGTTATCTTCAATATCCATCAGCATATTTAAGCCGTAACGTTTACGATCTTCCGACAAGTAAGAAAGCCCCATTTTAATCGCATCCCCGGGCTTTTTGATGTTAGTCTCCCTGTCGTTGATTACGAGCCGACCGCTGGTATGACCACTATAACAACCAAACAGGCTCATAGCGAGTTCAGTGCGGCCTGAGCCCATTAGGCCGGCAATGCCCAGTATTTCACCCTTTCTCAATTGAAAACTGATATTTTCAAGCAAAAACCTGCCAGGAAGTTCAGGGTTTTTAAGGCTCCAGTTTTTCACTTCCATAATCACGCCGCCCGGCGTATGATTTTTTTGGGGATATCTATCCGTGATATCCCTTCCCACCATATGCGAAATTATGACATCTTCCGTCATTTCCTCAATCTTATTCGTAGATATGCTTTGTCCATCGCGAATCACAGTCACACCGTCTGCAATTGCGAATACCTCTTCCAGCTTATGTGTTATAAACACGCTGGCAACCCCGTTTTGCCGCAGATTTCTCAAAATATCGAACAGTGTTTCCGTTTCCGATTCCGTAAGCGCCGCTGTGGGTTCATCAAGTATGAGGAGCTTTGTTTTTTTAGAAAGCGCTTTGGCAATTTCCACGAGTTGCTGCTGGCCAATTCCGAGATTTATCACGGGAGTCAGAGGATTTACGTCAAGACCTACTTTTTCAAGACAATCTTTTGTTCTTTTGATTGTCTCGTTTTGGTTGATTGTACCCGACTTCGTCTTGATTTCATTTCCCAGAAATATATTTTCCGCGATGCTCATCAACTTGACCAACGCGAGTTCCTGATAAATAATGGAAATACCCGCCGTTTCACTGTCTCGAACGTTGAGAAAATGACGTTCTTCTCCATCAAAGACTATGTGTCCCTCGTAAGTACCTCTTGGGTGCACGCCGCTGATAATTTTCATTATTGTGGATTTTCCGGCGCCGTTTTCACCCACTACCGCATGTATTTCACCCTTTTTAATCGCGAGATTGATATTGTCGAGCGCTTTCACGCCTGGAAATTCTTTTGAGATATTAATCAATTCAAGTATGTTCTCGTTCACTACGTTCCTCCACGACGACTACGGTACAAAGGGCAAATGACACATACATACGCATTTTTTCGGGCTGTCCCGCCTAACATACAACGCAAGGACAGCCCTGTTTAGTTGATCTGTTATCTTGCAAGTTCCTCTTCAGTGAAGTAACCGGTATCAATCCATACTGACTGAATATCATCCCTTGTTACAACGACCATATCCACCAATACAGCGTCTACTTCTTTCATTCCGTTATAAAGCTTGCTGTTATATTCCGGCGTCTCCCCCCTTAAAAGCGCGTCAATCGCTTTTACCGCCGCGCCGGAAATAGCTACTGGATCTTTAAACACAGTCATAGATTGCGTTCCTTCCATAATACGTTTGGCTGCGGCCAAATCGCCGTCGCCACCCGTCACAACCACGGAACCCGCAAGCTGCTGTGCCGCAAGCGCTTCCACAGCGCCGCCGGCAAGTCCGTCATTGGGACACAGGATGGCTGCCACGTCATTTCCAACCCGCGTGAGCGCGTTCTCTACATGCCTCATTGCTTCGGACGGCTGCCATCCATCGCAGAATTGATCCGCTATCACCGTATAGTCTCCATTGTCGATTTTTTCCTGCATGGCGGCAACACCGGTAGCGCGATAGAGTAATCCATTGCTGTCTGCAGCAGAGCCGCCTATTACAATAATATTCCCCCTGTCCACATTATCGACAATATACTGCCCCTGCAATGTCCCAACCATTTGATTATCCTCAGCTACAAAGGCGTCCACATCCGCATTCATGATCAATCTGCAGTAAGCGACCACTGGAATACCGTCCTGATGCGCCTTTTCAACCACAGCTGCTGCCGCAGTCGTGTCCACCGCACAAATAACGATCATATCAACACCTTGCGAAAGAAAATTTTCGCACTGCTGGAATTGCAGATCCGAATCGTCATTCGCATACTGTACTTCCGCCCTATAGCCAAGCGCCTCCAGCCCTTCTTTCAGATAAACAGATTCGCTTATCCATCTGTCCACAAGTGTGGACGGAAACGCAATTCCGATAAATCCTCCAGCAGACGACCGCGTCTCTCCGGCGCCGGCATTTCTCACAAACGGACTACAGACCGCCATGCTGATCGCCAACAAAGTGCCAATCAAGAACAGAGCAAAAAATCGTTTCATTTTCATTCCTCCTACTTTATTCGTTTTGGAATAGAAAAACATTAAGTTCTCGAAATAGATACTCGAAACAAACCAAGCCTCCTTAAAATGCGTTTTTATTAATTGCACGGTAAATTGAACGTTCCATAATTATATTACTCTCTTCCCGTATGTCAATACACATTAAGCGAAAACCTAGCACGCGGCGCCTAGCGGAGCCATAGTGCCTTTTCGGCCGGAATTATGCCTTTTCCAGCAATAATGCCATTTTCCCCGCAGCCCGCCTCAGAGCGTCGTCCGGAGCTATTTTGCCAAGTATACTGTCGTGGACTGCTTCAGCGATAATCTCCTCATATTCTTTGATGCTGATCGCGACCTTGTCCTTTGGGAGTACTCTGCGTTTTGTCGTCGGGAAAACTTCGAGTGATTTCGGTATCCACGGATACAGCGATTTGATCTTGTTGTTCATAAAAACTTTCCTGCATGCGGAGAGGTTGCCTAAAAGAGTCTCAGGTATGGCGAGTTCGCTCGAACAGGCCCATTTGACGAATTCCAAGGCTGCTTCAGGTTGTGTCCCGGCCGGATTGAGCGCATAGGACCACCCGCCGAGGACAGGCTTGTCACTGGGAATGTTTCCAAAGGAAACTTTGCCTGTAATACTGGAACGACTTCGATCCATGATCGACGATACATACGATGAAAACATGACCATCATCGCGGCTTTGCCGGACGTGAATTCGGCCACCTGTTCGTGCCACCAATTGTTGGGCGAATCGGGCGAGGCGAATAAATAGCTTTCGCAATAATTCTGAAGCGCCTTTACAGCGTTAGGCGTGTACAGAGTGACCCTGCCGTGGTGATCGAATACTTCCGCGTTATAGGCCCAGAAGCGAGGGAGAAATTCGCAAACCGCCGCGCTGGAGAAGCGGCCGCCGAGCGTGGCTCCGAATTCTGTTTCCGATTCAGGATTGTACGTCCTCGTAAAGAACTTGGCTACCGCGTTGAATTCTGTCCAAGTCTGAGGGCATTTTAGCTCCGTGCGGTAGAGGTCGAAAAACATACGACGATTACCGACGTTCTCAAACAAATCTTTTCGGTAGAATAGAAGTTGGCTGCAGTATTGATAAGGAATTGCATAGATCATATTATTATACCTTGCGAATTCATCAAAAAGCTCCGGTTGAACATCAATACTGTCGGCAAAATCCTCATCGAAACATGGGGTCAGGTTCAGAAGGAGTCCTTTTGCCGCAAACTCTCGCAGCCATAGGATGTCGATGGAAAAAACGTCGAAATCGGACTTTCCTTTCTGCACGAGCAACTCATCATAGAGTTCCTCGTGCGTTAAGGTGACGATTTCCGCATTGATGCCGCGGTTGCGCTTCAAATCAGGCAAAAGAGATCGTATCGCGTGGGACATTGAGTCGTCCAACATCAGAATCCTGAGTTTATTAGTGGGAGCAGTCTGTTTGTCGGCATTTTTGGGAATAAAATTTACCTCGACGTTGTTCAGGTAAATCCTCTGGCACTCAAAAAAAGATGAGTTATGGATATTATCAAGCAGGAGACAGGTGATCATCTCGCCCATTTTCAGGCAGGAACGAGGGAGCATATTGACGTCCGAGTATCGGCTATCGTTCCAGATATCCTCTCCCAGCGAGAAAATCACAGGCGGATTGCCATTGCATATCAATTTCATCGCTCCAAGCACGCCGGATGTGAGCTGAGTACTAGTGCAGATGATAGCTTCGGGTGGCGAATGACAGCTCATCAGATCAATCGCGGCGCAAAATGCGCTTTCGGATGTAAAGTTTGTCGTTCGAATCAGTTGCGCGTCAACGGAGACGCCGACATCCGAAAGCGCTTTCGCATAACCCTGCTGACTGAGTATTTCGGATGAATAGGCGGCAGGGCCGGTGATGAGCGCAATTCGCTCACAGCCACGCTCCCGCGCGCTTGTCACCGCGTAGTGGATACTCTTGTCGTTTTGGAATCCGACAAAATTGCAGTCGAGTCCTCCGACTTCTCGTTCCACGAGTACAAGCTTGATATCGCTGTCGATGAGTTCCTTAAAAACAGCCAGGTTTTCCGGCTGGCATGTGACGATGATTGCTCCCGCAAATTTACGGCTGCGAATGCGTTCGAGGATACGCTTCTCAAGCTCGGCGATCTCGCTCGTGACGAAAAGCGCCGTATCGTAACCTTTAAGTGTACAGGCTTCATCGATAGCCGTATATAGATGAGCATAAAGATTATCCGTTATGTAAGGCAACACAACGGCAATTTCGAGCGAGTTTGACGCTTTCAGGCTTTGCGCGGCGGCATCGGGCTTGTATCCGAGGGTTAGTATAGCTTCTTGCACTTTTTTAACATTTTCCAGGCTAACCGATGACAAACCGTTTATTACGTTGCTGACGGTACCGTGCGAGACGCCGGCTAATTTTGCAACATCCTTAATTGTAGGCATAAATGTAATTACCTCATATTAATAATACTGCGAATTATAACTCAAACTTCGCGCCTGAATACAGGGTCTATCGCCTTTAAAAATTAATAACGACAGGCAAAAAATAGCGGCGGGAAATGGGCGGCGTCCATGCCTGCCTGCGGCAGGCAATTTCGCGCTATGATGTGCCGCCGTTACTGTAAAGGAGTTTTGTAAGCATTTTATAATTTTTTTTTTCGCCTTCTTGCGCTAAAATAAAGAAGCGTTGATTTTATCTGTTCGTAAGAGAAACGCAAAAATATTTTGAGGAGGAATGGAAATGCTTGTGAGCGCTTCCGAAATGCTGAAGAAAGCCCGTGACGGGAAATATGCCGTAGGTCAATTTAATATCAATAACCTGGAGTGGACGAAAGCGATACTTTCCACATCGCAGGAGATGAACAGCCCCGTCATCCTCGGGGTGTCGGAGGGCGCCGGAAAATATATGACCGGTTTCGCGACGGTAATGGCTATGGTTCGGGCAATGGATAAATCGCTTGGCATAACCGTTCCAGTCGCGGTGCATTTGGATCACGGTTCGTTCGAAGGCTGCCTTAAATGCATCGAGGCCGGATTTACGAGCATCATGTTCGACGGAAGTCATTTCGATATCGACGAAAACATCGCGAAAACCAAGGAAGCCGTCGCGCTTGCGCACGGCAAAGGGATTTCCATCGAGGCGGAAGTTGGCTCTATAGGCGGCGAGGAAGACGGGGTCGTGGGAATGGGAGAGGTCGCGGATCCGGAGGAATGCAGAAAAATAGCGTCGCTCGGCGTGGATTTCCTTGCCGCGGGTATAGGCAACATTCACGGCGTTTATCCCGCAAACTGGAAGGGTTTGGATTTTGACGCGCTGGGCAAGATCCAAGACGCGACGAACGGCATACCGCTCGTTTTGCACGGCGGAACCGGTATTCCCTCGGAAATGATAAAAAAATCAATAAACCTGGGCGTTGCCAAAATCAACGTCAACACCGAATGCCAGCTTTCTTTCGCGGCGGCTACCCGCAAATACATAGAGGCTGGTAAAGACAAGGAAGGCAAAGGCTTCGATCCTCGCAAACTGCTCGCGCCTGGTGCTGAGGCCATAAAGGCGACTGTCAGGGAGAAGATAGAGCTTTTCGGCTCCGCGAACAAAGCGTAATAGCGGTTGGAATTAACTGATTTAATAGCTGAACTTAAATAAGAGAATTTGTTTTAAGTCTTGTGCTGAAAGTGCGGCGGTCAATCATGCCCGCCGCACTTTCAAAATACTACTCAACCGCAAACGGGTCGTTTTCAGAGTCCGGGTTCCACACATACTCGATGCCTTCCGTAATTGTCCGGATCGTTTCCATTCCGTGCAAATCGCGGACAAAACCCAATGACATATCAATCCCGGCCGAAACGCCTGACGAAGTGTAATATTTACCGTCTATTACCCAGCGAGCTTTTTTAATCCAGTTTACCTGCGATCCATTTGAAGAAGTCCATTCAAACGCACTTTTATTAGTTGTAGCTTTTTTTCCGTTTAATAATCCTGTTTTTGCGATTAAGGCGGAACCGGTGCATACAGTTAGGACATGGGGCGCTTTTTCGGATAAAATTTTCAACTGCTCGATGAAATTTTCATCATTCACTAATGACCTTGTACCCATGCCTCCCGGTATAAGCAAAACGCCCGATGCATTAATATCCGAAAACGGCAGGGTGTATATCTTCACTTTCTGCTGACTTTCAACAATACCGCCATTTAACGAGTAATATCCAAGCTCATATAAATCCGGCATTTTGCCGATTACCTCCACCGGGCCGAAAGCGTCGAGAGTTTCAAAACCGTCAAAGAGAATTACATTAAAATTTGTCATGTTTCCTCCTTAGAATTATATAATCTCCACCGCGCTCCATCCCAGAACCGAGCGCGGAGTTGTACATGGTTCGTATAGGGGCGATGGTTGACGAAAATTAAGCAAATAGTCGAGGCATAATACAGCATTGGCGCAACACACCGGCGAATTAAGTCTGTTCGGATTCAAAATGCTTGTCCACAACATCAATAATTTCGTCAAAATCACTGTGCAGTAAGTATTCGTCGATTGCGGCAATAAGATTACGGGTCGATTGCGGCAATGACTTCTCCCTTAATTGTATTATTGCGTCGCTCACGGTTTTTACGTCGTAATCATTACACGCGGCTTTGATAGCGAGTAGTTTCTCACATAAATACGACTCGTTTTCAATTGCCGCTTCGCTGTTTTCGGCTTCTTCTTTTTTTGTGAGATCGTTGACTGCCGCCCGCAAAGAATCGATAAACGCCGAAGTTTCAGACGTCATTAGCTCAATATCCCCGTTCCGCGCCGACGTCTCCAATTTGAATGCGACGCTGGAGAGTTCTTGTTTGCCGACGTTTGCGAGCGCGCTTTTCATTCCATGCACATGAGTTTCATACATACGTTTGTCTTCTTCACTCAATTGACCTTGTTTTGTGTTTATGGAATCCAGCGTGGCAATAGATTTCGAAGCGTCACGGATGAAAGCTTCGATAATCTGCGGATCAATGGACGCATCCGATTCTTTGCTCAAAATCCGATCCTTATTATCGATGGGTTGCCTTCGCGCCGCCTCAATAACCTCGGGCGGCTGCTTGTAGCGTATGAATTTGTTCAGTACGGCGTTCAATTGGCGTACATCGATAGGTTTGGATATGAAGTCGGAAAACCCGCTCCTTAGAAAAATATCCGCCTGTCCTGCCACGGCATTCGCCGTCAACACGACAATGGGGTGTTCATATCCCATGTCCTTGATAATTTTCGTAGTTTCAATACCGTTTATTTCGGGCATCATATGATCCATGAATATAATGTCATACACATTGCCGTTACTAATCTTTTCGATAGCTTCATATCCGCTTTCGGCCGTATCTATCTTCAAACCATAAGGAATCATAAGCCCGCGGGCGACGTATATGTTTGTCTTAACGTCGTCTACGATCAATACGCTGCCGTATGGCATATACTCGCGGGTGATCTGCACCCTTTTCATAGATATGTCGCGGTTTGCGCTGAATTGCCGCAGGCTTTTCGCTAATTCCGCGCCTACCACGCCGGAGCCTATTTTGCCCTGCGGCAGTCGCACTGTAACCACCGACCCCTTGCCCGGCTCGCTTTCTATGGAAATCTCGCCGTTCATCAACCGTACCAGCTCTTGCGTTATGTTCATGCCAAGTCCGGTTCCTTCGGTTCTTCGGTCGGTGTTCTCGGCAAAGCGCGTAAACCTGTCAAACAGAATCTTGACCTGTTCCGCAGTCATGCCCAGCCCCGTATCGCTGACACGGAGAATTATTATCGTACTATCGTCATTATCGTTCGCTTCCGAGGAAATCCACAGTTCAACCTTACCTTCATGCGTATACTTGAACGCGTTGGAAAGCAAATTGTTTAAAATCTGTTTGATGCGTAGTTCATCCCCCGACAAATGAGAGGGCGTGGTTTCATCCACAAACAGTTCAAACTCAATAGGTTTGCTTCCAATGCGCATCATATTTAATTGCGTGCTGTCGTTGATCAGACTCGCGATTTCATAATCTGCGATTATCAATTCCAGCTTGCCCGCTTCTATTCTGGACAGATCAAGTATATCGTTAATAATTCCAAGCAGTAAGTCGCCGGAATTGTAGATCATATTTAAAGCCTCTCTTGTTGCACGTTCAAGCGCGTCAGATTGCAGTTGGATTTCGGTTATGCCCAGGATAGCGTTTAAGGGAGTTCGGATTTCATGGCTCATAAAGGAAAGAAAATTGCTCTTTGCTTCGCTTTCCTGCTGCGCCTTGAAGGCCGCTTCTTTCAATTCGTCATTTTTTCGAATTGAGAATGCGCCGGCGATGATTGAACCGGTCATGGTAACCAGACGGAACTCGCCCTCATCCCAATTCGCCTGCTCGAACATCGTGAAGAACACGAGGTAACCCGCGCGTTCGCCTTCAATCATAAGCGGGATATAGCAAAAACTCTTTTCTCCTAAATCCGCAAGGGGATGCCCGGCGAAATACCGCGCCGCTTCTTTTTCATAGAAGCATCCCGTTTTCTCCGCCTCGTCAAGGATCGGTTTCCTGTCTTCATACGACAGCGAACGTCCAAGCATCTTCGGTGTTTCCTCGTTTATCACGCTTTCATAGGTACAAAGCAGGGAACCGTCCGGTTGAAACTCCAAAATGACGGCCCTGTCCGTTTCCGTAAAGCCGCGCAGCTCGAAAAGCGCGTTGTCAATCAGCTCTTCAAAATCATACGGCTGCGTGAACGGAACGGAGAACTTCGAGATGAACTCCTGTGTGCGAAGCTCCGACTGAGCGGACATATCGCGTATACTTACCAGCATTTCATTACGAAGCCAGGCATTGGTTAACAAAACGCTGCCGGATCGCAGTATTGATTCTTCCTCTTTTGCAAATATCCGCTCCTCGCGGCAATTATAAAAACCGACATAGCCCCAAAAATGTTCTTCCACAAATACCGGCACCGCCAATTTAGATAAAATACCCTGGGCGGAAAGACGGTGCCGTACTTCCGTCGGCATATCGCGTACGAGGGCATTTACACATTTTCCTTTTTTAAGAATTTCCTCCCATCCGGGTAATTCCTCGTCATATGACAGATTGATCGTCGTCTCCGCGTCTTCCAGCCATTTATACAGTTGGGTGCAATGGAGTTTTTCGTCCGCGGTATAGTTTTTCCAGATACATATACTGTCGATCTTAACCGCGCCGGCTATCATCTTCATGCTTTGAAATAAGTCTTTTTCAAAGCTCTCGATATCTGAATTGAGCAGGAGCGACGCCACTTCGTTTACCACGTACAACATGCTTTGGTTGCGTTCAAGTTCATTTACAGCTTCGCTCAGCGCTTTCGTCATCCGTTTCGATTCGGTTATATCCATCAGCGCGCCTGCGACGCGAATAGCATTTCCGTGCTCGTCGCGGATGGTTTCACCGGAAGCGCGGTAATATCCGTACTCGCCGTCTTTCCTGAGCAGCCGGTTTTCTATGACGTAAGGTGTCCTGCCGGTTGTGTCGGTCAAATGTTTTTCGAAGGCGCCGAGAGTCCTGTCCCTATCCTCCGGGTGCAGCCGGTCGCTCCAACTGCTCAGTATATTAGGAAAATCTTCCTCGTTTGAAAAACCCAGCAAACGCCTTAATTCGTCCGACCATATAAAAGCATTCGCCGGATTAATCGGGTCATCTTTCACGATCTCCATATCCCACAAACCGATTTTAGTGGCCCGGATCATCAGATGTAATTTAGTCAGTTGAAGTTCGTTATTGACCAGCGTGTTTTTCGTTTCGGTTATGTCCATCAGCGCGCCGGCTATACGGATGACATTTCCGCGCTCGTCGCGGAATGCGCCGCCGTAAGCGTGAAAATACGCATATTCGCCGTTTTTCTTCCGCAGCCGGTATTCTTTGTCGTAAGGAGCATTGCCGGTTATGTCAAGTAAATATTCCTCCAAATGATCGAGAGTTTCGGCTTTGTCCTCCGGATGCAACTGATTAATCCAACTGCCTAGCACATTGGGGAAATCGGTTTCGTTTGAAAATCCCAACATGTTCCTGAATTCATCCGACCAGATAAAAGTGTTTGACGGGTTGACAGGATCATTATTCACGACCTCCATTTCCCATAAACCGATTTTAGTGGCTTGAACCACCAGGTTTAATTTGGCTAATTGAAGCTCGTATAGCTTGTGAGCGCGAACCAGTTCCCATTCACGCTCATTGATATCGTTCATCATTTTATTATGTTCGCGCAAATCTCTTGTGTATCCTGCCACGGCATAATCATCCCGATGACTGACTCGGACAAAGATGGCTTCCGCCGGCATTAATGTGCCGTCAAGCATCTTGTAAGTCCAGTCGAAGGAGCACCAGCCTTCTTCAATTGTTTTTTTGAGATACATCTCGATTTTTTCCACGGAACGCTGCCCGTCAGGCTGATATTCGGGATAAAGCTCGTGATACCTTTCCAAATACTCCTGTTTATCCTTAAAACCGAAAAGCCGTATAGCCTCTTTGTTGCAGTCAATTTTCTTAAAACCGCTGTTCCATAACTGGCAGCAAAGCGGGGTTGAATCCAACATCAGACTCATGGTCTCTTCTGTTTCAGCCAACTCATTTTCGACTTCATTCTTAATGATGGCATTGGCGCACAAACGCGCGGCGGAACTTAGAAAATCGAGGCTGTCGTCATCAAAGAGCCTCGCGCGGGTAAGATCCTGGAAAGCGACGGCGCCCCATAACTTGTCGTTAATCAGTACCGGCGTCAACAACAGGGACTTTACATTCAAGGGTTCTAAAAAAGCAGTCTCCTCCCCGCACATGACGCCCGTATGGACGTTTACAACGCAACCCTTCGACAGCGCCGTCTCCCATTTTTCTATTACCGGAAAATGCGGCAGGATTCTAAACTTTTCGTCGATGGAAACCAGCCTGCCTTCCGTTTTTGCCCAGCGGTACACATGTTCGAAGTGTTGATCCCCGCTTGCGTCCACAAGGCGGAAAACGTCTATGCGGTCTAAATTCACAGCGTCGGCAATCGGTCTCAGGCTTTCGCCCATGACGTCGTCAAAGGTTTTTTCTTTTTGCGACAGGAGGATAATATCCATTTCGTTCTTCGCATCAACCAATTTTTCGCGGCGTTTCAGCGTTTCTTCCGCCCGCTTCTTTTCGGTTATGTCCTCAGTAATGGCAATAGAGGACATTTTTCCCATATAATTGGTGTTAAAAGTAGTAATACGAGCCGTAAACAACTCTCCGTTCAATTTGAAACACTGAAAATCCATCGCGCCTTTTTCAGCTTGCAATAATTCATTGACCATGTCTATGGTTTTTTTTCCATTTGGCTGTATTTCGGGCATGAAGTCGAAAGCGCTGCGTCCCGCCACATCCCTTTCAAAATCTTCGCAGCCGAAAATTTCCATGGAAGCCCTGTTTGCGTAAACCAGCTTTCCATCGTCCAGACTGATTATCCTGACCCCAACGGGCAGCGAATCAAACAGCGTCGTGTTATCGTATTCGCTTGCGTGAAGCTGCTCGCGAGCGGCGACTAATTCCCGTTTAAGCTTGTCGATATCCAGATGAGTTTTAATACGGTTGAGCAGTACAGGCGCGGAAAACGGTTTTGTGATAAAATCCACCACGCCGAGCTGAAAGCCGCGGGCTTCAACGGAGGCGTCAGAGACGCCGGTGACGAATATGATCGGGATATCCGCATGGGAAGCATCGTTTTTCAAACGGCGCAAGACTTCAAATCCGTCGATTTCCGGCATTTTAATGTCCAATAGAATCAAGTCCGGCGTAACTTTTTCAAGGAGGGCGAACATTTTTGCCGCCGAGGGCAGCGTCATAACCCGATAGTGTTCCATCAACGCATTTCTGGCCACAATCAAGTTTGTTTCATTATCATCTATAACAAAAATTGTTCTTTGCATTGTTCGCGCTCCCCGTTTTATATAGTTAGGATTAGTCTAAAAACCTGACAGGTCACCGTACCTCCGGGACAAAGCAGATAGGTTTACCAAGAATAATTATAACCCCAGTCTTCGTTCAAACAATAAATCGTAACTCAATCGTAACTCAAATGATTGACGGCTTTTGCATAAGCGGTTACTATGTTTTCAGTACAAAGCAGCGCCGCGTGTCGGGAATCCGGACAATCCGGAGCGGCCCCGCCACTGTAGCCCGGACGAAACCGCATGATGCCACTGAAATTTCCCCTCTCGGGTAAAAATTTTGGGAAGGCGCGGGATTAGGATGAAGGGAAGCCAGGAGACCGATGCGGCGCGAATTTTTCGGTGTTATCCCGCGCGGGCGGGCGCTGCCGACATGATTTAGGCCTGTAAGGGCCGTGCCATATCGGGGCGTCTCGTTGATCAGTTCAGCGAGGCGTCTATTTTTTAACGAAGGGGGGACTCGACACAAATGAAACGTCCGCGCGGTAATCCATATAAAGATCAACATAAACTAAATCAGGAGGGAATTTACTATGAAACTCGAAGGAATATTAAAAACCTTGCTCTTGGCCGTAGTGTCGATCCTGCTGTTTGCGAGCGCGGTTTTTGCTGCTTCTACGGGGCCGGCAGCTATCGATATTAAAAAAGGCATCCTGTTCGTAACGTTCGGCAGCAGCATGCCGCAGGGAGAGGCCGCGATAATTGCCGTCCGCGACGCGGTGATCGCCGCCTATCCTGATATAGAGGTGCGGACCGCGTACACGTCGCGCATCATCATGCGTAAAATTGCCCGTGAGCAGGGGCGGTCCATCGACGAGCCGGCGATTGCGCTCGCCAAGATGGCCTACGAGGGCTTCACCGATGTCGCAGTGCTGTCCACGCATATCATTCCCGGCGCTGAGTACGATGACCTAGCGGCGGTAGTGAGAGCTTTCAGGATGATGAGTGAATATGCGCCGAAGCCCGGTTTCAGAAAAATAACTCTCTCGTTGCCGTTGTTGTCGGAGCAGGAATCTATTGAGAGAGTGGCGGAAGTGATGGCGAATACTTACGAGAAAGAGATTGAGGACGGCGCGGTAGTTCTGGTCGGTCATGGAACGCACCACTTCGCTGACGCCGCGTACAGCGCGTTGCAGATGGCGCTCTTGAGGCAGTCGCCGAATTTTTACGTCGGTGTTGTCGAGGGTCTCCTGGAGTACGACGATGTACTATCCAGGCTTAAATCGTCAAGTGTTAAAAAAATTTATCTCGCTCCCGCAATGCTTGTCGCCGGAGACCACACTTTGAACGACATAGCCGGAGACGAGGAGGATTCGTGGAAGTCGATGCTGGAAGACGAGGGCTACGAAGTGACCCCGATACTGACAGGCTGGGGACAGAACAAGGGCATTCGGGACATAATACTGGACAAACTCAGCGAAATTTGGGATGAGTTGGATCGATAGAGGGAGCGAGGCGTATTGATTTTATACGGAGTCGGAGTCGGTCCCGGAGATCCGGACCTTGTCACGACGGGGGCGCTTCGCGTCCTTGACGAAGCCGGCGTCGTGTTCGTCCCTGTTTCGTCTAAGGGGGGCGAGAGCGTCGCGGGTGAGATTTATTCGAAGTTGAATCCCAACCGGAGGACATATCCATTCGTATTTCCGATGACCGAGGACGCCTCCGGGAGGGACGCCCACATACTGCGGCAGATAGAGGAATACTCGGATATCTGGAGGGGCGCCGGGAGCGTCGCCCTTCCTGTGATAGGCGACGCGGCGCTTTACGCGACGGCCGCGTATCTTTATTCCGCGTGGCGCGGGATATGCCCCGACCTCGAACTGAGGCTCATACCAGGCGTATCGGCCCATTCGCTCGCAAGCTGCGCCGCCGGTGAGTTTATGGCCCTCGGTGAGGAGCGGATGGCGCTTCTTCCCGGCTCGGCCGATTTTTCCAAGCTGGCGGAGGCCATGTCATCCTGCGATTGCGTCGCGCTCTACAAGCCGTCCGCGTTAAAGGGCGACCTGCCGAGGCTGATTGATGATACCGGCCCCTGGGGACGGGTGGTGCGGGTGCACAGGGCGGGCCTGCCGGAACAGCGGATAGTCCGGGGAGACGAGGCCAAATCCCCCACGGACGACTATCTCTCCGTGCTTCTTCTGTGGAGGGATAGAACTTTGAGAGGGACCTGACCTCATCGTGGATGTGGTCTCGATTTCATCCGGCGGTTTCCTCGCGGCGCTTGCCAGGGCTGAACTGGTCCTAACCGTCAATATAATAGTGGGCCTATCCGTCGGGGAGCTAATTCTCGCGACCGGGGTCGCGGAGCGCCTGTTTGCGCCGATTGTTCCGCGACTTGCCCGCTTGGGCATTCACGACAAAATAGCCTCCGCGATGCTCATCGCAATAGGAACGTCGCGCTCTGGAGCCGCGCTGATCTCAAGAACTTACTCCGACGGTGAGATAACCCGCGAGGAGGCCACGTTCGGCACGCTGTCGCTGGCGTTTCCGGCGTACTTGCGCAGATGGACCGGCACCGTCGCAATGGCGGCGGGAATCGCCGGGCGCGCGGGGTTGATTTTTGCTTTTGTGCTGGTGATACGAAGCGCCTGCCGCTTCATATGGATTGTCGTCCTTCTGTCGAGGCGGGGCGTTAGGAGAGCCGCCGACTTTGTCACAATTAAAGACCGCGAGGTAATAGGAGTGAGAGAAAGAATCAGTAGAACGCTCCGAATGCTCAGGAGGTCCCTCCCGCTGGCGTGGTTTTTTTTCGCGCTTACTTACACCCTCGTCCCTTACGCGGACAGGATGTTCTCGGAATACCTGGCGCGTCCTGAGCTGTATCGTATCCTCCCAGCCGAAGGGTGGGCGGTGGCGATCAGCTCCATAGCGCACGTGACGGCGGGGCTGTCGTCAGCCGCGGGGGCGTTGGGCACAGGGAGCATA
>Ga0099364_10005465_pt1 | contig 18827 bp, 18 predicted proteins | sample TergutTh196P3_FD_73070 | JGI IMG/M metagenome (GOLD analysis project Ga0099364, IMG submission 73070) | Microcerotermes parvus P3 segment gut microbial communities from Pointe-Noire, Republic of the Congo - Th196 P3 | ecosystem: Host-associated > Arthropoda: Insects > Digestive system > Gut ...
ACGGTTGTGCCGGCATCCTCGATCTGGTACGACTGGCGTTCGGTTGCGTCGAGCAGTTCGGCGGAGGTGTGCTGGGCGGTTCGGGTCGCGTTCGTCACGCGCCCGGCGGCATCGTTGATTCGGCTCACCAGCGCGGCCAGTTCTTCGATGGTGTAGTTCACCGAGTCCGCGATGGCGCCGGTGATGTCCTCCGAGACCGTGGTGCGGATGGTGAGGTCGCCGTCGGCGAGGTCGCCCATTTCGTTCATCAGGCGCAGAATTGCCTGTTGGGTGAGATTGCGTTCCTCTTCGGAGTGCCTGCGCTGCCGGTCGATGCTGGCCTGACGGGCGTTGACCTCGGTTCGGTATACCTTTGCGATGAGGATCAGCACGATCAGGGCGGCACCCGCGCAAGCCATGATCAGTTGCATAAGCGTGCTGGAGATGCCCGCCGTATCGGCAAAGGTGCTGCGTAGGTCGCCGAGTCTCGTGTAGACGGTCTCCGATGCGACGGACAGTCTGTTACTGGCGCTCAGGATGCCGGCGAGCTTTCCCGGATTGCCGCCGATGTCTTCCATCTCCTGGTGGACGGCATCCGAAATGTCTTTTGAAATGCTGCCCGGACCGATCATGGCCATCAGGTTTGCCCACCGGATCATGTGTTTGTCTGCGTGATCGGGGTCGTTCAATGCGAGGACATACGATTTGAGTTCTTCCTTGTTCGCATCGAGCAGGATTACGGCGATTTCGCTTCCCATGTTCTCCCAGGCAGTTCTGGTTTCGTCAAACAGCTTCTTCTGGAGGATGGCCCCGGAGTCGGGAAGGACTTCCCCCTGTTTCAGATTACTGTCCCGACTCAGCTTATTGAATAACGTGTTGAAACTGGTGCGGTCTTTTTCCAGTTCGGTGAAGGCGTTGTCTTCCCCCTGTAGCACCAGTTGCCCGTTCTTGGCGATTCTTTGCGAGAGCGCTTGCAATTCGCCGGTCTCAGCGACCTGTTGTGTTATCGCATTGATGTGTCTGGCCTGAAAAAACATCAGAACGGCCGTCACCAGACTCAGCACTATGAACAATGAGGCCAGGTATGGAACCCGCATGGAACCCACAGGCTTTGCGGTGCCGGAGGCTGCGAAAAGCCGTTCGGCAGTCGTCGATCGTACGGCGACCCCCCTCTCTTCCAGGAGGGTTGTGTCCGAAACGCGTGGGTTTCTGGACGAATTGCCCGAAAAAAGCTTGAATGCCATTTGCCTTGCTCCACTGCGGTAACTGACCGCCAATAGTGGTCTTGGTTAAAAATCGAAGAAAACCGGATTCTATTTGAAAGCTGGTATCCTTGCCCTAATTGACGCCGACGTCGAGAAAAATGCTGTTGGATAAAAGTTGCGAAACATCCAGTTGCAACCAGAGATTGCCATGTGTGTCCCGAAAACGCGAGAGAACCCAGGGACGTGGGTCATTCGCTTCGGTGTCCGGCTCGAAATCTTCTTCATTGCGCAGTCCCAGTACGCGCGATACCAGGATGGCGCTGTGTATACCTTGCCGCGCGCCCACGAGCAACAGGCGCGTCTGTGGAGTGGGCGAGGAAATCGTCGGGCCATCGTGGAAACGCGATAAATCGACGACACTGTATAGGACCCCCCGCACATTGACCAGACCGCGATACCACTCATGTGTGAGCGGAACCGGCGCCAGTGCGGGCGGCACGACGATTTCACCGGACTCCGGCAGGCTGAGAAGCCAATATTCGTTACCCGCCTCCACTCCGAGCAAACTCCTGCGCTCAGCCGTGTGCGCATCTACCAGGCGGCGGGTAAGGTTTTCCTGAAATTCGCGTAGGCTGAGCCGTTTGGACATGGCGTTGTTTTAACCGATGCTTCTGATGCGCGCGAGCAGGGCGGTGAAGTCGAGGGGCTTGACGATGTAGTCGTATGCGCCCTGGCGCATGCCCCATATCTTGTCGGTTTCGAGTCCCTTGCTGGTGCACATGATGATCGGGATGCCGCGCGTGGTTTCTCCGCGCGAGATCGTTCGTGTGGCCTGATAGCCGTTCATGCCAGGCATGACGACATCCATCAGGATCAGGTCGGGCAGTTCGGTGCAACTTTTGGTGATGGCATCTTCGCCGCTTTCGGCAGTGACGACCTCATAGCCGTTGCGGGTGAGAGTCTCGGACAGCGCCAGCCGCTCGGTGGGCGAGTCGTCGACTACGAGTATTTTTTTGATGGCCATTTTTCTTTCCGCTGGGTATGTCGGTGTTTGGTGCTCAACGCAGGAGAACGCCACTGTGTTCTGTAACCGCCCTGATAAGGCTGTCTTTCGTAAAGGGTTTGGTGAGATATTCATCCGAACCGACCATGCGACCACGCGCACGGTCAAAGAGCCCATCCCTTGAAGATAGCATGATGACCGGTGTTGCCGCCAGTTTTGAGTTTTTCTTGATGAGCGCGCAAGTCTGGTAGCCATCGAGCCGTGGCATCATGATATCGACGAAAATAACGTCCGGCTGATGATCGGTGATCTTCGCCAGTGCGTCAAAACCGTCCTCGGCCAGGAGCACCTGACAGCCCGCCTGGCTGAGAAAAATCTCGGCGCTGCGACGGATGGTGTTACTGTCGTCGATAATCATCACCTTGAGTCCGCTCAAATCCATGCACTGTACCCTCGAAAACCTGACGCTCCATAATCGATTACAACCTTATATACAGCTATAGGCAAGCATACCGCAAAAAACATGTTTCGATACAGGCAGAAAGTCCCGGAACGTGGAGGCGTCTTCCAAAGGGAGGCATCGGCGAAAAGGGGCTACTGGCATATTTCTTTTTCGTTGAATGTAGAAGATAAAGGAAAAGGATGAATAAAATCAAGTGGTCTTCGCGCAAAGGGCTTTACGCGATTACGCTGGATGAATTCGATACCGCGCGCCTGTTGGAAATGAGCGTCCGGGTTCTCGCCGGTTGCCCAGTGTTGCTGCAATACCGCAACAAATCCGTCTGCCAGGCGTTGCGCCGCGAACAGGCATCTCGACTGCTCGCGTTATGTCGACTCGCCGGGGTGCCGCTCATCATCAACGATGACCTGGAACTGGCTGTCGAACTTGCTGCCGACGGCGTCCATCTCGGGCGTTGCGACGGTGACGTGGCGCTTGCCCGGCGGGCGCTGGATGCGTTGGGGCCGGGGCGCATCGTCGGCGTGTCGTGTTACGGCGAATGGGAAAGGGCGGCGTCGGCTGAGGCGGCGGGGGCCGATTACGTCGCTTTCGGTGCGATGTTCGCTTCGAGCACCAAGCCGGAAGCGCCGCGCGCGCCGCTGGAACTGCTTAAACGGGCGCGGCGCGAGTTGAAACCGGACGTGGCGGTCGTGGCCATCGGGGGGATTACCCTCGACAACGCGGACAGACTCTTCGAGGCCGGGGCCGATCTCGTGGCGGTCGTTTCCGATGTGTTCGGTGCGGATGATCCGTGCGCGCGGGCGGCGGCTTACCGGGATCTGCTGCGAAAATGAAGGCAGTTGCGGCGACGCGCTATCGCGGGCGAGAATCCCTTTTTTCTCTTTTCCATTTACCGGACGGTACGGCATGAATAATCGTAATGAAGCCCTTTTCAATCAGGCCCAACAGCGTATTCCCGGTGGGGTCAATTCGCCCGTGCGCGCTTTTCGTTCGGTGGGTGGCGCGCCGTGTTTCATCGAGCGCGCCGAAGGGGCGCGGATGTGGGATGCCGAAGGCCGGGCCTATATTGATTACGTCGGCTCATGGGGGCCGGCCATTACCGGCCATGCTCATCCCGCAATTGTCGAGGCGGTGCGCGAGGCGGCGGCAAAAGGGCTTTCTTTCGGCGCGCCGACGGCTGCCGAGATCGAAATGGCCGAACTGTTGTGCGCATTGTTGCCTTCGATCGAGATGGTGCGACTCGTCAATTCCGGAACCGAAGCGACGATGAGCGCGATCCGCCTGGCGCGCGGCCACACCGGGCGGGAAGACATCATCAAGTTCGAGGGCTGCTATCACGGCCACGCCGACAGCCTGCTGGTCAAGGCTGGTTCCGGCATGCTGACCTTCGGCAATCCGTCCTCAGCGGGTGTTCCGGCCGATTTCGCCCGCCACACCATCGTGCTCGACTACAACGATCTCGACGGGGTCGAGGCCGCTTTCAAGGCGCGTGGGGCGGAGATTGCCGCCGTGATCATCGAGCCTGTGGCCGGCAACATGAACATGGTGCGTCCTCGCCCCGGTTTCCTGGAAGGACTGCGCCGCCTGTGCACGCAATATGGCGTGGTGCTGATTTTCGATGAAGTGATGACCGGCTTTCGCGTCGGCCCGCAAGGGGCGCAGGGGCTGTTCGGCATTACCCCCGACCTCACCACCCTGGGCAAGGTCATCGGCGGCGGCATGCCGGTGGGCGCGTTCGGTGGGCGGCGCGACATCATGGAGAAAATCGCCCCGCTCGGCCCCGTCTACCAGGCGGGCACGCTTTCCGGCAGCCCGGTGGCCGTGGCCGCCGGACTGGCTTCGCTCAAGCTGACCCGCGCCACGGGTTTTTATGAGACGTTGGCCGTGCGCGCACGTCAACTGTCCGAAGGGCTTGCCGATGCCGCGCGCGCCGCCGGGGTGGTTTTTTCCGCCGATGCCGTGGGCGGCATGTTCGGGCTTTATTTCAGCGCGCGCGCGCCGGAAACGTTCGACGATGTCATGGCGATGGATCGAGAGCGTTTCAACCGTTTTTTCCATGCCATGCTGGAGAAGGGGCACTACTTTGCGCCCTCGGCCTTCGAGGCCGGTTTCGTCTCCTCCGCGCATGGCGAGGCCGAGATCGACGCCACTCTGGCCGCAGCGCGGGAAGTGTTCGCCGATCTGGGGTGAACATCAGCGCACCGTCACCGTCCCGCTTTTCCAGGCCGGGTCTTGCCAGCGATAGAACGCGGAGAGGTTGCCGGGTTTGTCGGCGCGGCGCTCTACGGTCAGCGTGTTGCGATTCCAGAGTTCAAAGCTCGTTCTGCTTTGTCCATTGACCACGATTTCGCGGGCGACGAGCATCTGCTTGTTGCCGGGAACCCATCCGGCGAATTCGATGTAACCGAGTTCGGGATTGTCGATGGACGGCGGCACGATTTCGAGTTGCCAGCCATTCGATTCCTGACGGAAGACCCAAAGTTCGCGCCAGGTCTCGAGCGGCTGTACGGCCAGCGTCATGAGATTGCCGTCCGGGCTGACGGAAAGGGATGCCGTCCAGACATGACCGTAAGTGCAGTGCTCGGGATTGTCCTGCGCGTTCTTGCCGCTCGCAGGAATGACCTTGACGCAGGTCTGTCCGGGTTTTTCGCCTGCCGCAACCTGGATGCCGGGACGCCCTTTGACGGGCCGGGCAAGCGTTTGCGGTTGCATGGCCCAGCGCGACGCGCCGACGCGGATGGCGGCGACGTTCCAGGCGAGGCGGTCGTTGGCGGTGAGATCGTTCTTGTTGACCCCGGCAAGGAGGGTTTCGGCGTTTCGACCGGCTTCGAGCACGGAGAAGGCGTCGCTGCCCGGTTTCATGGCCCGTCGGTGAGCGATGCTTGCCCATACGCCAGCGGCGCGGGTTTTGAGGCGGTTGCGCAGGTGATCGGGTAAATCACCCTTGCGTGCGCCGTCTTCCAGGACACGGCCAAGCGTTTTCGCGCGCTCAAGGTCGGTGTCGAGCCGCTCGGAAGGCGTCGCTTTGACACACTCGTGACGGGTGAGCGAGAGCGCCGCATTCGCCTTTTGCGTGGAACTGGCCGGCAATTCCAGAACGTGTTGCCAGGCACTGCCGCTGTAGCAAAGGGTCATTTTGTCGTTGCGTTCGACGCTGTAAAACGAGACGCCGTAACTTGCGGCGGTTTCCATGTGCGCAGAAACCAATCGGGCCGTTTTTTCGTCGTTCTGCGTGACACGGGAAGCGCGCCAGGCCAGGCGATCGGCCATTGTGCCGAGCGCCTCGAACGCCCCGGCGCCGATCGTCTCGGCTGGAGCGGCCTTGAGGAACGCCGCGCCGTAGGCGATGCCCAGGGCTTCGCTGCCGGGCTGGTTCTTGAGAAATTCGGTTACGGCCAGCAGCTTGGGTGCTTCCTGGGCGATGAATTCATGTTGGGCTGCCTGCGTGGCGAGAATGTAACCGGCGCGTTCGCGTCGATGGTCGTAGACCTGGAGGTAATCCCCCTTGAGTCCGCGTACTTCCAGCGTATCGCCATGAGAGAGCACGGCATGGCGAGCGGCGTTTTCTGCTGGCGAACCGCGCAACGGAATTTGATCCTGCGTGACGATGGCCAGACTCAGTAGTAATTCGAACATGATGAAATCCTTTTAGGTGGTGTCTTTGCTCCCCTCTCCCCTTGTGGGAGAGGGACAGGGGGAGAGGGGAGAACTGCGGTAAAACGCCTTGCGATGCTTAAAAAGTGCGCACGCTTTCCCGCACGGTTTGCATTCAATCGTCATCGGAAGTATTTCTGGCCGCGACGGTGTTTCTTTCCACGGGAGCCTCCGGGATGCGTCCGATCAGGTTCTCCCCGATGAAGCGTCCATTCGCGCCCGGAGCGGCGACGATGACCTGCACCTTGTCGGAGAGCTTTTCGGCCAGAGTCTTCTGGATGAGCAGCGGGCTTTGCGTGAGAATCACGCCTTCACGCGCCATCTGTTCGCTGTTGACCTTGCCGACCTGATCCAGCCGGTAGACTTCGGCGTCGGCAAGCTTCTTGCGTGAATCGGCTTCGGCGGCGGCCTCGATGACCCGCGCTTCGGCATTGGCCTGGGCGGTCTTGATCCGTTCCAGCTTGGCCGCTTCCGCTTCCAGTTCGCGCTGGCGGATCTGCTTTTCCTTGAAGGGCAGGATGTGCTTCATCGCTTCGGCTTGCGCCTGTGCGGCGATGATCTGCTCCTGCGCAGCCGCTTCGGCGGCTTTTTCACGCCGCACCTTTTCGGCCTCGGCCTTGAGCTCGCTTTCCCTGACTTCCTTTTCCTTGAGTTCGAGCGTGTATTTCATCTGCTCGGTGGCTAGTTCCGCCGCCAGCATCTTTTCCATGCCCGCGAGGTAATCGGAGGGCAGGGTGATCTTGCCCAGGGTGAGGGACTTGAGCTTGATGCCGTCCTCGGTCAGTCGCGTCTGCAATTCCTTGGTGATCTCGTCCTGGATTTCCTGGCGGCGGGAGGAGAAGATTTCGCGCACCGTGAAGCGCGAGAAGGTCTTGTGCAGCACGCCCTGGATGACGGGCAGCACGATTTCGTTGTCGATGTCTTCCGGCAGGTTGCGCGCCACGGCGGGCAACCTGTCCACATCGAGCGCGTAGCGGACGGTGAAATCCGCGCCCAGGGTCAGCCCCTCGGTCGACTGAAAAGAAAAGCCGCTTTCCACGTTCGGCTGGTAGACCCTGTCGCGCAGTGAATACGTGCGGAAGTCGTGAATGAGGGGAATGACCGGGGCCAGCCCGTCCTGAAAACGGGTGAAGCCGCCCGTCCATTGATTGACGCGCAATCCCACTTCACCGTTTGCGACAGGCTTGACGGGAGGGTGTGTAGCGACGCCGTAGATGGCAAGACTGAGCACGCCCAGCAGGGCGAAACGTCGCCACGGTATGCCCTGGAAACCGTGTTTGATGAGTCGGGCGGCCTTTTCCTTGCGGGAAGGGGAGTACGGCGCGTTGTTGCCCTCGGATGTTCGGGCGATGTGATCGAGTTCCATGATGTTTCCTTTCGTGAGTGAGTGTCGGTCGCGGATGCGTCTTGCGCGTCATCCTTGGTGTGCATCATGAAACCGGCGGCATGGAGCGTTCCATGCCGTTGACGCCCCTCTTTGCACATGGATGAAACCGTTTTTTCCGAGGGCGTGAAGAAACGTTCACATGTCCGTTTCGCCTCCGGCGCTGTTGTACGATAGGAGCCTTCAAGCGACGGAGCCGGATGTGGAACGCGCGATGTACAAGGTGGCGATCATCGAGGACGACGAACCCACGAGCGGGCAGATACGCGGCTGGGTGCTTTCCGCCGCGCCGGACATCGAGGTGACGCAGTGGTTTACGCGCGATGAGGCCGAGGCGGCCATCGCGCGCGAGGATTACGATCTCGTGATCCTGGATATCGAACTCGGGCGCGACCGCCATGCCGGGGTCGCCATCATCAACGCCATCAACAAGGTCGGAAGCGGAACGCCCGTGCTGGTGGTCTCGGCCATGCCGGCGGCGATCTACCGGGGCATCATGAAGGCGCTCGACGCCTGGGATTACCTGCAAAAAACCACGTTCGAGGAGCCAGAATTCATCGAAACCTTTCTCGATATGCTGCGCGCCGCGAAAAACCGCCGTCAGAACGTGGAAAACACGGGTTCCAAACCCGCAGGCGAAGAGCTTTCCATCGACCCCCTACGGCAGGGCGTGCCTTTCTGGCGCGGCAAACGGGTCAACGTGCCGCTGACCGCGCAGCGCATCCTCGCCGCGATCTTCGAGCGCCGGGGAGAAGTCGTCTCCTACGATGAACTGTTTGCGGTCGTGAAGAGCGGGCGCAACCGCGAGAATATCCGCAAGCACATCAGCACCCTACGCGAAGCCTTCCGCGAACTCGATGAGCATTTCGATTGCATCGAAAACGTGCCGATGCGCGGTTTTCGCTGGGTTCCCTGAATCATGGCACACGCATGAAACGTTTCCTGCGCTGGCTGGCCTCCTTCCGCCTTCGGCTACTGTTCCGGAGCGCCTTTCTGGTGCTCATCTTCGCGGTCATGGCTTTGGTTGTGGCGGTATTGCAGGGAGAGAAGCAGCGCGCCTGGCGCAACTACCAGAATGTGCTTGCCAAGACCAAGGAACATATCGTGGCCCGTCTGCGCCATCCTTCCGGGCAACTCGCGCTCATGAACCCGGAGCGACGCACGAACGATGCGGGTGTCGTCCATCCGGTGCTGCTGCCGTTTTCAGCCATCGACTTCGATGACCGAAACAAGTCGTGGAACGCGCTGGAAATGGCGGATTGCCTGGTTCGCTACCCGCGCCACGGCAGCTTGTGCGTGGGCATCGGCAACAACCCGTGGATCGGCGGGTTCATTTACGTGGCGGGCACTTTCGGAAGCGGCCCGCTCGTTGCCCATGAAATCGGAGACAGGTACCTGGACGGCGCGCATCGCATGCTCGTTTCCGTCCGGCTGCGCGGCATCCATTACCGCTGGATTGCGCCGTTCGAGGCGTTGCCATCGAAACGTGGCGTGCCCGTCGAAGGCGTCAACGGGCGTTTCACCGGCTACGAGGAACTGGAAGAGCGCGATTACGACAAGCGCCTCCCGGAGAAGGATTTTCGGGGATGGTTGTGGCAGGAATCGCGCTGCGCCGACGCGCGGCCAGACGGCGGGCAGGATTGCGAGCGCAAGTCCTTTTTCTCCTTGCGGCTGCCCGTCGGGGAATTGATTGCCGACTTGCTGCGCAATCGGCAAGCCCCCTGGCCGCCGCCCGATCTGAACAGCATCGCTGTCGAAATTTATCTTTTGCCGCCGGGTGAGGATAAAAGCCGCAAGGACGCCCTGTTCGACAGCGCCTCGAACGCTTCGGTATCGCCTTTCTCGCTCAACGACCTTGGAGAGCTTTTGCAGGTGGGCGAGTCCTTGCGCATCCAGCGCGGCGACGGAGAGGAAATTCTGATCCGGGGCAGGGAAGGGCTGGAAGAACAGGTTTCGCCCCTGCTCACAGGGTTGATTCGGAGGTTGCCTGTGTCCGATGAAGGGCAGGATGCGGGTTCCACCCCCCAAATCGAACTCGAAGACTCCGTGACGACCCCCCTGGGCGACTATCGCATCACCCTGCATGGCGACGCGGGACGGGTCGTCAACAAGACCCTGAGCGCGACCGCGACGCGCCTTTCCTGGTTCGTCGGCGCGGTCATGGTGGTCATTGTGCTCGTCTGGCTCGTGATCGAAATCGGCATGATTCGCCGCATCGCGCGGTTTACCCGTCGCGCCCGGCAGTTCTCGCCCTGGCGCGAGGAGTCCGAATTCATGGCATTCGATTTCTCCGACCTCGAAGGCAGCGACGAACTCGGCATTCTCGCCGGGCGACTGGACTGGCTGCTTGCCCGTGTTCGGGAAGACGCCAGCCGGGAGCGCATCCGCGCCGCACAGGAAAAAGAGCAATGGCATGCCGTCGGGCATGAAATCATGTCGCCGCTGCAATCCCTGCTCGCGCTGCATGGCAATCCCGAAGACCCCGATTACCGTTATCTTGCCCGCATGCAGCAGGCCATTCGCGTGCTCTACGGCAGCGCCACGCCGAGCGAGGCGTTCCAGTCCTCTTCTGTTGCGCTGGAAACGCTCGATCTGGATGGTTTTTTTGCCGACATTGCCGACAATGCTTCTCATATCGGCGTGAGCGACGTGCAATACGTCCCGCGTGGTGTGTCCGTGTTGGCGCGCGCCGACGAATACGCGCTAGAAGATGTCATGGGGCATCTGCTCAAGAACGCGGATCGTCACCGTTCGCCGGGTACGCCGATTACCCTGTCGCTCGGGCCGGAAGACGAGGCCGAGCCTGGCAGCGTTTCGATGAAAGTCCACAATATCGGCCCCCCCATCGCGTCCGAATGGCTGGACAAGATTTTTGAATACGGCTTTTCCGGTTCGACGGGTCAGGGTGACGAAGGCCGTCGCGGGCAGGGGTTGTTCGTGGCGAAAACCTACATGGCGAAAATGGGGGGCACGATCCGCGTAGTGAACGAGGCAAACGGCGTCAGTTTTTATTTGAGCCTCAAGCGCGCCGATGAGCGGGGAGAATGATCCTTCGGGTCATGGGAGGGATGCCGTTCGGTTCATTCGGTCGTTACGGACGCTTCTGATAGAATGGCGACATGTTCCGACAACCTTTCTCACGGATTCGATTTCACTACCGGGAATTTGACTATGTCCACTCTTTTTATGACTTGGCTGCGCCCCTTTTTCCTGTTGTTCTTTATGTTGAATGCGTTCCATGCTTATGCTGATAGCATAGAATCGAGGCCCGTTTCGGAAACTCCCAAAAGAGCGGAATTTCAACAATTGCTCGGAAAAGGTGCTGAGTTGATCCAGGCAGGAATGACCGAAGAAGCTATCAGGACCTTCGATCAAATAACGAGTTTTTATGAAAAAGAATACAAAAACAGTACGAGCAAAATCTATTGCGCCCGCACACCAGCCGAATCCTTGGTTTACATGACGACAGAGGCTGCTGAGAATGCAAAGGGCGTTAAAAATCCAAAATATAAATCCGCTGTTGTTTTTTCGCCGGTATGGGCAGAGGCATATTATCTCAAAGGCTTCGCTTTGATAGAGCAGAAGAAACTTGAAGCGGCCAGGGAAGCACTTCAACGCGCACTAGAGCTTTCACCCATGAACGCTCAGTTTTTGATTGAACTGGGTCAACTATATACCATAAACAAGCAATTTGATCCTGCCATGACAGTATACAAACAGGCTGAAGAAGCAGCCGGTTTTGCGCATGAACAGCAAAAGAATATTTTGATGGGTCATGCATTACGTAGTCAAGGGTACATATTGATAGAACAAAACAAACTCGAAGAAGCAGTAAAGATTTACGGGAAAGCCCTTGAACTCGATCCCAATGATGGCAGAGCAAAACATCAGTTGCGCTACATTGAGCAATTACGTAAAAAACAAAAAGCTATCTGAATGACGGTTCATACCCTGAACGGTTGTATCGTTCCTCAGCGAAAAAGTCCGTCGCTTTCCTGTTGTGGGTACAGGTATCTCATACAGTTATCTTCCGCCCTGATGACGTCCGAAACCGTGATCTGGACTCTGGGCAAGCGATTTAGCGCGATGACAGATCGGTTTGGCGTGATGTGCCGCCCCTCTCTGCGCTGAATTCTTCGGGTATCCGATTTTTGTGATTGGCTGTATTACACCAGTAATGACAATTGCCACTAAAAGAGTGTTTTGTGATTGACTGCCCTGTTTCGGATCACTACCATAAATTCGAGTTATTTGATTGATATGAGGGTCAGTCAATGTCTGACGATGAAATTCTTGAACAACGTCGCCTGGCGAGACAGGAAAAGAGCAAACGGGATGCGGAGTTGATGCTGCTGCACGTGTTGGCGGCGGATGCAATGACGGGTTCCGGGTCGCAGCAGGTGCGTGAACGCGCCCTTTCGAGGGTTGACACATGGGAAGAGAGATCGCTGTGTAGCCCTCGCTACATTGCCGAGTGGCGGCGCATGTTGAACCTGCCGCCCACGGCGTTGCGTCAGGCGATGCTGCGTCATGACGCTGAGGGTGTCGCGCTTCGCCAGAATACGCCATTCGGGTTTCTCAAGGGGCGCCAGCAATGAACCGGAATGATATTGACCGTTTGTTGGTTGAAGCGATGCGTGTGACCAACCATCGCGATTACGTCATCATCGGCAGTCTCTCGGTGCTCGGGGCAGTTGCACAGCCACCGGAATCGAATTGATGTCGATCTCTACCCAAAAGATGATCCGGGCCGCGCATCGGAAATTGCCTATGCTCTCGGTCAGGGCAGCGAGTTCGAGGAGACGTTTAAGTATTACGCTGATGCCGTATCACCTATGCTTCCGACGCTCCCGGATGGCTGGAACGAACGTTTGATCAAAGTGGATTTTGATTCTGGAGTGGCCGCGTGGTTTCTTGATCCAAACGATGCGGCGATTTCAAAGTATGCACGCTCCGAATTTCGTGACCGCGAGTGGATTCGTGCGGGCTTGCAGGCAGAAATCCTGTCCTTGCCGACCATTGAGTATCGATTGCGCGAAACGGTGATGGAAACCGATGAGCGGCAACGGGTAAAAGATGCAATTGCCGAAGACAAGCAGTGGCTGGATACACCTGAGCCTCCGTCTTCCAGCCTGAACATGTAGGGTATCCAATTTTCATTTAGCCGGTATGACTTCCGTTACATACGTGGGAATGCTCCAAGTGCCACCTGCGCGGATAAAACGGCATAGGCCCGTCGTCCATTTGTAGCTGAGGCGAAATTCGGTTCCGTCCCAAACCCAACTCGCTCCTGAAAGACAGTCGCCCAAACCACGTCCCATTGCTGTAGTCGTCAGGGTTCCTTCACTATATTCGAGATAAGCATTCTCCATCAAAAACTTTGGGGCACTTTTGAGTTTGCTGTCGATCATCCAATAAGCAACGGATTCATGATACCCAAATATTTCGCATAGTGAGGAAATCAATGTGTACTGTTCGTTCAAGGGTGTCAGGGTGAATTTGGGCTTTTCTCCATATTCTCGCTCAGGGTTGTGTAATTCGCATGTTTCGTCCCTGCTCTTCCACAGCAAGGGTTTGATAGTTCGCGCTTCGCGCTCGGTTAACTCACGAGAAGGCTTATCACTGACCTTTGCTGCCCGGATGATGGGCTTCGGGACGGGTGCAAGAACGCTTTTTTCAGGCTTGCTGCCCTTGCGAATGAGCGCCCCCGGCGTACCGCCCCGGCCTTGCACGTCGTCCATTTTCAGCATCGCGGCGGAGATGCCATCTCCGGAAAGAACAAAAGATCTCTTGCCTCCCCTGAATTCGACTGTTTTGTCACTTTTTGCCGCTTCGAGCAAAACACGTACCTGGTTTTGCGTCAGTGGGTAGGTCTCGGCTTTTTTGTTGGGGCGTTTTAGGTGTCCATTGTTTTTTCCATCGACCCAAAGGGTCAAAGAGGGCGGGAAGGGCCATGAGTAATCCGTTTTACTACCCCAGGCCGCCAGTGTGACCTCCCCATGCAGGGGCGCATTGGGGCCTGCGGCGCGGGTGATCAGCACAGAGCCACGTTCATCGACCGGTTTTGTTTCTTCGTTGTTGTATCCCTCCATCCGGCAGGTCAATGTGTTATCGCAGGTGACAGCCCAGTTACCGCGGTAGAACGAAATGCCTGATTTCTGGCTGTTTGCCGCCATGCTCACGCAAAGAAGGATCAAAGGTAATGCCATGGGAAGTTTTGGGAGAGTCATGGCCGTCGGAAAATCAGAACTGCTCGTCATTGTGTGCCAGATTATGCCTTGACAACAATAGTGCCGGCAAAGACATCGTGCAAACACCTATACGATTTGCTGAAAATGGGAAAAACATGAGCCAGAATAATAAAAGCAGGAAGTACAGGAGGAAGTACCAGAAAAATACAAATAAAAGGTAGTGTTTCGCATGATATGATGAAGATTGTTAACCATAAGAGAAAAACTAAAAGATAACGAATAAAAAATATTCGCCATACACTGGCAGGTGTGCCGTTGCTACGCACGATCTTGATATAGAGAAGACGTTTCCCCACTGTTTGCCCATACTTGTGTATCAAAGGGAAATTGATCGCCCAAAAAAGAATAATTGCTAAAACTGGAATTGAAAAAGAAATAAGCAGGAATCCAATAAGTTCGGGTGTATCTGAAACAGAAAGATTTTTGAGGGCGAAGTAATGTACAGGAATAGCACAAGGAATGCAAAGTACTATTATCAATAAAAGATCACACAAGACGGCTAAAACACGAGAACTTCCTTCGGCATGTTCGATTGCAGGTGGTTCTATTCTATTCCCCATTTTCTTCCTCAGGTAAGCTCTTTATCTCTTCGGTGGCAGGAATAAATGCAGTCCAAACGCTGTTCATTTATCAACCCGACAATCAAAGTATTTGGGGCGTAGCAAGCAACGCCCCCGTTCGGTGTTTCTAAGTGTGTCGGCGTTCATTTGGTTGATTGCCTGGACTCACTCCTTCATTTCGTCGTCTTTTTCGTTTTCGTCGAGGGTGGGCGTTTTTTTGTACTGAATCAAAATTCTATCTATAATCCGTGCAGTGTCTTTATCAATTCTTTTTATTATTTCAGCTTCAATTTCATTTTCCGACTTTTGAAGAAAACCGGGATTTTCTTTAACAAAAGCACTGTATTCAATTATTTTTTCCATAACTATTTTATCCATCCAGCCAGGCCCTCTATACGCTGGTACCAGGTTGCGTAAAATGCGCTTTTTAGCGTTGATTTCTTCTCTTTCCTTTGGTGACCATAGCTTGTACTCTCGAACAAGCTCTCGAATGAAGACTTTATATTCAAAAACGCATGTTGTTCCGATTTCGTAAGATTCGTTAATTATGTCAATCGTTGTAATGTTGCGCTTTGCAAGTTCGCGTAATATGCATTTATTTATTTTGATTTGAGCGTCTTTTCTGATGTCTATTTGCTCTGTGTAGCTGGGTCTGCTTTTTTTGGCGCTCCCTCCTTCCTGGGCCTGTATTCCGTATGACACACAAATAAGTGTTGATAAAATCAATAGTGTGCGAATCATTTCAGTCTCACATATTCATGAAGTCCATCGGCAGCACCCGAACGACGCGCCCAACGCTACGTGTATCTGACATTCGTTCGTTCCAGTCCCATGATACAACAACAATGATGCCATGGCGCTTTGATATTTTATGTAAATATAAAAATCAAAATGCTCTAAGACTTCTCCTGCAACCCTTTCGGCAACGGAAAAACCGTTTTTTCCGATACGCCGTCTAGCTCGCGCGCCGTAGCAGCAGTGAGTTTCTGCAGGTGGTGGATGACTTCGGTGATCAGCGCCTCCGGGGCGGACGCGCCAGCGGTGACGCCGATCTTCTTTTTGCCCGTGAGCCATGCCGGGTCGATGTCGTCGGAGTCGTCTACCAGATGAGCAGTCACACCGAGCAGCGCCGCGACTTCGCACAGACGGTTGGAGTTGGAACTGTTTTTCGAGCCGACCACGAATACGACGTCGGCCTCTTGCGCGAGGCGCTTGACGGCGTCTTGTCGGTTCTGGGTGGCGTAGCAGATGTCGTCCTTTTTGGGGCCGATGATCGCGGGAAAACGGGCGCGCAAGGTGCCGACGATGCCGGCGGCGTCGTCGACGGAAAGGGTGGTTTGCGTGACGTAGGCGAGGCGTTCCGGGTGCGCAGGGCGCAGGGCGGCGGCATCGGCTTCGGTTTCGACCAGATGGATGCCGCCTTCGATCTGTCCCATCGTGCCTTCGACTTCGGGATGATGGCCGTGGCCGATCATGACGATCTCAAGATTCTGAGTGTGCATGCGCGTGACTTCATTATGCACCTTGTTGACGAGCGGGCAGGTGGCGTCGAATACGCGCAGACCCCGGCGTGCGGCTTCGCGCTGTACGGAAAGCGGCACGCCGTGGGCGCTGAAGATGACGGTGGCCCCGTCGGGAATCTCGTCGAGTTCTTCGACGAAGATTGCGCCGCGCGTCCGCAGACCGTTGACGACGTGGCGGTTGTGGACGACTTCGTGACGCACGTAAATGGGCGCGCCGAAACGGGCAAGCGCATGCTCGACGATCTCGATGGCGCGCTCGACCCCCGCGCAAAAGCCGCGCGGGTTGGCCAGAAGAATTTCCGGGGTTTGCGTGTCCGGCTTGGTCATGGTCGGCAGGAATGAATGTATGTAAGGGGAAGGGACGCTCAGGGCGAGAGCGCATCGATGATTTCGACTTCGAGGCGGATGGGTTTGCCCGCCAAGGGGTGATTGAAGTCGATCAGCGCGGAAGTGTCGTCGACTTCGCGCACGAGTCCGGAGTATTTCGAGCCGTCGGGGGCGACGAATTCCATGATGCTCAGGGCTTCGATCTCCTGTGAAGGCATGTGTTCGCGGCGTACACGCTCGACAAGCTCGGGTCGGTGCGGGCCGAAGGCTTCCTCCGCGCAGAGATCGAACGCCCGGCGGCTGCCGACGGGCAGGCCAAGGATGAGTTTTTCCATCGTCGGCAGCATTTCGCCCGCGCCCAGCTTGAGCGTGGCGGGCGTGGCCTCGAACGTGGAGAGCAACGGCTGACCATTGGGCAGACTGATGCGGTAGTGCAGGGTGACGAGGCTTTCTGCGAGAACGGTCTGGTTCACGTGGGATTCTCCGGTGGGGCGCTCGTGTTCTTTCTGATGCGGAAATGGCCGACGAGCATCAGACCGACTCCCAGGACGATCGCCGAATCGGCAAGGTTGAAGGCGGGCCAGTAGTATGGCCCCGCATGGAAGGAGAGGAAGTCGACGACCTTGCCGAGGTTGAAGCGGTCGATGACGTTGCCGAGCGCGCCGCCGATAATGAAAGAGAAGGCAAACGGCAGCAGGCGTTCCCGGCGGTGTTGCCAGATGAGTCCCAGCAGCCAGACACTGACACCCAGCGCCAGCACGATGAAGAACCAGCGTTGCCAGCCGGAGTGCTCGGCCAGAAAACTGAAGGCCGCGCCACGGTTGAAGGCCAGGACGAAGTCGAAGAAAAAAGTGACTTCGGTCCGTCCGCCGTGCGCAAGATTGGGTTGAGCGAGCGCCCAACTCTTTGTCACCTGATCGAGCACGATCACCAGACCGATGAGCGCGAGCCAGGGAATCATGATCAGGAGGGCGTTGCGGCGGTCAGGCATGGCGGCGTTCTTCCCCGTTGCCGAAGAGGTTGCTCACACAGCGCCCGCAGAGCGTGGGATGCTCGGCGTTTTGCCCGACGTCTTCGCGCACGTGCCAGCAACGTTCGCATTTTCTGCCTAGGGCGGGGGCAACCTGGATGTTGAACGGGCCTCGTTCTAGCGTGGCGGCGGAGGTGATGAAAACGAATTTGAGGTCATCGCCGAGCGCGGCAAGCGCATCGAACGGTTCGCCCTCGGTGGTGATGGTGACGGCAGCTTGCAAGTCCGCGCCGATCCGGCCCGCGATGCGCAATTCTTCCAGCGCCTTCAGCACGTTGGCCCGCACGGCGGTGATGTGCGTCCAGCGCTCGACAAGCGCTGCCTCGTCGGGCACATCGGGCAGGGTGTGCCACGTCTGGAGCATCACGGAGTCTTCCGCATCAAGGGTGAGGGTTTGCCAGATTTCCTCGGCGGTGAAGGCGAGAATCGGGGCCATCAGCCGGGTAAGAGCCTGGGTGATGTGCCAGAGCGCGCTTTGCGCGGAGCGGCGAGCGTGGGATTTTTCCGCCGTGGTGTAAAGGCGATCCTTCAGGATGTTGAGGTAAAACGCTCCCAGGTCTTCGGAGCAGAAGGTTTGCAGCGCCTGGGCGATGCGGTGGAACTCGAAGCGTTCATAGTCGGCCAGCGCTCCCGTTTGCAGGTTGCGGATGAGGATGAGCGCGTAGCGGTCGATTTCCAGCCACTCACTCACGGGCAGCATGTCCCTGGCCGCATCGAAATCCGCCGTGTTGGCGAGCAGGAACCGCACGGTGTTGCGGATGCGGCGGTAGGTTTCGATGATGCGCTTGAGGATTTCGTCCGACAGGGCGAGCTCGCCGGAATAGTCGGTGGAGGCCACCCACAGGCGCAGGATTTCCGCGCCGTACTTGTCGGAGACTTCTTGCGGCAGGATGACGTTTCCGAGCGATTTGCTCATCTTGCGGCCTTGCCCGTCGACGGTGAAGCCGTGGGTGAGCAGCGCGCGGTAGGGCGGGTGGCCGTCGATGGCCGCACCCGTGAGGAGCGAGGAGTGGAACCAGCCGCGATGCTGGTCGGAGCCTTCGAGATAGAGATCCGCGGCTGGGCCTTCGGCATGGCCATGCGGGTGCGATCCGCGCAGTACGTGACGATGCGTGGTTCCGGAATCGAACCAGACATCCAGCGTGTCGGTAATTTTTTCATAATCGGTGGCCTCCGCCCCGAGCAGTTCGGCGGCCTCCAGCGCAAACCAGGCTTCGATGCCTTCTTTTTCGACCCGGCAGGCGACTTCTTCCATCAATTCGACGGTGCGCGGATGCCATTCGCCGGTTTCCTTGTGGAGAAAGAAGGGAATCGGCACGCCCCAGGTGCGTTGGCGCGAGATGCACCAGTCCGGGCGGTCGGCAATCATCGCGTGCAGGCGGGCCTGCCCCCAGGCGGGGAAGAAGCGGGGTTCCTCTACGCCCTTGAGCGCACGCATCCGCAGGGGGGAA
>Ga0099364_10005466_pt1 | contig 18826 bp, 18 predicted proteins | sample TergutTh196P3_FD_73070 | JGI IMG/M metagenome (GOLD analysis project Ga0099364, IMG submission 73070) | Microcerotermes parvus P3 segment gut microbial communities from Pointe-Noire, Republic of the Congo - Th196 P3 | ecosystem: Host-associated > Arthropoda: Insects > Digestive system > Gut ...
TGAATGAGCTTAATAGAAGGAACAATGCCGCATAATGGTTCGGAGTATAGGCCATTTGTATAAGCCAGTTCAGACTTTTCCTCCGTGTTCTCCATTCCTCCGTGTTTCTCCGTGTGAAAAAAACAAGGGGTTTTCCTACAGACTCCCGTGTTCCCCGTGTGATTTTATGGGACAAATCATTGCGCATTCCTTTGCGTCTTAGCGTGAGGATTTTTCGGGAATTTTCACGCAAAGGCACAAAGGCGCCGGGCACCAATTTTCCCTTGAATTTTGCCCCTTTACCGTGATATAATGCTGAAAAGGAAAGACCATGAAAACAACAGCCATAAAACATATTCCCCTCCTGCTGGTTTGCGCCGTATTTACCCTTGCCGGGTGTTTCAGCGCCTGGGAAGGAGACGAAGCAGCGCTTACCCTGCATCTGGGCAGCTCGGGCAGCCGGAGTGCCGCGGATAATTTCCAGCCTGAAGACCTTTACCACAAAATAACAATCAGCGATGCATCGGGCGGGGTGGTAAGGGAAAAGGACATACCGCCAGGGGAAATGACGGTGCAGGAAATTTTGCAGCCTGGGCGTTACAATATAGAAGTAATTGCCCTTGTAAATCCTAATGGCACTTTACCCGTTGCCGCAGGTACGGCAAGAAATGTGAACATAAGGGCAGGCAATAATACTGTTTCCATAAATATGGAGTGGTACTTCACTGTAACGTTTGATACCGACGGCGGCTCGCTTGCCGGTGTTGAAACAGGATACGTAGTTTTTATTAAAGACGGCGGAAAAGTACCCCCGCCCCCCTTTGATCCAACATGGGAAGGCCATAGGTTTGAAGGCTGGTTCACTGATGGTGGTACAAATTGGAATTTTAATAATGATACAGTTACCGGGGACACTACCTTAACAGCTCGTTGGGTAGAAGATGATAAGGAGCGCTTCATTGTAACATTTGATGCCGATGGCGGAGAGTTTGAAAATGGTGAAGAAATGAGATACGTGGAGATAGATAAAGGCGAAAAAATAACCGATCCCCCCCCTGATCCAATACTAGAAGGCTTTGAGTTTGTCGGCTGGTTCATTGATGATATAGAATGGAATTTTGATAATGATACAGTTTCCAATAACACTACCTTAACAGCTCGTTGGGTAAAAGATGGTGTAGAGCGCTTCACTGTAACGTTTAATACTAACGGCGGCTCGTTTGTCGATGGAACAGAAACCGAGTTTTCTGTTGAAGACGGCGAAAGAATAACCGCGCCCTCTGCTCCTACAAAGGATGGCTATACGTTTGTCGGCTGGTTCATTGATGATATAGAATGGGATTTTAATGATATAGTTACCGAAGACATTACCTTAACCGCCAATTGGGTAGAAGACAGCAATACCTTCATCAAGATCATATTCCTGGAAGACATGGGCGCCGGAGTACTTGAACCTTCCGTAGATAATTTCACAATTGATAAAGGCAGCTCCACGTACGATAAAACCAAAACCATCACAATTGAAGGCGATTATGATTACATCCAGTGGTTTATGTGGGGGCAGCCAATGAGCCAATTCAACGGCGAGAGCGCAATCACCATTGATGCTAAAGATTATGCCGAGGGACGATACCAGTTGACCATTGTGGTATGGATAGGTCCTACGCCGTATTCAGCCGAAATTACCTTTACTGTAACCGATTAGGAGAAAAAAATGAAAAAAATAAAGACCTTAACAATTTGTTCATTATTGCTCGCATGTTTTGCGCTTGCTTTTTTCGGCTGCCCCGATTATATCCAGAATAAACCATCGCCAGAAAAGCAAATTGATCTACCCGACGGCTACGGTGCTGTACGCATCAGCATTAATTTTGGCTCGGCACGGACGGCTATGCCGCAGCCGGTGTTTGATATAATTGAATTGACAATTATTGGTGATGGAACCGGTGAAGTATTTTATGAAGAAACCGTATCTCTGGAAGATACTGTAACAATTCTGCTCGAGCCGGGGAGATATTTATTGAATGTAAAAGCTTATATTGACTATGAATATGAGCCCCGGCTTGTTGCAGAAGGAAGTAACGAAATAGCCATAGAGGACGGGGATGTTGTAAGTGGAGAAATTACCCTGCAGCCCATTGAATTTTATGATGAAGATGACGGGCCCAGATACGGAACTCTTATAGTAAGCTTGGATTATCCAGAGAATAGTATTGTTAGTACTGATGCTAATGAGTATATAAATATTTTATTGTATCTGAATTATTTTTATGAAGATGATGGGGTTGAAGATCGTAACCTGATGCGTGATATAGCTGATGGTACAGCAACTGGAGAATTTAACCAAACTACCGGAACACTAACTCTTAATGAAGCTCCGTCGGGCTACCATATCATTACAGTTCGTTTGACAAATTCATCCGGCGATACCGCGTTTGCGCAGAAGGTTGTGCACATATACCCGTTTATGACCACCACGGTGGATTTTACCTTTAACGATGAAGATTTCCAATCCAATGAATATATTGTATACGATTCAGGAGATCAAGCATCTGACCCAGCCCCCGGAACCCTGCGCCATGCGTTGGAGATTTCAAATGCTAGCCGGATAAGGATTGTTCTGCCCGAGAGCCGGAATGTGATTCAGCTTGTTGCCTCACTGGAAATAACCAAAAGCGTAACCATACTGGGCAATGGCGTAACAATAACGCAGGATTCAACCCCATCGCACCGGCTTTTGGAAATCAATGACGCAAGCGCAACCGTCACTATAAGCCGCGTACGTTTCGAGGGTGGGGAGGAGACTATGCCTTCTTCGGGAGATGAAGGCGGAGCGATTTATATAGAAACCGGAACCGTAACCCTGGAATCCTGTATCTTCAGCAACAACCAGGCAAGTTATGGCGGGGCTATTTATAATAAAGGAACCTTAAATGTAAGGGGCTGTACTTTTTACAATAACAGGGCTGGCGTTGGACAAGCGATTTATAATAACGATAATCCTGGAGAGGAAGGAGTATTAAACCTGGACGGAAACCTGTTCTATGGGAATAAGGATGGTTCTACTGGATCTGCACTTACAGTTTCCGGGTTCCTGACAGATATTACAACTTCTTTCAACGTGGTTGATGAGTATGTTTCTTTTGGGAGTCTTTGGTCCGGCGGTACAGATAACAAAGAAATCTACAACCTCCCCTTCTCCACCAAGTCCTTCCGGCTGCTCTCTGATGAGGCAGACAATGTTAAAATTATTACCGCTGATCCTGGGGGCTATCCCAAGTATGACTTCTATGGCAAGGAAATTGTCTATCCCAACGCCGCCGCCGGCGCAGTGCAGGGAGTTGCGCTTGGATCGTTTCTTGATGTACAGGTGAATGATGATAAAAGAGGGTCTGTTCTTGTAGAAGGAGGGGATGAAAACGGGTGTTATTACGGCGAAAATGCAATATTAACTGCATATCCAAATGAAGATGATGATTACGATTTTTCACACTGGCTGATAAATGACAGCGAAGTTAAACACGGAAAAACCCTGAACCTGACAATGGATTCCCATAAAAAGGTAGAAGCAGTCTTTGGGAATGTGATTGAGGTTATTAATCCGGGTGATAATATTGGTTCTCCTTTCACGCCAGGAACACTTCGCTCTGTAATTGGTTCTGCAGAACCCGGAGACATAATCCGTTTTAATGTACAGGCAGGGGGGGGCCAAACTTGGGACGGAACTATTGAGTTGGAAAGTGAAATTTATATAAACGAAAGTATTACCATCGATGGGGGAGGGGGCGTAACTTTAAAACGAGTCACTGATACTCTTTCTTCTTTTCGTTTCTTTTCGGTTGGCGGTAGTTTTGTCAGGTTCGTTAACCTCTGCTTTGAAAAAGGCGAAGCCAATAATGGCCCCTATGACTCTAGCGGTGGGGCTATCTACATTGGTTTTGGTGTAAATGTAACCATTGAATCATGTATTTTTAACGAGAATAAGGCTGGCGGGTACGGCGGCGCCATTGCCATGCAAGAGGGCATATTGGATATAAAGGGCTGCACTTTTTATAAAAACAACGCAGCTGGTGGCGGCGCGATTTATAGTAACACTCAGGTCAGGTTGACCATTACCGGGAATTTATTTTTTGGAAACGAAGATACTGACCTTAGTGATGGGAACTATCTCCCTAATGTGATTACTAATACAGATGGTCAAATATCCAAGGGTTACAATGTGGTAGATGCGAACGAAGCAGACAGCGGCTGGGTTTGGAACAATGACAGCGAGTACGCTGGTAATGATCCATTAGATACCTACTTTGCGCCGAATTCTGGTTTTATTACTAATTTCCGTATTACCAGCCCCCCGGCGGGTTTTCCAACCACGGATTTCTATGGGAACCCAAGGACAAATTGGGCGCCAGGAGCAGTAGATGGGCCAAAGTAAAAATTAAAAAGTAAAAGATGTTGTACACTAACTTTTACCTACTAATTTTTACCTTAATACATTGGCGCGCATACGTGTGGTGCATTAGTAGACTGTTAGTGTCGTTCGTGAGGTTAGTGGTGAAAAATATTGTAAATATTTTGATGTTAGAACGCATTAATGTTTCAGATGAAACCTGTGCCATCTATAGCGTGTAGCGCCCATGGCAGCGCCCGGTGCCAGGCATCGAATCTTTTTACATTTTTCTTGACATTTCACCTAAATGTTGATAGACTTCCTTAAATATTTTAAGGAGATATCGTATGTCCATGAAAAATAAACTAAACGGTTTTATGTTTTTGGCTCTTATTCTGAGCGTACTGGCAGGGGCGTTGACGCTCACCTGCGATAACCCGGCCGGCTCAACAGCAAGAACCTACACAGTTGAGTATAACGCCAACGGCGGGGAAGGGGAGATGAGGGCTTCTGTCTTCAATACCGGAGAATTATGTGAACTGCCGGCGAATGGGTTCAGCAACGACGGATATTTCTTCTCCGGCTGGGCGCTTGCATCCGGCGGCAGTGTCGCATACGCCAATAAGGCCGAAGTAATCGACCTTGCGGACGTCAGGGGGAAAATTACCCTTTACGCAGTATGGCTTGTAAACCAGGGGATAACGTGGCCTACAGAGCTGACTGCATCGCCAGGACAGAAGCTCTCTGAAATAGGGCTTCCCGGAAACGGAACAAGCACAATTGCCGGCGTGTTTACATGGACAAATCCCGATGCCACCGTTGGAAGTGAAGGGGTCCGGACTCATAACATGACCTTTACTCCGGCAGATACTGTTAATTACAGCACACTGACACAGAATGTCCAGGTCACCGTTAGCAGCAGCCTTACTGATTATTTTATTGCATGGCCTGTCGGCATAACCGCCTATTACGGACAGAGGCTGTCAGAAGTATATCTTTTTAATATGGGATACAGCACTATTCCGGGTACATTTTCCTGGACAACGCCGACCAATTATGTCGGCGCCGTTGGTATGCAGTCGCATAACATGACCTTTACACCTAATGACAGAACCAGATACGAAACCAGGACGGGGAATGTTTCCATCATTGTTAGACCGGTAAATAAAATAGAAAACGGCAGCATTAGGCGCTTTGGCGCAGTACCCGGAGTGTTCACCATAGACAGCGATTTTAGTTCGCCCCTGGAGGGCGGGGAAGTCCGCCTGAGCCAGCAGGTTATTGCAGATAATAATGATGGCACATTCAATGTTGAGTTAAAGGTTCAGGCCGGAAGCAGCGTGCCGGCTGCCGGCGGAGCAATAGTGTTCTTAATTGATGAATCCGGAAGTGTTTCACAGGCGCAGTTTGCTGCACAAAAAGCGGTGTTCATATCCATGATTAATTCATTTCCTTCTGATTTGGACATATACTTCGGAGTTGTATTATATTCATCAACCGCTCGCATTATACGGGCTCTGACTAATAACAGAACTCTTGCCATAAGTTCAATTAATGGCATGAACATGGCTGGGGGAGGCACTAATTTAAGCCCAGGATTAAATACAGCGCAGGCCGTATTGAGCGCCTATACAGGTAACGGAGAAAAGTATGTTATAGTATCAACTGATGGCCCTCCTGGTGATCAATCAGCGGCAATGAATTCAGCCCAGGCGCTTAAAAATACCGGCGCCTTAATATATGTAGCTGGTTACAACAGTGCAGGCGCAGGTTCCAGTGGCAATTTATATAACCAAATCGCATCAGGCCCCGGAATGTTTAAGTATATCACAGGCTTCGATCAGCTCAGTTTTGCCGGTATTGTTTTCCAGAATGATTCGAGCATTGCCGCCGATATTGACCAGCGCTCATGGCAGAGTGTTTCAATTAAAACCGGTTCAAATATTGAATTTACCGGTGTTGTTTCCAACGAAGGCGGCAGATATACCTACGACGCAGATACCGGAATGTTCTACTGGAATCCAAAAACTTCCGCACTGCAGAATTATACGAGTCCGGCTTCTTTGGTGTATACAATCCGGGTTAAAACAACCGCGTATAATCAGGGTTTTGTGCCGGTCAGTGATTCTGCGGTTTTCAGGTACAAGCTGAATAATGTTTTACGTAATGAAGAATTTGACATACCAAAGGTAAGGTGGTGGTAGTACGAGGGTGATGGACGATGGACGCGGAATTTTCATAACGTTTTAAATGAAACCTGTGGAAATTCCCCCTCCTGCCCTCTGACTTTTACCTTAATGACATCAGCGGCAATTTTGGGATCGGCCATGCCGCCGGTGGCTGCCAGCACCTTGCCGACCAGGTAGGTTATCAGTGTTTGCCGCTGCTTTTCGCTGGTTTCAGCCGCTTTTAGCTCGGTAACGGCTTTTGCTTCAGCCACGATAACGGCATCTGCCGCCCTGGCAATTATCTGCGGATCGCAAATTAATTCCCAGCCGCGCTCTTTTACGATTTGCGGCGGGTCTTTATCTTCGGCAGCGGCGATTTCCATGCACTGTCTGGCGTTCTTGCCGGTTATTTTACCGGCGGCGGTCATAACAGCGAGGCTTGCAAGCCGCGGCGGGTTTAGGCGGAATGTTGAAATATCGCGTAACGCAATGTTTTCCCTGCCGAGAATGTATTTGATATCCTGTAACAGCCAGTTTGCGATTAAGGGCGCCGCACGTTTTTTTGTTAATTCGCTGTCGATTTTTATGGATTCGGTAACGGCGTCTTCAAAATAACCGGCCAGAGCCTTTTCCCCGCAAATAAGATCTGCCTGCTCCATGGTTATACCGTATTCTTCCGCAATGCGCCCGGCTCTTTCATGGGGAAGTTCCGGTATGGCATCATCAACGGATTTTATAAAGGCTTCGTCCAGGTGTAAAACAGGCAGGTCGTACTCGGTATGATAACGGTAATCCGCTGAATTTTCCTTGCGGCGCATCGGGACGGTTTCACTGCGCTTTTCGTTCCACAGGCGCGTTTCCGGCTCGGCTGTTTCTCCCGCATCCATAAGGGCAGCATGCCTTGCGATTTCGTGGTTAATACCGAGTTTTACATAACGCGAAGAGTTAAGGTTTTTTATTTCTACTTTTTTTCCCGGTCCCATGCCGGGAAAATTAACCGATACATTGGCATCGGCGCGCAGGCTGCCTTCTTCCATGTTTCCGTCGCAGACGCTCAAATACCGGACAAGGCGCCGCAGCCGCTGAATAAACAGTTCGGCTTCTTCTCCTGTTTCCATATCAGGTTCTGTTACAATTTCGAGTAACGGAACTCCGGCGCGGTTATAATCTACAAGCGAGACGGCCCCTGTGTGGATCATCTTTGCAGTATCTTCTTCGATATGACATTCTTTTATCCGTAAACGTTTTTTAATATGTTTCCCGCCTATATTTCCTTCAATATCAATATATCCCCGCTGTCCAATGGATGAGGCAAGCTGGGTAATCTGGTAATTCCGGCTTAAATCGGGGTAAAAATACTGCTTGCGCTCGAACCAGGTTTTTTCCGGAATGATGCAGTTAAGGGTGCGTGCCGTTATGCAGCCCATTCGCACGGCTTCGATATTAAGCGACGGCAGAGCGCCCGGATAGCCCATGCAGACAGGGCAGATATTGGAGTTTGGCTCATCGCCGAATTCCGGGCGGCAGCCGCAGAAAGCCTTTGTTTTGGTCAGCAGTTGAATGTGGATTTCCAGCCCGATAAATGCCTGATACAAAACTAGCTCCCAAATGCCTTAATACTCTTTGGGCGGAAAAAAGGATATTTCTTTTCATATTCTTCGCCAATGTCCAGCAGAATTGCTTCGGCATACGCCCTGCCCAAAAGCTGCACGCCAAAAGGCACGCCGTCCCCTGTTGAAACAGGAAAGGAAAGGGCCGGCAGCCCGGCAAGGTTTGCAAGGCATGTGTAAAAATCATTTTCTTTCTGTGTTTTTTTCCCGTTCGGGCAGACCGGCAAAAGAATCGCATCATATTCCGCTAACAGGGATTCCAGATTACGCCTTATGCCTTCCCTTATTTTTTGAGCCCGTAAATAATACATGTCCTGATACTCCGGGCGCAGAACAAAAGTACCCAATAGAATCTGCATTTTTACTTCCGGCGTTATGTTTTCTGCTCTGGTTCTGCGCACGAGCTCGCCGGCGGTATCTGCGGCGGAACGTGTCCCGTAACGGATGCCGTCAAACCGTGCCATGGAGGAAGCGGTCTCTGCCGCGGCGATTGTGTGAAAGGCCGCAGCGCCGTATTTAATACAGGGAAGGTCAATTTGAAATAGCGTGTGTCCGGCGGCGGCGAGCTGTTTTTTTGCAAGTTCAAAGCTATTAAGGGCTTCGTCATCCCCATAAGAAATAAAACCGATTTTTTTGCCGCCGCCAAGGGCCGGATAAAGCGCCGCAGGAGGAGCGTCAAAACTTGTTTGATCATTCGGGTCTTTGCCGCGAATGTGGGCAAAAACAGAGCGGCAGCGGCTTACTGTGTCGGAGACAATGCCGGCAGTCTCCAGGCTCGGGGCGCAGGCGGCAATGCCGTAACGCGAAACTGCACCGTAGGTGGGTTTCAGGGCTGCCATGCCGTAAAGGGCAGCCTGCTGCCGCATGCAGCCAAGGTCGGAGGCAAGCGCATAGGGAACTTCAGCCGCTGCCGGCGAATCGCCGGAAGTGTTAATCATGGCGGATACAATGCCGCCCGCTTGTTCAAGTTTTTGCACTATAGTCGCGGTATACGGCGAATAGAAATTTTTCAATAAGTTCAGGCCGCAGGTAAAGAGCATATCCTTTACAGCGATATTGTCTTTTACGGCAAAAGGAATACCGTTAACCAGTGACACGGCCTCCGGGGGAAGGGCAGGGGGCTTTTCAGTCCTGTTGCTGCCGTACATTTGGAATAACAATAAAACTGCCGTCTCTTTGCGGAAACTGTTCTGTTATTTTACACAGAGCGGCGCTGTCGGCTGCAACATCAGGGCGGAGGCAGCCGGCGTTCACAACCTGATGAAACGCGGATATGTTTTCTGCCTGGATTTTTTCCGGAAAAGCCGCTTTGTCCTGATCGGCGGCCTGCATCAAATCGAAAAACTTCAGCGTTTCTTCAAATGCGGGTAAGGCCGCACGCAACTCCTGTTCGCTCATGCCCAGGCACGCCAGATCAGCTGTCTTTTTCAACTCCTCTATTATCATTGATTCAGTTTGTCATGCCGGCAGATTCAGTGTCAATATTATATAAAGCGCCGTGCCGCCTATTATGCTGATCAGCGGATTGCGCCGCCAGATATGCACAATGGCGGTAAAGGCTGCCGCCGCCAGAACCGGAATCGCTTCTTTTGGATTTCCTTTAATCGGCGAAGTTATGGAGTTAAATGCAAGCACGGTCATTGCCACAGGAGGAACTGTTTTTTCGACAAAGCTGATAAATGTTTTATTCCCTTTCCCGCTGCGGAAAAAAATAAAGGGAAAAAGGCGGCAGAAAAAAATTACCGCCGCCATTATAAAACATAATAAAAGCGCCTGGTTAACGGGAGTTATCAAGATAATTCCCCCTGCTCATGCCTGGAAAAAAATGAACTTATGCCAAGCGCCAGAACAATCGCGGCGAGCAGCGATATCCGTGCGGGCAGAATAAAAACCGCCAGCACAGCGATAACGGCGGACACGATAAACACAGCCGGCCGCCTTACCCTTAGAATCTGCTCAACAAGAAGAACGACAAAAAGCGCGGTAAGGGCATAGCCAATTCCATCAGTATTGAATGGTATAATCGAGCCGATGAATGCGCCTGTTAATGTTCCGCTTGTCCAATACAAATGATCCAGGGCGGTAACCGTTACCATGAACTTTTTTCGCTCTGCACTTTCTTCATCGTTCAGGGAAGACAGGAGAGCAAAGGTTTCGTCTGTCATGCCAAAGATAAGATAGTATTTTAACAGGCCGGTATTGCTGAATTTTTTCAGCATGGAAAAGCCGTAGGCAATATGACGGGCATTTAGTACAAGCTGCACCAGCGCCGCTTCCCAAATGCCGGTTCCTGCGGCAAAGAGACCCAGCGCCATAAACTGCCCGGCGCCGGCGAACATGAAAAGACTCATCGCAAGGCTTAGCCACCAGGGGTAACCGGCGTCCGACATCAGCAGGCCAAAGGCAGTGCCTATGGCGAAATATCCTAGCAGTACCGGAATGGAGTACTTAAAAGCTGCCCAAAAAACTGTATTACCCGCCGGTTTTATCATTTTGTTTACATTATCAGCTTATCTTAAAAGCTGATTTTAAGTCTACACGAAGAAAAATCTCTATTGCATATTGAATTTGATCGTGGTATTATTACAGTAATAAGGAAAATATCATGACAATTGTTGAAATGTTGGGCCAAAGCGTAATTTTAACCCTGCTTGGAATGGGAATTGTTTTCTCTTTTCTTTTTATTTTGGTTTTATCCATTACAGCCATGGGAAAAGTGGTCGGTTCATTTGGAGCTGACAGCAGCGTACAGCAGTTTAATGCAGCCGCAGGCGTAACCGGAACTGAAGTGAACGAAACCGCAGCGGCTATATCTGCGGCGGTTACCGAATACAGGAAAAATAATTAAAGCCGTTTTTTTTCCCATATCGACAGATACACGCCGGAAATGACCAGCACCGCTCCGAGCCATTGCAGGAGCGTAAGCCTGTCGCCGAGCATAATAAAGCCGAAGATTACGGTTATTACCGGGATTATATTGATAAAAATGGCGCATACCGAAACTCCCAAACCATCGATTGCCTGAACATAGAACAGATAACCCAGGGCAGAACAGCAAATACCGAGAAACAACAGGTGAAAGATAATGGGAGTATTCACAGCGCCCCACTGTTTAAGTTCTAGCATTGAAAACGGGATAAAGCCTATGAAACCTGCTACAGACTGCCAGAAAACAATAAAAATTCTTGAACGGCGGCCGGAGAGTGTGCGGGTTAACAGTGAATATGTTACCCAGCTTAGGGCGGCGCCGAACATATAAATGTAACCGAGAATGCTGCCCGAAAGGGCCAGGGACACTCCGGCTACCAGCCATACGCCTGCAATTGAGATCAACGCACCAAGCCATTGCCGCGCCCCGATTTTATGGTGCTTTTTTGTTTCTTTATCCGATGTCCGCCCTTTTTTCAAGTCGGCCAGTTTTTCCGTGAGCCAGTCCGCAATCATGGCAAGTATGGGAATGCAGCCGATTGCAATGGAAGCCTCCGAAGCGCTTACCAACAGGACGCCGTTGTTTTCAAAGAAAAAGTAGAGAGTTACTCCAAAAAGCCCGGCGGCAAGAATCATGGGAATGTCTTTGGGGGTTAGTTTTTCATCCGGCGCCAGCTTTAATTTAATAAAAAAAAGAAAAACGATGGCTATCGCAAACCGCAGCATTCCCAAAGACATTGGCGGGAAAACCGCCACCGTAATTTTTATGGAAATGAACGAGAGGCCCCAAAACAAAACGCAGATAATAATTGATGCAATAGCTTTTTGCCGTTTACTCATTGTTTTATTCTATTTCTTTTTCTCTGGTCCTTCAACAAGGTTTCTATGTTGTTTCTTGCGGAACGGAACAGGGCTGCCGTGGTTTTACGTATAATGTTTCGTGTAGGTTCGTCAATGTTTCCAAGAGACTGGATCATGCGGCCTGTTGCCCTGAACCAGTCGTCGCTCAGATCATGTATGGATTTTGCATGAGTCGAACTTAAGATGGTAAAAAGCCCGTCGATTAACTTCTGGCGCTGATCAAAATCAAGGCCGGCTATCCATTCGCGCAGGGTCTTGTCCACAAACCGGCTTGTTTGCGGTACATTATCAACTCTGACCATATCGTTATGCGTCACTTCCCACGAATAAAGGGCGTGCTGCATCAGGCCGGTTTGTGAGCTTTTTATTACCGAGTTGTCGTTTCCATGTTCCAGAAATGTACCCACCACCGACAACTGCGGCGCGAATGAATGTATGCGTTCCCTGATCGCTTTAAAGCCTTCGCTTTCGACAACCTTGGTCTGAAAGCCGGGGGCATCGTTGCTGTAAATGCCGGTAATGCGGTTTTGTGTCTTTTTACCGCAAAAAGCGGCGGCATAAATTGCCAGATTTCCGCCTTTTGAATGTCCTCCAAGGCGGATTGGGCCCTTTACCAGCGCTGATATTTTTTCCAGGTAATTAACCGCTTCGATCTGCGAAGGAACATTTTCGCTGAAACTCATGTTAAAATCTTCTTTCCAGCCGATCAGGTTTGTATCCGTTCCGCGGAAAGCGATAAAGCAGGAGCCGTCACCGGTATCAATGCAGAGGGCGGAAAACTGTTTTTCCTGGACAACATCAACATGATTAACAAATCCCAGCAGCTCGCAGCTGCCAAACCGGTTTGAAACGCCAAGGGCGCTCATAAGAGCCGGATCGTCCTTGAACATAACCTGCTTTCGCAATGCCGATTTTTCACCTTTAAGCCTTTTAGCAAATATTTTTGCCGCCTGGGCAATGCTGATTCCGGCCTCACTCTCCGGCCCCTCAACAATATTGTCAAGGGGCAGGTAGGAAAGCTGTGAAAAAATAATGTTGTCCACATTGTTAAAGGGCGACTGTTTGAAACCAAGATCGCCGCGCCACAGTAAATAATCAAAAATATTTGCCATACTACATTAACGGTGCGAAAATTCTAAGCACATCGGGAATAATACGCTGAACGGCATTGCGGGCGCATTCATTCAGTGTTATCTGATGCGAAGACGGCAGGGTTTTCAAAAAATCATTTTTTACGTCCATTACGGTCTTGCTTGAATAAATCAGTACGCCGCATTCAAAGTGCAGGTACAGACTACGGAAGTCCAGATTGGTTGTTCCCACGGTGGCAATTTTATCATCTGACACAAACGTCTTGCCGTGGTTAAAGCCCGATGTATACTCATATACCTTTACCCCCGCCGAGATAAGCCTGCGGTAATACGAGCGTGAAGTGATTGCCACAGTCCACTTGTCCCAGCGGTGAGGTGTAATTATGCGTACATCAACGCCGCTTTTTGCGGCCAGAGTAAGCGCCGAAAGCAGATTATCGTCTATAACAAGGTACGGAGTGTTGATGTACACATAATTTTTTGCCTGATTTATTATCTGAATGTAAACATGCTCCCCGACATTCTCGTCGTCTATTGGGTTATCGGCGTATGGCTGGACATAGCCCCAGGCTTCATCGCCGGCTGCAGCGCTTCCGTCTTTCCACGGATACAATGACGCATAATCGTCTTGTTCCCTGAACCCAAGGTTCCACATTTGTAAAAAAATGAGCGTCAGCGACCATGCGCCTTCGCCTTCGAGCATTATCGCCGCATCCTTCCAGTGGCCGTATTTTTCGACGGCATTTATGTATTCATCTGCCAAATTGAGGCCACCGGTAAAGGCAACCCTGCCGTCTATCGAGATTATTTTACGGTGATCGCGGTTATTCTGCAATGATGAAACAATCGGCCTTACCGGATTAAAAACAAAACATCTAATTCCCATCCGTTCAAGGTTTTCCCTGTAATCCGGCGGCAGGGTTAAAAAGCAGCCCAGATCATCATAAATTATCCTTACATCTACCCCCTGTGATGCTTTTCTTTCCAGTATATCAACAATGGAGTTAAGCATTACCCCTTCGCTTAAAATAAAAAATTCCAGAAAAATATAATGCTGTGCCTTTTCCAGTTCTTCCAGCACTCTCCGGAAATAAACATCTCCCGAATCAAAATATTCCTGCCTTGTATTTGCATAAACAGGGAAGCCGGCGTATTCCTGCAGGTAATGAGCCTGGGTTTTATATTCCGGGTGGGCTTCGATTAAATCCGCAAGCCGGTTTCCGGAAAAATAGAAAGCACTGCTGCTGTTCCGAATATTGTTATCGAGAGCCAGTTTTAATTTCCTCGGGTTTGACCAGAAATAGAAAAGTATGTACATGATCCCGCCGAAAAAAGGGAACAGCAGAATTAAAAAAATCCAGGTTAATTTATATGCCGGCTTATCATGCTTGTTAAGTACATGTATGCATACAAGAATGCTGAGAATACTGAGTATCTGGTATGAATACTGAAAATACCTGCCCGTGCCGGCTATGAGCAAAACCAACAGGGTAATCTGTATTAACAGAACAAGAATTACCAGAACCCTTCTTCTGAATACAACCTGAACCCATTTCTTTTTTTTCATACTTATACCTTAAACTGGCCATGCTCCGGCGCCTTTTCGCAGCAGCCTAATATCCTCGCTGCAAAGATCCAGAATGGTAGAAAAAATTCTCTCCCGTTCTTCTCCGCTGTCAAGGACAATATCCACACCGTTGATATCCTCCAGTTCCCAGGCGCTTTCAAAGAGTTCCTCTTCGGGGATTGGAGGTAATTCCGTCCCGGTATCCTGAGCGTCTTCGGTTTCATCGTTGAGTTTTCCTGCCATGCCTTTTTTCGCGGTTATGGAGTAAAGCGGGTGCCCAAGGGTTTCGATCAGGCGGATGGGAACCGGGTAGTCGGGAATGCGGACACCTGCTTCGTGGCGGCGGATATCGAGAACCTTGTCGGTGCCGCACAGGGTTTTCAAAATAAACACATACGGTCCTGGTGAAAGCCGCTTGATCAGCCTGAAGCGGGAATTGTCCAGGCTGCACAATTCACCAAACTGGGAAATGTTAGAGCAGAGCAGGGTGAAGTGCCGCTCGTCTCTTTCCCCGGAAAGGCGCCTTAGTTTTTTGATTCCGACAGGCGACTTTATGGAACAAACCAGGCTCCAGCTTGTATCTGTCGGCAGAGCCGCCAGGGCTCCGTTCTCCAGCATTTTGACCGTGCGGGCCAGTATCCTGTCATCAATATTGGTAGGTATAACATATTCAATCACGGAAAAACCTTAAGGAACCCAAATCAGCTTGTCGGGCTCGGATTCCGCGATAAATATTTTCTTGTAACGGCCTGAATGGATTGTCATGGTTTTTTCGGGGAAATAAGTCTGCATAAAGAACCAGACAATATCCAACATGATTTTAGCTGAATGGCAGGGGACATAGCGAAACCATATCTCTTTTTCTTCGAGAATTTTCTTCGCTTCCGGATCGGTAATTAATTCCGGGTCTGTCAGCCGGCGAAGCTCGCTTCTCAGACCGCCGTAATGGGTTTGCCCCAGGCCGAGCATGCGCAGGTGCTTTTGGTCGTCCATCCAGTAAATTTCGTAAATACCGGCCACAGACGGAACTTTGGCATTTATATCCCAGCGATCGGCAATGGCAAGAGGCGACCAATTAACGTAGTAGTATACATTCCCGTCTTTTTCCAGGGTAGAAATTCCATATTCCATAAGATAATTATATCAAAACCGCGTTATATTTTCTATACATCAATTAAATAAAAGCGTATAAAATATCATACAGATACAGATGCCAATTGAATGCGACCCTTCCCATGAAAGCTTGTAAGTCCTTGTAATGTAAAGAGTTACAGGAATTCGTAAAAAATTTTTATAACTTGGCACGGTTTTTGCTATATAGTATACGGAGGCATGGGTTGGGAAAAAATAATTTTACCGATCACAAGGATATACTCGAGACTTATTTCCGGCAGGTAAAAACATTCGCGCTGTTATCTTTTGATGAAGAACTTGAATTATCCAGGCGCATTCAGGAAGGTGATAGTCTTGCGCTGGATAAGCTGATCAATGCCAATTTACGGCTGGTTGCGAAAATAGCCAAGTTTTACTGTTCACCGGATGTATCCATAGAGGATCTGATACAGGAAGGAAACTTGGGGCTTATTCAGGCAGCCAAAAAATATGATTACAATAAAAATGTACGGTTCTGCACCTATGCGAGCTGGTGGATCAAACAGTCCGTCTGCCGTTATCTGTCAAATAAACACAGGCTTGTCCGTCTGCCCCAGCAGAAAGAAGAGGTTTTGCGCAAAATACAGCGGACTTATCATGCTCTTAGCCAGACTCTGATGAGCCAGCCAAGTAATACGGAAATCGCCGATGAACTTGGAATTTCCGTTCAGGAAGTTGATAATGTTATTAATATGAGTTCCGGTCCCTTATCGCTGGAGCCCGGGTATAATGAGGGCGAAAATTCTCCGGTACCGGTGATGCATGAGGAAAATAAATATTGCCCGGAGCGCAATCTTTTAAGAAAATCTTCGCGTGACGGAACCAGGCGCATTTTGAACAGATTGAAGGAAAGTGAGAAATGGGTTCTTATTTACCGTTTTCAATTAAATGGCTGCTGCCGGCACACGTTAAGGGAAATTAGTAATAAGCTTGATATTTCGCCGGAGACTGTCAGGCAGATAGAGATACGGGCGCTGAAAAAAATGCGCACCCACGCAAATGATCTAATGGATTGTGTTTATACTGAGGCAATTTAGGCTTTTCCACGGCTATGGCAATGCCAAAAATATATGCCTAAAACAGGCAATGGGGGGCCTGTCAGAGGTCAAAAGCACCATGCGAGCATGGCACTTTTACCTCTGCCACCCCTCGTTACCTTTTTGGGCATATATTTTTGCAATCGCCAAAGCAGTGGAACGCCTGCGGAGGGGGCTTATGCGCCGCCGCGCACCGCTTCAATTGCCTTTTTGGGCATATATTTTTGCAATCGCCAAAGCAGTGGAACGCCTACGTAAGGGCTTTTACAGATGATATGCAAATAATTTTTCTTTTACGGCATCGGCTACCCAGGTATTCAGACTTCTGCCTTCAGATTTTGCAACAACAGCCGCCCTGGAATGGAGTTCCGGCGGTATTCTAAGGATCAATCTGCCGGAGGCTGGAACATCAGGAGCCTTACCCATTCGCTTACAAAAAGCAAGATAGTCGTTAATGCTATCCCTGAATGATTTTTGCAATTCTTTTACACTGGCTCCCCTAAAGGTGACAATATCCCTAAGGCCAATCACCTCGCCGTAAAAAACCTCTGCCCGATCATCGAATTCAGCTTTACCTATATAACCTTTATACTCCATCATATTTGACTCCTGCATTAATCAAAAAATGCCTGACAGATTTTATGGCGCCCTTATCTGTCTCCCTTTGCGGATGCGGCCTGTGGAATACCGCGACAATGCCATTAAGCATTATACAAACCCTGGAACCACTTCCTTCTTCAATGTGTGCACCGCAAGCCCTGAACAAACTTTCAATATCCCGCCATAAGACTGAACTTTTAACGGGATTATGAAAGATATCCCTAAGCGTTTTCATCTGTTTGGCATTCACAGAATAATGATATCATAAAGTGATAGCACTGTCAAGGGGGCTTTTCCACGGCTATGGCAATGCCAAAAATATATGCCTATAACAGGCAATGGGGGGCCTGTCAGAGGTCAAAAGCACCATGCGAGCATGGCACTTTTACCTCTGCCACCCCTCGTTACCTTTTTGGGCATATATTTTTGCAATCGCCAAAGTAGTGGAACGCCTACGTAGGGAATGTCCACCTTAACTTTTTACCTTTTCTCTTTTATCTTCCTCTGACACCCCGTGTTACATTTACTGATGCATTTTGGCATTTGCAAAGTAGTGGAACGCCTGCGGAGGGGCACACATTGGGGTAATTAATATTAGCCGACTTTAAGTAACTCCAAAAACCTCGCAGGGCTGACAATGAATGGATCTTTCGGGTAATGCCTGATATTGCCGGTAATTAAATAGGCATCACAGTATTTTGCAACATCATAAAATTTTCGATCGCTTTCATCGGAGAAAGCAATATCGCTCTGGAAACCAATTATCTGTATTCCCCTGCCGGTAATTTCAGACAAGAGTTCATCTACCTGGCCTGCCGGGAACGAAAGCCTTGGACGAAACAAAACCGCACGGTATTCATTTATTATTTGCTGATCAAAACAGGGGATAATTTTATCGGACAGAACCAGATTGATAATCATTGATGCATTTCCGACAGGAGTCCAGAGGGCAGAGACCAGAATATTGGTATCCAGCACTACTTTCAGCATGGGACAGCTTTATTTCGTTTTTTTGATGCAGATCGGGCAGCCTGTATTTCTGCTTTGATTTCTTTTTCCGATAAAAACCCGCGTTTCTGCGCATAGGAGCGCATATTGTTAAACAGACGCATTGCTCTAACCTGCCTCAAGGTTAAAAGGGTTTCTTCGAGGTCCTCGTTGCTTATATCCAGCAGAAGGGCTGTGGGCTTACCGTTATTGGTTATCACCATCTTACCGTCCCGCGAAAGTTTTTGCCAAATGCTTCCGGACGAAGCCCTGAATTCACGAACCGACAAAAAATCCATATTATACTCCTTCTTACTATAGTATACATGATTGTGTACACAATTGTCAAGGAGGCTTTTCCACGGCTATGGCAATGCCAAAATGCATTTGTAAATATTCCTGGGGTCCCGTCCGGTGAACTCGCGTCCCTCGTTCGAGGGCCGGCAGTTCACCGGACAC
>Ga0099364_10005467_pt1 | contig 18824 bp, 13 predicted proteins | sample TergutTh196P3_FD_73070 | JGI IMG/M metagenome (GOLD analysis project Ga0099364, IMG submission 73070) | Microcerotermes parvus P3 segment gut microbial communities from Pointe-Noire, Republic of the Congo - Th196 P3 | ecosystem: Host-associated > Arthropoda: Insects > Digestive system > Gut ...
TATTCAGATGGTGTCCGGGAGAGGGGGTTTTTGAAGCGTATCTCGATGGCATGAGGCGGTAGCCAATGCCAAGTTACCCACTTAAAGGCTAGGGGAGCTTCAAAAAGCACCTCTCTCGGATACCATCTGAATAGTCCCGATTCCTACTGGTTTAGGAGGTGTGCAAGACGTCAAAGATAGTTTTGCACACCCCCTCTGTTATTTTTCCCTACTTCCCTACTATGCTTCCGAGCATTGTTAGTACGCAGTTGGCGGTCCATGAGCTCCATGGCCAACTGTCCGCGACGAGGGGCCACTCTTGGTCAGGTGCGGGCTCGCCTGTCAGCGGGAAATAATCGTATGGGGCAAAGCCGAGTATCACGCCCTCGCGCGCCACATGGTCGCAGAAACGCCTTGCAATCAGGTCCGCTTCCTTCTGCTTGCCCGCCGCTTGGAGACCGACGGTGAGAATCATGTTCATCGGGCCGGGGACGCGCCCGCAAACGAACGAAATGCCGAATGTGACTTGATCGCTCTTCATGCTCTCGGACGCCAGGCCGATTTCCGTGAGCCACGCCCCTTCTTCCGTCAGCTTCTCCGCAACCTTGTCGATTATATGCTGCGGCAGACGCTTGCCCAGAATAATCGGTTGGTAACATGCAAGGCTCAGCGCATCGACATTCTTACCTTTGACCTTCGTCGCAAACTTCTCGCCGTCCCAGTAGTCGTCGATTAATGTCTGCGTCAATTTCTCGGCGCGTATCCGCCATTCTTCCGCCTCATTAAACTTGGCGCATCCCATCGCAAGCCGCGAGGCGCACTCGAACATCAGCACCAGAAACGCCATATTGTTGGGATCTTCGGCGGGGAAACCGTCCTTGAAGTTTGAGGCATCATCCCAGCCCGATTCATGGGTGCTCCAAATGGCGGTCGTATCGTCCCCGCGTCCGGCGTTACGGAACGTAGTCCAGTAATTCGTCCATTTCACCCACTTAGGATACATCCGCCTGCACTCTTCATCAGTGAGAAAATCGTCGCCGATTTTGCTTAATATGAAGTCAAGGGCAAAGCCTTGGAACGGCGGCTGCATGCCCATAGAACTGCCTTGGTATCTGAGCATGCCGGGCAGTCTGCCCGTCTTCTCGTCCTGATAGTTAAACAGCGTGCATATAAGTCTCCATGCCTCTGCGGGATCTTCCAGCATCGCCATGGCGTTGTAGCTCTGCTGCCATGCCGCCGCGACCGTGAGGAGCGAGTTTTGGAAGAGTATAACGGGTTCGACTAGCATCTCCGTCGTACCGGATGCATGGCTCCAAACCGCCCATGCCGCGTACTTTGCAACTTCCTCATAGCCGCGAGGCGCAGGAGGATATTTTTTGCAAAACTCCGCAAAATCATCACGGTTGTTCTCAACAAGATCGTCAAACTCCTCGTACCCGCAGATGGATTCAACATTCTTCCCGATGTACTCATGTATCGCCGCGTCAAACTCGCATGTATCCGAGTCCGGCAGGAAATCGAATATCACCGTCGTGTACTCATTTTTTTCGTCGTCATAGACGCAGCAAGAGCTAAACGAACCGGAAAGCATATCAACGAACAGCTTGCCATGCTTCCCAAAATCAGCTTCCCAGCCGCTTCCATCAGGAAGGGCATATACCCCTCTGCAAGCGCGCGCGCCGCCGCCAATTGCCGAGCGAAGTTCCAACCGCAGCCCAGCCCCGTCGCCGCGAGCCCGCAGATACCCTCGATCGGTCAGCGCAAACTCAACCTCCGCACAGCATGCGTCCGCCGCAACGGTGAGCGACGCTTCATCGCAAAAGTATGTATACGCAGTCGGTATGCCATTTACCAGCGGTTTTATGTCAAACAGAAAATCAGTCGCTAAATGCGGGTCGCCGCCCCTATATCCGCCAAGGCGCAACTGACCGGGTTTGTTGAAATCTTCTATGATAAACTGCGACGCGCCTTTTCTCGCGAATGTTGCGCGGATAATGTTAAATTTCTCATATGTTCCAAACATAGCTATTTCTACCTCCCTTACAGCACGTTGGCGGCAAGCGCGATTAGAGCCGCTCCGTCGAAAGTGTCTTCCACGCCTGATTCGCGGGCCTTGTTGAGCTTCGCCGTAACAATGCGTTTTGCCTGTTCTTCATATCCCGCGCGGTATAATCCGAGAACAACGAATGGGTCGCAAATGTCGTCGCCTACATTCGCCGCCAGTTTCGAGGATATCTCTTTTGGCAGCATGGCGCCGAGCGCAAGCGGCTTTAACGCAATCGCCTCTTCCGCTGATACGGCTTCGCCCGAGTATACGTTCTTTCCGACAAATTTCTCGCCGTCCCACAGATTGGATATCAGCGACTTCTTTATTGCGGCGGCACGGTCGAGCCAAATCGTGACCTCCGGCTTGCTTCCCGTGTACTCAGCAAGTTTCGCCAGCGCCTTGCATGCCAGTATCATGTATGTGTTGATATCGGGTGAGTAGACAGGAGCGCCCGACTTGAACAGCTCATTCGCGGCTGTGCCCGCTTCATATCGGTATGCGTAGAAGTATAGCGCGGGATCATCGTCCGTGCGGTTCTTCGTCCACCAAACAACATGGTCATTCAGCGTTCTCAGCAGCTCAAACACCTTTTTGCGCGGCAGTTTTTTGAAGAGCCCGTCCTTGAAGAGCCTGATCAATGCCGATGCCTGTGCGGCGGGGGAAATGCTCGGTGCCGCCGTAATGAGATCCGTCGCGCGCGCACCACATGTAAATGCAAGCGACGCAATGGACAGCTTCACAGAGTCGCGTTCGTTCGAGCGCAGTTTGTTTGCGAGTATGACATCCGTACCATCGATATCGCGCTGATTGACCCACATCAGGTATGCCGCTTTTTCGCGCACATCGTCCCACTCCGCAGGCGTTGGGACCAGCGACTCGCAAAACGCCTTGAAGTTTGCCGCATTTTCGTTTGCGCACTCGCTGATTGATTTTGTTATCTCAGGTATGTCTTCGTCTGCGGGCAGGTCATACGCTATAAGCTCAAACTTTCCGCCGTCCTGCGCGATATCGACAATCGGAGGCGTCGATCTGAACCGATTGCGTATCCATGTGTCGTCGAAAGAGAGACTGCCTTGTTTTGCCGCAAACAAATAGCGCCCGCCTCCCATGGAAACCACTGCGCCGTCTTTTGTGTTCAGGTTCGTTGTTGACTGATCCGTGTTTTTCGAGTCAAGGCGAAGCGCCACGCCCTCTCCCGCAAGCCTTAATGCAGCGGCGCAACTGTCAATGACCATAGACACTTTTCCGTGGTCCGACGTGATTTCCAACAGGGATTCCGTGGCTTTATACGTGTACGGAATGGATTTTCCATCGTGCATAAGGTTGATTTCGAGCAGTCCCGCTGACACCGAATCAGACGACATCATAAACACTCCCGCCCCCTCCGACGCGAATGCGAGCCATAGCTTGTCGTCCTGCTCGACAACAATGTGACGCGATCCCGCACATCCAAAGCCAAACTTTGCCAGTTTAATGTCCATATTTTGCTCCTTCCCAATATTTTTTCTTGTTTTATACACTCCATTATATGTACCCTGACGGCAATGTCAACATCAAATATTTAATGCGCTCTGCGGAGCGCAAGGAGTCAGAAGTCAGGAGTCAGAAGTCAGAATACGGGGGATAGGACGAGGGAATTTTCTTGTTTTTCTGCGGTTTTCTCCATAAATGTTGCTATTGCAATCGCAACGATAATGTGAGAGAATCACTTAATACTATTTATTATGAAAGGATGTTATGTTATGCCGTATATTAGGTTGAGTATTACAAAAAAGCTCACAGAGGAGCAGCAGAGCGAATTGGTAAATGGATTGGGAGAGGCAATAGCTGTCATTCCCGGGAAAGATCACACTGGGCTAATGGTTGATATGGAAGACGGCAAGACGATGTTCATGGCAGGGGTGAAGCAGGAGAATCTCGTCTTCGCGGATGTCAGGTACTATTCAAACTTCACGCATCAAATCAAAAAGGACTTCACAATCGCCGTTTTCGATGTTTTCACAAGAGTTCTCGGCACCGAGAAAGAGAAAATGTTCCTGACAATAAACGAATATAACAACTGGGGCGGCTTCGGCGGCTTCATCGACGAATATTATTGATATTGTGATTGACAGCGCTTCTGTGATTCGTTATAATCTGAATATAAAAGGCGTTGCCGGTAAACGGTTAGCCTAAAAAGCTCGGGTTAGAAAATAACCGCGTCTTTGAAGGGATTGGCGGTTATTTTCTATTGCCCTTGCCGGATTTCATATAAAAGGGGTTGCGGTGTTTGCCGCAACCCCTTGGTTTGTTATGCGATTCTTCAAGCTTGGCTTACGGCCATTCGTTGAAGTATGCGGGGACTGTGCCGCGGGCGTTGAAGAGATTGATGTCCGTGCCGAGCGGATATTGCGGATAGTTACGCTCTTCGTCCGTGGCGTTGGGACCGAACTCATAGAGATCCGCCCATCCGCCAAAGGCGGCGAGGTTGTCCGGATCGACCCAGATCATCGGCAGAATCATCGAGGCAAAACCGCGCGACTCAAGGACGATCGGATTGCCATCGGCGCCGAATTCCACTACGCCGGCATTCGGATAGTTGGGGTCTGTGCCGCTCGTCTGGTATACATCGCCCTTATCCCAGATAATCTGCCAATCGGGCCAGAGCGTATCGGGGGTGGCAAAGCCTGCCAGCATGGCCCACAGGCCGTTGATGATCGCTTCGACGAAGACCGGCGCCGCCGTCTCAAGGCTGAACCTGATAGCAGTCGGCTCACCATTCTCCCACATGCTGGTCACAGCCTCTCCACCGCCAAAGGTCGTGGTGCATACAAAGTCCTGTATACCCATGTTCTCAGCGGCTATCGAAGCGCCCAGCGCCAAGTCGAGAACCAGTCCGGAAACCAGCCAGACTTTGATGTGCGAATATGCAGGGTCGGAGAAAATTTGCGTCGTGAGGTTTATGCCCGCCGCTTGGTCAAATCCAAAAGCTGCGGCATCCGCGACGACAAAGTTGCGCGGCACGACATTTTGCTCTGGGCTATATGCGCCAAACTGCGGGAGTCTCTCGGCATACTCCATTTTGTTGCCCAACTGGCGTTGATTGAGCTGCGGCACTATCGAAAAGTCAGTAGCAACGAATCCAACTTCTTCCCAAGGAACGTCGGGGTATGCTTCTTCTTTCCAATCCAACAGTCTTGCTGCCAGAGTTCTGCCAACCATGATGTTGTTAAAGCCAACATTCGGGGTGAGCAGGGGTCCGTGGACATATTCGCCGTTGATTGTGTATGCCTTACTGGGGTCGCGCGCTTGTGACATACCCCACATCCAGATTACGTCGTAGTTAGCGAGGATTTCTGCAACGCGCGGGCCAAGCTCGACGTCGCCGTCAAGGATCAGGCCTTTGAAGCCCATGTCGGCATGTGTCTCAACACCCGACAGGAACGCTTCGTTGCTGGCTTCCGCAGGCGCCCAGATTCCGCCGTAGTTCATGTTGAGACGGTCTGCCCATGCCGCAAACGCCAAGTCCCAAGCATCGCCGTAGAAGCTTGCTGCGCTGACCAGATAGTTGAACCTGAATCTTTCATGCTGTGTGTAGTCGTAGTCGCGGTCATAGAAACCGATTTCCTTCGGGCCGCCGGCTGTCGACGCACCGCCGCCGCCGTCTGCGCCGCCGCCACCACCGTCTGCGGTGTTTGCCGGGGGCGGCGAGTCGCTGCTTCCGCTGTCTCCGCATGCCGCCAATATCGTGAGCGCCATGCAAAGAACAATGATGATTGCTAATACTTTCTTCATTTTTTACCTCCTGTGTTTTGTTGTTTATATTGTTATTATATCGAAATAATAATAACCGTTTTATCTGGACGGCATTCCCGGCATAACCATGCTGTTGGTGCCGGACTTGATGCCAAGTCTCCTGAGCCTGATGCGTCTGGTTATGTCGTCTATCGTAAGCGCGATTATGAGCAGGCTTCCGTTGAGAAGCGAGTTGACCCAGAGATCGACGCCCATCGACGTCAGCGAGTAGGAGAGCACATTGATGAGCGTGATTCCGAAGAACGCGCCCGCAATCGAACCCGAACCGCCAAAGAACGACACGCCTCCGAGCAAAGAGCCTATGAACGCCGACATGTGTGGCATTAGCGTCGTAAGGCCTTGCGGATGCCCCAGTCTAAGCTGAGATGCATAGGCGACTCCGCCGACCGCCGAAATGACGCCGCTGTTGATAAACAGTATGGTTCTGATTTTTACTGGGTTCAGCCCCGCGAGACGGGCGGCGACCTGATTGCCCCCGCACATCAGAACGTTTCTACCAAACGTCGTCTTCATCAGCAAAAAGCTGTAGAATACAATCAGCACGATAGCGACCATGAAAAAGAGCGGTATGTAGCCAAAGAGGAAGATGCCGCTCAGATTGTTGAACGCTCTGATAGCGATTGGAACCGAAACGCTCCTGACCGCATAGATTGCAAGTCCGCCCCAAACCGTACCCATCGCCATTGTCGCAATGAATGCCATCAGGTTGAGTTTGAGAACGAAGAACGCATTGAGCGCACCGATGGCTCCGCCTAGGATCAGCGCGGGGATGATCAACAACGGCCAAGGAATACTCGTGAACGTCTGGAAACAAAGAGCAAGCAACACAGCCGCACAATTCCCGACCGAGCTTCCCGAAAAGTCTATGCCTCCGCACATCAGGAGAGGAGAGATTCCACAGGCAAATATCGCGGTTATCGTGATATTGCTCATTATCTGCCGCAGGTTAAACATGTTGAACATGCCGGGCGCGTTGATATAGGCGATTATAAGCACTATCGCAATCAACACCAACATCTGGAAAATCTTGCCTCGCAGGAACATTTTAAAACGTGATACTTTCATATTATAAGGACCCTTCCTTTCATTTCAAATACGGCACGAGCCGTTAGGCGCCGACGCGCTTGTTCTGAGCTCTTACGTTGAAGTAGTCAAATGTAAGCGCGACGAGCAACAGCAAACCGGACAACACTGTCACGATGTATGGGCTTCCCCCGCTTGTGGTCATCCCCATGTTGAATGTCTGAATGACCAACAGCCCGAGGAATGCGCCGCCCATGCCGCCCGAACCTCCGCCGAACGAAATGCCGCCGAGAAGCGCCGCTGTTATTCCCGTAAACTGCATTGTAACGATTCCCTGCGTGCTGCCCATCTTAATGCGCGAAGCATTCGTGATTCCGGACAGAGCCGCCAGCACGGAGCAGTTGATGAACAGGAAGTATGATATCCTCCTGGGGTTGACACCCGCAAGATATGTCGCGGCGCGGTTTCCTCCCATGAGGTATAGGGTCCTGCCGAACTTGGTTTTTGACAAAAGAATACCGTAGATGATAAAGAGCAAGGTCATGAACACTGACGCCGCAGGGACCTCTCCGAATATCCTGTATGTACCGAGGTCCTGAAATACGCGGTTTTCATAGTGAACCACGCTAACCATCGAGCCAATCTCGTTAGTCGCGAGTATCATGTTGACCGCCGTTAAAACCGTACTCATCGCCATTGTCGCGATGAACGGCGCCTGTTTCAGTTCGTTAACTAAAATCGCGTTAATTGTCCCGACCATTGCACTGGCGACCATAGCTATGATGAGACAGATATACCATGCCACGCCATGCCACGCCATCAGAACAGCGCATATGAGTCCTGCCATGGTGCCGACTGTCGCGGCAGACAGGTCGATGTTACCGGAAACGATCAGGCATCCGACGCCAATCGTTAGAAACCCGGGAACCGCGAGGTCCTGAAGTATCCTCCAAAACGTCCTGTCCCTTAAAAATGCTTGAAAACCATCGTTTGCCATCGGAGAAAGGATCGAAAACACGCCGGCTATGACAATTAGTAGTACAAACAGCGAGAATGCCTTTGTCCTCATCGCTCTCTTAAACAGACTTACCTTCGCATAGCTTCCATATTCCTCACTCTCGGGAACGGCTGCTTTTGTTACGTCTTCCATTGCTTTCCCTCCTCCTGCTATTCAATCATCGCGAGGGCAAGCACGCCCTCTTCGGTGGCGTCTTCCCTAGCGACCGTGCCGGATACGCTGCCATTGTGCATGACGACGATGTTGTCGCACAGATTAATGACTTCCGTCAGTTCAGACGATATGAAAATGACCCCAATACCCTGCTTCGCAAAATCGCAAACCATCTGGTATATTTCGGCCTTTGTCTTAACATCTATTCCCTTTGTCGGCTCGTCGAGTATCAGAAGCTTGGTTTCGATCAGCTCCGACGTCCATCGCCCGAGAATGACTTTCTGCTGGTTTCCGCCTGATAGCTCGATGACAAGCTTATCGACCGTCGGCGTCTTGATGTCATATTTCTTGACGGCGTCGATGGTCAGCGCTTCGCATGCCTTCGTGTTCAAAAACGGCCCTATCTTCAGCTTGCCGAGGACCGGCATACACACATTGTCCTCAATCGAGCGGAACAGCACGAGCCCTTGATCCTTGCGGTCTTCGGGGCAAAGCGCAATGCCCCTGTCAATCGCGTCTTTCGGCGTAGCGGGCTTAAGCGGCTTACCGTCGAAGGTAATATCGCCGGAAATTATATGATCCACTCCGAAGATGGCCCTCATAACCTCCGTGCGCCCGGAACCGACAAGCCCTGCGAACCCCAGCACCTCTCCCCTCTTGAGCGAGAAGCTGATGTCTCTCACGGCGTTTGTCGTCAGGTTCTTGACTTCGAGCAACGTGTCGCCGATGTTCTCGTTGCGGCTGAGATTCGCGTAGGTGTCGCCGATGTCGCGCCCGACCATTGCCGTAATAAGAGACCGCTCATCCGTATCGGGCGTGTTGAGCCGCGTAACGAATTTACCGTCTTTCAAAACTACTATCTCGTCGGTGATTTCAAAAATTTCCTTGAGCCTGTGCGAGACATAGATTATGATCTTGCCTTCTTCTTTGAGCTGCCTAATCAGGTCGAAAAGGATGACGATTTCGGTGTCGGTCAGGGGCGCTGTGGGTTCGTCAAACGCGATGACCTGAGAGTTTCGCCGATATGCCTTCATGATTTCCACCATCTGCTGATGCGCGATGGAAAGGAACATTGCCGGAACATCCGGCACGATTGGAAGCTTGAATTTGTCGATGAGGGCCTGCGTGTCGGCTCTCAGTTTGGATTTGTCTACTATGATGCCCTTTTTCGGAAAAGCGCCCACGAAAATGTTTTCCATGACGCTCATCGTCGCCACAAGCTGCCGCTCCTGATAGATGACGCTGATGCCCGCATTGATGGCCTGAACGGGCGCTGTGAAATGCAGCTCCTCGCCATCAATGTTCAACGAGCCTTCGTCCGGACGCAAGTCTCCGCTCATAACTTTGAGCAACGTACTCTTCCCCGCACCGTTTTCTCCGAGCAAGGCTAGCACCTTTCCGCTTTCGGCGCGGAAGCTAACACCGTCCAGTGCCTTAACGCCAGGGAACGATCTGCTTATGCCATTAAACTCCAGGTATTGTCCCATCCGCTTCACTCCTCATAATTTATTTAACCTTTTAAGGTCGAATCCTGTTCAGCTATTCAAACAATGCATAGCAAAAATCTATGATACTTGCCATTGTACTACTCCCATTCTCGAATTGCAACATAAATTTTTACAAATTTTTGAACTCTTTATAATGAAATATTACAAAACAATCGGGCAAATGCCACGGTTTTTCGTGTTCTTTACTAATTTTTCCGCTATGCGCAGTTAAATTTTCCATGCTTTTCTACTTGACATTAAAAAAATTCAGAGATAGAATTACATCAATTAAAAGAAAGGAATGGACTATCTATGAAAGATTTCAAAGGCAAAATCGCGTTTATCACGGGGGGCGCCTCCGGGGCAGGACTTGGACAGGCAAAAGTGTTCGCGAAAGCGGGCATGAAGGTCGTAATCACGGATGTGCGCCGCGACGCGCTGCACAACGCCGTCAGCGAAATCATCGAGTATGCAGGCTGCACCGCCGCAGACGTGCTTCCGCTGTGCTTTGACCTGACCTGCCGCGAAGCGTACACGGACGCGGCGAATACGGTCGAAAAGATTTATGGCGGCCCGCCGCATCTGCTCGTCCAAACCGCAGGCGTCAACTCATTCGGCCCGATCGAAGCGTCCACATTCGACGATTTCGACTGGGTTATGGGCGTTTGCCTCGACCATGTCGTCAACGGTCTGGTCATCTTTGTTCCGCGCATGATCAAAGCATACGGCGGCAAAGACGGAGTGCCGAAGGAAGAGTTCCATGTCGCGGCGACTTCATCGATGGGCGCGTTCATGGGCGGCGCGGGCACCGGCCCGTACTCGGCGGCAAAAGCAGCCACCAACAATCTCATGTACGCATATTCTATGGCGCTTCGCCCATACGGAGGCGGTTCAACGGTGCTTTGCCCTGCGAACATCAACTCCAACATAGGCAACGCTGAGAAATACCGTCCCGAGCATCTGCGCAACACGGGCTACCATGTCTCCGAAGGCACGATGGCGCATCTGAACTCAATTCACGCGGGCGGCATAGATCCAATCGAGCTGGGCGAGTATTTGAAGGAAGGCATCGAGACCGGCCGCGTCATCGTAATGCCGTTCGGCCCGCCCGACAATTGGATGAATATGCTGCGCGACAATCACACGACAATCGAAGAGTATGTGCTGACCGAGGTTGAGCGCAACAAGAAGATTGAAGAGCGCATGGCGGAAAGAATGCGCAACATGCCCAATGACGCCCCTCCGATGGCAGGGTGGACAGTACCCGAAGGCGCAGAAGCGTTCGGCAGCGCGCGCAAAGACCTCGACTACATAGACCCCAGCAGAAACCCAAGATTTGGATAAAAAATAAGGTCTCTATTCAGATGGCATCACAAATCTCGCAGTTTCGTCGTTGCGAGGAGCGAAGCGACGCGGCAATCCAGAAATAAACATTAAAATCGGCGCAAAAGGACTGGATTGCTTCGCTGCGGCTCGCAAAGACGGAGGGGTGCTGAATAGAAACAATAAAATTAAGATATGGAGATATTTGTTCTATGGATAATTTGAAAGGTAAAACCGCTTTTATCACAGGGGGCGCCAGCGGCATCGGGCTTGGTATTGCCAAAGCCGCCGCCAAGGAGGGCATGAACGTAGTGCTCGCCGACATGCGCCAAAGCGCGATTGACGCCACGTTGCCGATTTTCAAGGAAAACGGCTGGCCCGCACTGGGGCTGCTCCTCGACGTCACCGATCGCGAAGCCTATGCCAAAGCCGCCGATGAGGCCGAGGCGAAGTTCGGAAATCTGCATCTGCTGGTCAACAACGCGGGCATCGGCTGTGCGAACGGCCCGCTCTGGGATGTCTCGTTCAAGCAGACCGATCTTGCGATAAACGTCAACCTGACCGCAGTTCTAAACGGCATCCAAACGATCGTGCCAAGGATGCTAAAGCACGGCGAGGGCGGCCATATCGTAAGCACGGCATCCAAAGCCGCCTTGCTCCCCGTCCCGGGATGCGGCCTTTATAACTTCACGAAACATGCGGTCGTCACTATCATGGAAACGCTTGCAATGGATCTCGTCGGAACAAACATCGGCGCAAGCGCATTTTGCCCCGGCGGGTTTTCGACCGATCTCGGCAAGTCCTCTTTCGAGGTTACAGCGGCGCTGCTTGGCGAAGAAGTCAAGCCCCCGCCTCCCCCTCCGCCTCCGCCGAAAGACGGCGCCGAGAGATCTCCAATGGCAGCATGGGCCGAGGTCATCCGCTCCGCCGACGACGCGGGAATACGCGTTCTTCGCGGCGTCAAGCGCGGCGACCTCTACATCCTGACACATTCGGAATTCAAGAAAGGCGTCGAGGAACGTCTGGATGCCATCCGCAGGGCATTCCCCGACGAAGTGCCGAACCCGCGCTACGCCGAAGTCTTCCCGTTCCTAGTCCACAACGACATCTTCGACACCCAAACCCAAGTCCCCGCGCTAGAGTAGGGTGCGAGGTAGGAGTTAGGAGTTAGGAGTTAGGAGTTACGTGAAACTTCAATGTGTACGATACTCGTAATTCATAATGCATAATTCATAATGCATAATTAGAAATCTGTGCGGCAGGGGCTTCGGTTTCTGCCGCGCTTCTTCGTCCCCTGTTACTTGTTACTTGTCACTTGTTACTTGTTACTTGTTACTTGTTACTTGTTATTTGTTACTCGAAAAGACCGCCAACGGGCTACTCCCCCGCCGACGGTCTTCCCAACTCCTAACTCCCAACTTTCAACTCCCGAACCCGCCGTTCCTCTTTTTCCAGCTCCAGATACGCCACCTTGCCTACAAGTGTGCGCGGTAGGTCTTTGCGGTATTCGATTTCGCGGGGCATGGCGTAGCCCGCTATGTTTCTGCGGCAATGGTCGAGTATTGATGCTTTGATTTCTTCTGTCGGTTCCTTGCCGTCGCGCAGGACGATGAATGCTTTAATGCGCTGCATCCTATAATCGTCGGGTACGCCAATGACGCAGCTAATAAGCACGCTCTCGTGCGCCTCTATCGCATTTTCCAGTTGCGACGGGTAGATGCTGTAGCCTGACGACACTATCATCCGCTTTATCCTTTGTCGGAAATAAATAAAGCCGTCTTCATCCATCATGCCGAGGTCGCCGGTGTGGAGCCAGACGCGGCCGTCGGGATGTGTCTGGAGAGCCAGAGCGGTTTCCTCATCGTTGTTGTCATAACCTTTCATCACGGAGGGACCCGATATCGTTATCTCCCCCTCTTCCCCGAATGGGAGCGTTTCCTGCGTTCCCTTCCGCACTATTTTATAATATGTATCGGGGTATGGTATGCCGATGCTGCCTTCTTTATGGAAATTGCTCGGGGTCAGGCAACTCGCGGTAACGCATTCTGTTAGGCCGTACCCCTCGCGCACCTGCACCGAGGCGCCGTGGCCCAGCAGAAACGCATCGACTTTTCGCTTAAGTTCCACCGTCAGCGAATCGCCCCCGCTAAACACCCCTTCCAGTTGCGACATGTCCAGTTTTTCGATGTTCTTTAGCCGAAGCAGCGCCTCATATAACGTCGGAACACCCGCGATATAGTGAGGCTTATATTTTTTTAGCAACTGCGCGTATGAGCGGATGGAAAATTGCGGAACAAGAATCGTGGAACCGCCCGATACATATGCCGTGTGTATGCATACCCCAAGCCCGAAACCGTGGAACACCGGCATAATCGCAAGCATTTTATGGCTCGGCACAACGCATTCGCTCGCCGCTTCCGTCTGCATCGCAAGGGCGTTGAAATTCAGGTTCGTCAGCAAAATGCCTTTTGTCGTCCCCGACGTTCCTCCGCTATATAGTATCGCCGCGACATCTCCGCCGCACGTCCCCGCGTCGCAATCCCCTGAGTAATTTCGCCCTCGTTCCATCAAATCGGCATATCTGAGCAGCTTGCCCCCTGATGGTCGCCGTTTGATTTTGCGTCCTTTCGTCAGCTTATACAGCGGCTTCTTTATACCGCGCAGACCGTCTTCTATTCCGCATAGGATGAGGGTTTTTGCCCCGGTTCGCGGCATTATTTCCTCGAGTTTGTCCCCGAACTGGTCAAGCGTAAGCACGGCAACGCTTTTGCTGTCGTTTATATATCTCACGAGTTCTTCCGGCGCCGAGAGGGGATGAACCATATTCGCCACGGCGCCGATTAGGTTGAGCGCATAGAACATAGTGACGGCCTGCGGCGTGTTTGGCATACATATCGTCACTCGCTCCCCGCGCGCGATTCCCATGGCAAGAAGCCCGCGCGCGAAAGTGTGTATGTCATCTGCGAATCCTCTATATGTTTTCTTGCAGCCAAAAAAATCATACGCTGAAATGCCGGGGTATTTTTCGGCAGTCTCCAGTACGAGACGCGCCATTGAACAGTCAGGATATTCGAGAGTTCGCGGAACATTGCCCGAAAAACTCAACCACGGTGCATCAATATTCATTAATATTCCTTATTCACAATAACCCAAAGGTGTATCTGTTGCGTCCGGCTTGTTTGGATTTGTAGAGCAGTTCGTCCGCGCGCAGAATAAAATCGCCGGCGCGGTGTCGGGGCTTAACCTTGCCCGTCGTTACGCCAATGGAAATAGTGACGGTGCATGTCGCTCCGAACATATCGCAGCATATCTCGCAGCTTCGTATATTATCGAGCATCTTCTCGGCAATCATGCGCGCGCCGTCTTCATCTGAGTTCGGCAACACGACGGCAAACTCGTCGCCGCCATAGCGCACAACAAAGTCGTCCGTCCTCGATACGCTGCCTGACAGGATTTTCGCGATGGTCTTAATGCAATCATCGCCCGCGCTGTGACCGTATGTATCGTTAAAATTCTTGAAAAAATCAATGTCTATCATCATCAGGCTAAGAGTACCGCCGGAGCGGGACAATGTACTCAAGCTGCGGCTGAGCGTTTCATCGAAAAAACGCCTGTTGTAAATACCTGTCAGCGGGTCGTAGTATATCTTTATGCTTTCGGATTCGAGCCTGAGTATGTTGCTCTCCATTTTCTTGTTGAGCTCGCTTTGCCTGATTATCTCGTTTTCCATTTCATTGCGAATAACTGCGTCCGTACACAGAAGCGCGAAAGACCGAATAATATCCATACACCCATCGTCTAAGCGCCTGTCATTGTCAGAATCCTGAAAAACAACGCAGCCCCAAAAATCGCCATGCGTAAAAATAGGTATTAATAAAATGGATTTGAGGTCTAGCCTGTCCATTAAGGCTCTCTCGTCTGCGGGCATGTCGGATAACCGGCGACTGACCGGATTGCCTCCCCTAAGAATTTTCGCCCATTTTGATACTGTCTCGCTCTTGTCGAGGAAACCCGGCTCCTTCACTATCAAGCGATCGTCATGCCTTTCCCATCGATACATACGTTCAAGGCGTCCGTGTTCGTTTCCCTTGATTCTGCGGTCAACGAAAATTCTGCTGACTTCCATCGTTTCCGCGAGGGGGCGCAGCGCACTCGTCATCAGTCTATCAAACGCTTCCTCGCTGTGAGTGCAAAACACTTCTATCGCTTTGTTTAGAGATTCGACCATAGCCGCGCGATATTCGGAAACATCCCGCAACTGCTCTGATGATGAACCCGGCATCAAGCTTCCTCCGACCGTCTTTTATTTATTCTTATCGTCAATCAACGACAGGGCATTGTCTGCGGCGTTCGTGGCTTTGACAAAGGCGCTGTGCAGCAGAAACGCCGATATAGCGTCGAGCAAATCCGTGATTTGGCGCGGCCATTCCCTTTTTCGCAGCTCATCCGCAGCGGACTTGGCGGCAACGATGTCAAACGACGCACATGCCGCTTTAACTGCAAGCAGCTTATAGCGCAAGTATGCCGTGTCATCCTCCGAAACACGCAGGTTGTCGCTCTGCTCTTTTTGCGGCTTCATTTTCGCTATAAGCGCCCGAAGCCTTTCCAGAAATGCAGGCGTTTCCTTAAATATCGATGCTGCATCAAGCTCATCCCCCGCCCGCTGGAGCCTATACGCGACTTCGGACAGCTCTTTTTCCCCGATATTGGCAAGTGCGCTCTTCATCCCATGAACGGTTATCGTGTAGAGCCGAATGTCCACATCTCCGCCGCCTTTATACGCGCAATAGTTCTCCAATACATGGGCTGCCTTTTCCGCATCAATGATAAAAACTTCCGACAAGTCCTGATCTTCGATGGCCTTGCCCACCGCCCCGCCGTTTTTCTCCCGAACTCTGCGGCGCGCGGCCTCGACTACCTCGGGCGGCTGTTTGGCCCGTATCAGTTCGTTAAGTATTACATCAAGTTCGCGGGTGTCAATCGGCTTTGAAATATAGTTGTCGAACCCGTTTTCCAAAAACATTTCGGCCTGCCCTATGAAAGCGTTGGCCGTCAGCGCGACGATTGGGCGCTTATATCCCGAGTCGCGCAGAGCTTTCGTCGTCTCTATGCCGTCCATGAACGGCATCATATGATCCATAAACACTATGTCATATACCGTGCCGCGCTTAATCTTTCCAATGGCTTCTTGGCCTCCTGAAGCGGTGTCGATGTGCAGACCGTAGGGCGATAGCAGCCCTTTCGCGACGTATAGGTTCGACTCCACATCATCCACGACCAGTACGCTGCCATATGGCATGTATTCGCGTATGAGTTGCAGGTTCTTGATTTTTGACATGCTTTTATACTTATATTCCCGCATGTCCTCCGATGAAATCGGTCCGCATACGGCGTCGCCGACATACTTTTGCGGCAAGCGGACAGTGACCCGCGTTCCTTTGCCCGGCGCGCTTTTCACGTATATCTCGCCATGCATCAAGTATACAAGATGCTTTGTGATGCCCATGCCAAGCCCTGTGCCCGTCGTCGCCCGATTAATGTCCAAATTGAATCGGGTGTATACTTCGAACATCTTTTCGACCTGTTCCGCCGTCATGCCCTGACCCGTATCGCGCACGGTTAAAACAAGCGTCACATCGTCGTCATTCCCGTTTTCGCGCCCGCTGCCGTCCTCGTCCTCATCCTCATCGCCATGCCCGTATCCATGCATATACGTATACTCTGCTTTAACGGACAGTTCGACCTCGCCCTCTATCGTATACTTGAATGCATTGGAAAGCAGGTTGTTCAGTATTTGCTTAATTCGTATCTCGTCGCCGAACATGTGTACGGGGGTGTTTTCATCGACTTTTACGATGAACTTGATGGGCTTGCTTTCATATCTCAAGTAGTTAAGTTGAGCGGTATCGTTGACAAGGCTCGGTAAGTCATATTTGATAGGCGAGATTTCCAGTTTTCCTGTTTCGATTTTCGACATATCGAGAATGCCGTTGATGAGGTCAAGCAACAGGCTGCCTGATTCGTAGATTTGTATGAACGCTTCCTCCATTTCAGGCGCTTGGCCTTCCTTTTGGAGTTGCATCTCGGCAATGCCCAGAATCGTGTTCATTGGAGTGCGTATCTCGTGGCTCATGGCTGTCAGAAACGAGCTCTTGTGACGGTTTGCATTTTCCGCAAGGTTCTTTGCGTCGACCAGTTCTTTCTCTATCGCTTGCCTGTGTAAGATGCCGGAAATAATGTTTGATACGAACGATACCATGTTTTCGTCGTCTTGGCTCCATGTCGAAGTGTCGTCGTCCGCCCGCGCAAAATCGAGCAACACATAGGGCTCGTCTCCCCGAAAGAGGCATGTGGCAAGAAAATTGTTGCGAAAGTTACTCCTATAGGGACCCATCGCATCCCTCATTCCCGGTACATCGGAGGTCAGGTAGAACTTCTCCGTTTGCTTAATACCTCTAAGCAGGTCCATTACTAAATCGGCAAACACAAACTCAGAGCCGATGTGCGTATCCAACTCATATTCCGGGCTGACCCATTCGTTTCTGCATATAAAGGTTTCTCCGTTATTTTCTGATACAAACAGAAGTATTTGCGAGATTCCCATGAACTCGCCAATCATGCGGAATGCATTCGTTACCATTTCGTCTAAGTCACTGCCGGACAACAGGCTTTGAGACACATACGTCATGAGCGTTTGCTGTTCCAGTCGATTATTGAGCAGGTCTTTTTCTTCGATCGCTTTGCCGGCTTTTTGCTCAGTTTCCATTATGCATTTCCCCCGTCACACAAGCGCAAACAATTCTTTTACTTCAAGAAAAATCTCAACTATTTTGGGGTCGAAGTGGCTGCCGCTGCTTCCGCGTATAATATCTACCGCCTTGTCATGCGGATAACCTTTTTTATATGGGCGTTCCGACACGAGCGCGTCGTATACATCGACAAGCGCCATGACCCGCCCATGCAGCGGTATCGCTTCACCCGCCAGCCCGCGACGATAGCCGGTGCCGTCCCACCGCTCATGATGGTAACCTGCAAACAGTTTTGCGCTGTGCAAAAAGGATGCGTCGCCGGAATCTGCTATGATGCTGTCGATTATGTACTCGCCTTCGGCGACATGGTTTTTGATTATCTCAAACTCCTCCGGCGTGAGGCTTCCTTCTTTATTCAGTATCAAGTCCGAAACTGAGATTTTGCCCACGTCATGCAAACGCGCCGATGATATGACGTCTTCCAAATCCCAGTCGCCGATCTCTTCGGCATACACGCCGCGGTCAAGCATCGCTTCCAGCAGTATTCTGATGCAACTGGTCGTGCGTTCAATATGTCCGCCTGTCAATTTGTCGCGGCTTTCAACTATATGGGCCAATGCGTTTATAACGCTGGTTTTTAGTCTGCTGAGTTCCTCTGTCCGTTTGCGGATGATGCTTTCTATGTCTAAATGCGTTTTTATGCGGTTGAGCAGGACCGGTCCTGAGAAAGGTTTTGTTATAAAGTCCACAGCGCCCATTTCAAAGCCAAGCGCTTCGGAGGACGCATCAAGCCGGCCTGTCAAAAAAACGACAGGTACCCCTGCATTCCTTTCGTTTGATTTAAGCGCTTTCAACGTTTCATAGCCGTCCATTTCGGGCATTTCAATATCAAGGAGTATCAGTTCGGGCGTGACATGCTCCAATAATTCAAACATGCTTTCGGCGGATGGCAGCGTGAACACTCGATAATGTTCAGACAGTGTTTTCTCCGCCGATAGCAAGTTCACATCATTGTCGTCCACGATGAAAATCGTTTTCACGCCATGTCCCCCTACTCATTGACATCCGCTTTGTCTACAGAGTATATCGCAAATAAACTAGTTCAGCAACCCCTATTTACAATTTTATTACATTTAGACAAGAACCCCCTGCCTTATCGCAAAACAAGGGGGTTCTCGTTCATCGCTATATGTTACTTGTTATCTGTTACTTGTTATTTCCTATCCGCTATCGCCGCCTGCGCTGCTGCT
>Ga0099364_10005468_pt1 | contig 18823 bp, 28 predicted proteins | sample TergutTh196P3_FD_73070 | JGI IMG/M metagenome (GOLD analysis project Ga0099364, IMG submission 73070) | Microcerotermes parvus P3 segment gut microbial communities from Pointe-Noire, Republic of the Congo - Th196 P3 | ecosystem: Host-associated > Arthropoda: Insects > Digestive system > Gut ...
TATACAAAATGTATAGCAAAAACTAAAAAATGATATACAAAATGTATAGCAAAAACTAAAAAATGATATACAAAATGTATAGCAAAAACTAAAAAATGATATACAAAATGTATAGCAAAAACTAAAAAATGATATACAAAATGTATAGCAAAAACTAAAATTAACTCTTTTTATGTTAGTAACTATACAAACTAACTAAAATGGTAATACAAAATGAGAATAAAATGTAATACAGAAAGTTATAAATATTTAAAAATAATATAAATTGAAATAAGGAATTATAAAAAAAAGTTTCTTTTTTTACTCATTAAGATTCTTTATTAATATTTTTATAATTCCTTACTAGCTTTTATACTATTTTTTTTAATCATAATATTTATTATAATAATCAACGACTAATTTTTTATAACCTTTAACCTCATAACCTGTTTTATTAGCTTTAACTTTAGTTAATTCATCATTATCATCTAAAAAGTCAGTTATATCAAGATATGCTACTTGTTTCTTTAAATATTGTTTAATAGTGTCTTTTATAGATATTATTGTTTTATCTTCTATTAAATCCAAACTATTAAAATCCGATATTTCTTTTTTAATGTCTTCAAGTTCAATGTCTATAGCTATTAATCTATTTTTGAGTTCTTTTTTTTCTATTTCCAATAATTTTACTTTAAAATGTTTTCCTACGGGAGTAGCATAATATAATTTGTTAATAGTAGGGATAATATTCTTTTTTTTTATCCCAGTTTTATTAAAAAGGTCTTTATCCTTTTTACTTAAACGAATATTTATTTGTTCATCTTTTTTATCTTCTTTACTCATTATATTCAATTCCTTACTAGCTTTTATTTGTTTGCTTTTTTAATCAAAAGCTTTTTTTATTAAGTTTTCATCTTCTTTAAGACCTTTTTTTATATATTCTTTAATTATTTCTGATTGATTAGTATCTTTAACAATAGCTAAAAGTTTTAATTTTTTACTTAATTCTAATGGTAGATTTACACTTGTTTTACGAGTATTAGACATTGTTTTTCCCCTTTTATTATTAATCACGATATTTATGATACTTTTTATTTATTATAATATATAAACTTACCCTATATAATAAAAAGATTTCAATTTCATAATAATAAAAATAATATTAGAATATATACGATAAGTTTATATACTCTAAAAAACAATTTAAGTATAGAAGTTGTAGAACTTCAAAAGCTGGTAAGGAATTATAAAAATGTATAGGAATTTAGAACCTGAGATAAGTAAAGTATTAGAACGTAAGAGTAACCTGATTAGTACTTTTAGCACTGAGTCCAAGCTTAATATATTATCCACAGCCAAAAGTGGGAATATTAAAGCTTTAAAGCAACAAATAGAGTACACTAATTTAGGTGGGGATTATTAAATGTCCACCAGTACTACTTTTTTGGAGTCCAATAAAAAAAGTCTTAGTGAGTTATATTTTAAGGCTGTGGCTGAAAAAGAGGTTTTAAGGAGGATTATACGTAATCCTGAGGTTAATGAATCCGATTTACTGGAGTATACTCAATTGGATAATTTGATAAGTAATTTAAGGAGTATCTTAGGGACTGTTATATTAACAGTACCCTAAATACTCTTTTTTTTATGATAGGTGGTTGTGTTTTTTTGAGTAAACTATTAATCCTATTATCTTTAACTCTAGTCTTTCTAGGTTGTTGTGAAACGGTTATAGCTATTAATGGTGTTTTTGTTCAGGGGTATGATATGTACAAGGTTGATTTTGTGAAACTGAAGGAGAACAATATTACTGAGATTTATCTTTATTCTGGAGCTGTTATGTCATATGGTGATCAAAAAGTAAGTGATTGGATAAATGAGGCTCATAAAAATGGTTTAAAGGTTAATATGGTAGTTCCAATATTTCAAGAGAATGGTCGATGGCATAATCCAACAAACCAGGCTCATGTTAATAAAAAACTAGGTGAAATTGATCGTTACATTAAATTAGGTGTGGATGGTATTAATTTGGATTATATAAGGTATCGTGGGGATGCATACAAGTATAAGAATGCTGATAGTCATATAACTAGCTTTGTTAAGAAAGTTAATGATAAAACGAAACCTAAGGGTCTTAAATTATCATTATGTATCATGCCAGAACCAGATAACGGCATACGGTATTATGGGCAGAATATTAAAGAATTAAGCAAGAATTCTGATGAATTATCTGTTATGATTTACAAGGGTAATTATAAGAAAAACAGTAAATGGATACTGGAAACTACAAAATGGTACGTTGAGAATAGTCATTGTACTGTTAAACCCATATTACAAGCTTATAGGTCTGATAATAATCTGAATCTACTTAGTGATCATGAACTATCTCAAGATACATGGAGCTGTATTAATGCTGGAGCTAAGGAAGTATCATATTTTCAATTAAGTTTCATGAACATGTTCCCATTAAACAAGTATGTAACTAGTAATGATACTGTTCCAGTTAATGAAGAGATTCAGGATCCAGTTAATGAATTTGATAATTGGTTGAATCAATTATCCGATGATATAGATGATATTTCAGAAAGTATAGATGATGGATTGAAATTTTAAAAGGAGGTTATTTTAATGGAAGGTATAGACTTATTAATACGTGTAGCTGGTGTGTTGTACGTTGTTCTATTTTTATTCGGTTTTGTACTGGGTGGATTATTTGCAAATCGTAAAAAGAATAGTTTAGGTAGGATTGAAAGTAAAACTAGTAAATTATCTTCTAAACATTAAATTATAAAACTTTTTTTTATTTTATTTTTTTTTTTTTTTTTCTAAGGATATAAAATTTATATTGAGGTATTATATTGATAGTTCCATTATTGTTAATATTAATAATAGCATTGCTAACTGTAATTATATACAAGACAAATGAATTTATTAGATTATTATTGAAAATTAATCATTTAAAACGGGTTAAAGAGTATGGTGTTAATAGTCATGCTTGTCTGGACTGTGATTTAATAGATTGAAAAAAAAGGGAGAGATCATAAAAAATTATTATTGTTTTTATAATGAGTGTGTGATGTTATATGAATAATACTACAAATAAATCTAATTTTATCATTGAGAATAAGAAAAGATTAGCTAAATTATATTTCATAGCTATAGGTGAAAAAGAAATACTTAAAACTTACTTGGAACAGGATAAATACAGTACAGACAAGTTTCTAATCGAGTACTCTCAATTAGATAATTTAGTGCAGATTTTAGCAAGTTTCATCATGGTTTAATGGGAAGTTTATTCATGATTGATAAAAGGATTAGGAAAGAACAATTAGAATACTTAGTACGACCAGTAGTGTATGCTTTACTATTAGTTATACTTGAGGGCTTAACAACTGATGGAATAGCTTTATTATTGAATAATACACCAGGTATTAGACGTTTCAGTTTATCTAGGCTTAAGCTTATTTCTATATTGAAAACTTATAAATCGAATGCTAGGAGTGTTTTCATACAAAGGGGTGATAAATGGTTGATAAGGGATTTAGTAGGAGGACACCCTGTATGAATGATTTAAAAGAAGCTATTGAAGAATATTATCAAAATGAACGTGATTTAGATGGAATAAGGAATAAAATATACTGTGAATTAATAAGTAATGGTTTCCTAGTGCCAGACATTGATAAACTATTAATTCATATGTTGAGAACTCCAGACCATTATAAATTTAAACTATACATATTAAATAAACAGGGTAATAAGGTTAAATGTGGTGTTTGTGGAATTAAAAAAGATTTAGAATTACACCATTTAAAAAAAGTGAGTAAGTACCCTGAATTAGTTTATGATGAGAATAATGTTGTTTTCTTATGTAGATCATGCCATAGTTTAATACATTATGGTGGAGGGGAAAAACTTAAAGAACCATTGAAAAAAAAGATTAAAATAGTATTTAAACATGAATTAAATAGGAATAGAAACAAGAAAATTTTAAAAGAAGTAAGTGTATAGCTATTTTATTATTTTTATAAATTATTTTTTTTATTTTTTTTTTTAATTTTTAATTAATGAATAGAAGAGGGGTAAATGGATTTTCTATTTACATATCTTAGAAAAATAAATCTGATTTTTTTTTAAATATTTATTAAAGTTAAAATTTTAACTTTTTTAAATTCAAAATTTATTTTTTAAATGGGTAGTGTATTACCTCCCCAAACTTCAGCTATGATTCAGTAAGAATAGATCCGAAAATTAAGAAATATATATTTTTTTTCTAGTGTGTAGTATATTCCCCCCAAACTTCCGAGGTGGTTTTCAGAAATAGTATCCTAAAATTGATTTGTGTAAATAGTATTCTCAAAATAATAGTTGTAATGTCTTATTTAATAGAGAGGATTATTTAATATTACCACGTGTTAGATTCTATAACTATAAAGTTACTATTTTTGGTATATCAACTCAGGGGAAAACAGAAAGGAATAGCTACTTATTTCTGGAGTAGTTATTTAATCATTTAAATATTGATTGGACTAGTTAGTTTATTGAATATATTAAGTATGAAGATTATTAGAATTCTATTAAGAATTAAGATTGTTTTTCTTTTGGGACTAACTCGTAACTTTTATTAGGATCTAGTATTTCTTTTCTAATTGATTGTTGTATTGTTCTTTTATATCTGTTTCTTAATAAATCAATAATTCCAAACTGTAACATGTGTTTTAAATCTGTGATTATTGAGCTATTTAATTTCACACATTCTATTTTTTCTTTGTTTGTTTGTTCATACATTTGTTTTAATTGATCATAGCTTTCTTTGTGCAAATCCTTCATGTTTTGAATCATATCATTCTTGTTTTTTTCAATAGTTTTAAGTTCTTTAATAGTGTTTTCTAAATTGGATATTTGGGTAGATTTATTTTTGAGTTGTGTTTTTGAATTTTCTAGTTCGTTTTCCAATTCAGTTATTTTTTCTTGGAGTTGATTATTTGATTTTTGGATTAATTCATACTTAGCTATTTCTTTTTTAAGAATGATTTTATCTTTTAATTCATTTTTGAGTTGTTTTTGTTTTTTAAATAATTCAGTGTTTTCCCTAATTAGTCTATTCACTTCTTTATCTGATTTTTCATGTGTTTTTCTGTTTTTCAAGTCTTTATATTTTTGTACTTCCAGTACTTCTACTTGTTTTGGGTTGTTAATTAATGAATCTGGAGGTATATTAAGTTCTTTTAGTGTTTTTTTATTAATAGTGATTTCATATCTATATGTTTGTTCTTTTTTTTTATTTTTCCCTTTTTTATAAGCTTTAATATCTAATCTAACCATTTTAATCAACTTAAAATAATGACTTTTAAAATTTTTTTATTACTTATTTTTTGACTTACTAGTCTTACCATATACTTTTTTAGTGACTTACTGGAAATTTTTAAAGTTCTGTATGGCTTTCTTTTTAATAGTTTTTTCATAAAAACGATATTTTCAAAAAAGTTCTTTTCATTATTTTAATAGTAAGTATCATTAAAAATAAAAGTATCCTTTGTAGGTGTATTTAATTAAGTAGTTGTATTATGAATATTGACATACTTGATTTTTTCTAATATTTTAGGTTGTGTTTTCATGCCTATGTCCAGACTCATTTTCATAAAGTCAAAATTTGAAAGCTATTTTCACTATACAATAAAAAACAAGACTATTAAACTTAATTTTTATAAAATTGAAAGTTATTAGTTGGCGATAGCTAAATAAAAGCAAATAAAGAGTACTTTATTTTTTAGCGTTGTGAAGTCTATTTTCATATAGACTTTTGAAAAAGCTCCTAAAAATGTAAAGAAGTTAGTAAAAATACGAACAGTCAATTGATCTTAAAAAGAAGTTAGAAAGAGTACGAACAATATTTAGCTTTGGCATGTTTCACGACCCTAAAAACTGAATATGTAAATCAAATTTCCAATGTCACAATCACAAAATTTTATTTTTAAAATTTTTCTATTATGTATAATATATCCTCCCCAAAGTTCAGCTATGGTTTTCAGAAATCGATCCTGAAAATAAGAAATTATTTTTTGATAAAAATATAATAAATTAAATTAGCTATTGATAAAAATTTAACACAAAACCATCTTATTAAACTTTGGAGTGTATTAAATCATGTCTACAAATGTTAAAATAGAAACAGAGATATTTAATAAAATAAGTGAAATAGCTAGAGATAAAAACACTACAGAAAACAGGATTATAAACCAAATCCTGAAAAAAGAGGTAGAAACAACAGAAAAAGAACCATTAGCAGATAAAATAGAAAGATTAAGTAATGGAAAAATAACATTAATGAATCCAAATAGAAAGCCCAATCCTGAATTATCCAAAGAACTAATAGGAATAATCAAGACTAAAGAACCTTTTGACACAAACAAAGCTATAAGAGAGATAAGAAGGCTTGAATGATATTTTTAGATGCTAATTATTTCATTAACCTAGGAATAAAAGAAATAGTTTCATTTGATGAACATTATGACAACAAAGAAATATATAATAAGAATACACTAAAAAGCTAACTATTATGTAATATTTTTCATTTTTCATCACTAATTTTTGATTTTTTTAAAAATTTGTATGAACACAATTAATTATATTAACCAATATTATATAGCTATTTAAATGCTCTAAATCACCAAAAACAAGCATGAAGATTTTTAAAAAGTAAATAAGAGGTACTCTCATAGATTTTCTCAAGTTTTTGGAAAACAGGTCAATAATCCTTATTTTAATATTTTTTAAGATATTATAAAATATTGAATATTAAAGCACAAAGTACTTAAACAATAAGCACGAACTATAATGTATGACAAAAAAAGATAAAAAAATCCATAATGTTACTATAAGATTCTCAAAAGAAGAGAACGAAAAACTAGAACATTATGCAAAAAACAAAGGAATGAGTAAAGGAAAAGTATTAAGAGAGTTATTTGCAAAAGAAATAGAAGGAAAAAAAATAGAAAGATATACGGAACAATTAAAACCACCATTAATACTATTCATCCCAACGAACTTTTTTTTTTACGAAAGAAGTTTATTATATACTAATATAGATTTTTTAACGTTCTATAATTTTAAAGTATTCAAAGATATGGAATATTTTAATTTAAATATAGATTGTTTTACTAATAATCTAGATATATGGGAGAATAACAGTTTTAAATCACAAGATAGTACTTGGAGTCATGAATGTCTTGTGATACATAAAGAAACCATTAAACCGTACAATTTTACTTATTTAGTACACATTAGAAAACACACTGAAGGTTCAGATTCTCTATATACTGCAACATTAATAACTTTGGAAAAGGCTATAGAGCTTAGTATGGTAGCTAATAATAGAATACTTTATAATAATCTCTTAGAAATAGAAAATACTCCTAGTAAAAAAAGACAATTATTTGAAACTGAAGTAGATAAACAAATAGAACGATTTAAATTTTCAGAAGATATTCCAAAATATATCATTGAAACGTAAAAGCACGAAAATAAGAAAACATTTAAATACTATGAAAAAAAGAATAAGTATATAATCCTAATATGGACATTAAATTAATTGAAATGTCCAGGAAAAAAATGAAATGTTAAAAAAATAGTTGAAAAGATAGAATTTTCATAGTATCTCCACAATACCATGAAAAATAATCACTATCAAAAAAAGCAGTACAAAATATACTAAGGATAGATTAATTGTACTTAATAGTAAAATTTGATGTTAGTAAGATATATATTTTTCGATTTTATTAACACCACACTATTTTGTTAATATCATAATATCTACTTATTAAACGATCATATATTTTTGTATTTTTTTCTTTTTAGCGCTATTATACTCTATCCAAGATTTAACTGCTTTTTTTTAACTACATACATTAATACTTGGAGAGTTTATTATGACAAAAACAAAAATAAATTACATTAACGTAAGATTAAGGGTTTTACCTTCTCAGAATAAGAAATTACAAGCTTTAAAAGATTGTGTTAATTCTGAATACAATATAGCTATTTTTAAGAATGATATTGTTAGGATCGCAATTTCCGAATTTCTTCTGAATAATCCAGATATTACTAGTTTTAAGAAAACATTACAATATCATGGGTATATTTAGATTTTAGGAGTGTATAAAATGTTTCCTTTGGAATTAGCTATAAAACGAGTTTTAAAAATTAACCAAGGATTAGAAAGAATATATTCTAATTTAGATGAGTTTAATTATGAATTTCATGAAGGTTTAAAAGATTCAGACCCTTGGAGATATGAAGAAGAGTTAGAAATGCATGAAAATCATATTAATGATTCAAAAATAGAATATATTCTTAAAACGGCTTTAGAAAAAAAAATAAAACATGAAATACTAGATTTTTTAGGAATTAAAAAGGACGAATGTTCAGTTTTTTACTCAGTTACTAAGAGAGTGGGTTTAGCAGTACCTAGAAATAAAATTTCTAAAAAAAGAATCAAAGAATTATCAGATAATGTAAAAGCTAAAAAATTCGATATCGAACCATATTCTGGGAATAGGAATTGTTTAATTTCTTTTGGGTTTTAAGGGGGTGCTTATTAGATGACAACAAAAATAAATAACCCTGAAAAAATACCTATAGATTCATTAGAATTTGAAATGGGTATTAATCCATTAAATGAACGATTAACTACTGAAAAAAACAGCACCAACAATAATCAGGATGTAGCTAGCTGTAATTTAATATATAATATACAGAGGATAATTGGACACCAACATATAAGAATATACAGAGATAACGGCATAATAAGGGTCTTCATTAGTTTCAACGAGGAATTTGGAATTAAAAACCCTTTAAACACTGGTAAAATCATAAAAATTGAACAATTACTTGAAGTAAAAAGCAGTGATTTACTCCCAATTAATAACAGCTATCATGATTTGTTAATAATGTTTGAGGATAAAGGAGTATTATAAAATGTCAGTTGAATCTGAAACAATAGCTACTACTATTTTTCAGTTAGTTAATGATGAACGAAGTACTAAGGAAGAATTAGAATTACTGAAAGAATCTAATATACAGGGATTATATGATGAGGATATTAGGAAAAGGGAAAAGGAATTAAAAAACATTACTGAAGAGCTGGACTTGTTATATAAAAGGATTGAGAATAAGCTTTATGAAATCACAATTCACAACCCCTTATCCAGTGCAGATCCAGTAGCTATACTATCAGATAAGGATTTTATTAGTATTAATGGTTTAACTTTTCTAAGTAATAAGGAACTAGAAAAGATAAGGGAATACTTAGGAACTAGTCATTATGATGTCCAACCATACATCTACTATTTAACTCTGTATTTCCATAATGGGAAGACTTGGGAGGTCTAATAATGACTTTACAGAATAAAGCTAAAGCTATTTTTGAAACTAGAAGAGGTATTGACTCTTTAGAAAAACGATTAGCTAATGAGAATAGTATCTTTGAAGAATTACAAAAAGAAATTTCTAAGGATATAACCCACTTATTAAGCTTACATACTACGATAAAACCTGAAATACTATTATTTGATGATAAGCTAATTTTAAAAGGAGTTCCTAATCTAACTGAATTAGAATTGGGTAAAATAAGAGATTATTTAGAATTAGATACTTATACTACTAATACCGCCGAACGTAAGTTATCAGTGGAGTTCTATAATGAAAAAGAAGATTTGGAAGAGGTGGACTCATGAGAACCCACCCAACACAAACTAATACAATAAGTGTTAGTAATATATTTGTCATTACTCCCTTATATACTTTTTCTAATACTCTCACTAATGGAGGTTTATCATAATGTCCGAACCTCAAACCACCCCCATTACTATTAATCTAAATCCTATAGCTATGGAATTACTAAGGGATTCACAAAAGAAGTATGAACAATTATTCAATACTAGGATCTCATACGAAGAAATATTAATCAAAGCATTATTCTCCACTAACAATACTAATACTATCAAACTAGCTATGGTAAATACTTATGAAGAAAGCACTCCAAGCATAGCTAATGATTTATCTAATGAAGTGATCATAAACAAGATGACAAGTAAAGCAAGAAACACTAATAGGAAGAAAAGAAAAATACCCTTTAAACAACAAGAAACAAATCAAGTAAGTTTAGGGGGTTTCTAATAATGCCAACTTACAAGGACTTAGGGAAAACTTTCAATAATCTAGAATTAGCTATTAAAGATGAGATAATTAATATTATTCCTAATGCTCCAAACAAAAAATTTTCTTATTATGAATGGAGCAGATTTAAAAATAAACCATACCCTTTAACAAAACATGATTTTGATAAAGTACTCATAGAATTAAAAGATGTAATAACTACTTTTCAAAAAAAAATAGAAACTGATAAATCACTAACTAACGATGACAAAGATAAAATTAAAAAGGATATTTCTAAAATTCAAAATATTAAAACATCATTGAAAGACCATAAAGGAAACTTTGGAATTATCATTGGTTATAATCCCAATAATACTCCTTATTGGTTAGGTTGTTTAGATATAGACGGAGTTAATACTGATAATGAAACTGAAAAACAAACACAAAAGGAATTTATTGAAATATTAAAAAAATTAGAAGGTACTATACTAATTCAAACTCAAGGAGGGGGCTACCACTTATATTTTTTAACTAAAAAAAGTTATTTCCCAGAAACAATAACTAATTTATGTTTTCCAGAGGATTATCATATTAAAAAATTAGCTAATCAAGACATAGCTAATCATAACGATTCAATTGAATTATTCACTAATAATAATAGACAAATGGCAATACCCCCGAGCAGAATAGGAAAACGAGAATATAACGTATTGTCAGATTTGAAAGATTTTAACAAACTAAAAGTTTATGATGATATACTTGAAACTGTTTATAAATTATTTAAAGAACAAAGATACACCATTAAAGAAAAAGAACCCTATATAATAAGTGACACCCCTTTAACAAGTGATGAAAAAAATATCCAACCCGTTGAAATAAATACAGAAAAAACTCCAGAAATAACTCCAGAGCTTATAGAAAACACATTAAAATGTTATTATACTGGTTGTATGGATAAATTCGGTTTTAGATTATCCGATATGTTAGTTAGGGACGGTTGGAGTGAAAAACAACTACGAAAATTATTTGAAAAATTACCACATGATGACATTAAAAAATGCTATAAATGGATTAATCAGAGTTTAAACAAACCTGAAAACAAATTAACTGGGTGGAAATCTTTTAGAAAAGCTATTTATAGGCATTGTAAACCTGAAAAAGATGCTCCAGTAGTAGAAAAATTTTTTATGGATTTTATAAATTATGGAAAAATCCGAAATATAAATTCAACTAATAAATTAAACAAAGAAAAACGAATTGTTTATTGTCAAAGTTTAATAAATGATTTAAAAAATAATAAAGACTCACAACCTTTCAACAATCTAATATTAAAACATTTAGAAAACATAAATAAACGATACACCTATATATCATCAGGAACACCTTATATTGCAAGAATAATTGATTTTAATGTAACTCCGATAACTAAACATACTTATTATAACTTAAAAACTCTTAAATTGTGTAGTAGAGCTGAATTAACAGGGGAAATTATATATACTGAGAATAAAAACGGCACTATATCCCCAAAACTATGGGAATATAAAAAAATACCACCTTTTGAGATAGTGGAAGATGAATATAACAAATTAAATGATTTAGATACAACAAATTACATTAAATTTAAAAATGGGATACTTAACACAAAAAAAGGGACTTTTGAAAAAGAATTATTCCCAGATTTAAAAATTGAAATGAAAAATATAGATGCAAACTACAAAGAAGACAATAAATCATTAGAAAAATTATGGAATATATTTGGGAAAAATTTTAAAGATATAAGGCAATTTCAAATAATGTTGGCAGATATAACACATTTAAGAATAGATGACATAGGTTGGGCAGTAATAAGCACTTTTGGGACTGGGAAAGACTTTATACTAGCATTTTTAAGGCAATTAGCACCAGTAGAAGAAATTCAAGGAGCAACTTTTAACGAAGAAACCCCCAGATTCAGTAAAAATATAATAAACAAAAATACATTTGCTATAAATGAAGCAAACACATTAAACAAGGTAAATCAATTAATAGACATAATAAGTGGTAACAAATTTGGATTTAATATAAAATATGGAGATTATTACATAGCAGAAAACCCAAAACTATTATTATTTGGAAATAGTCTAAAACCAGTTATAAGCAACAATAATCAACTATCAGAAAAATTAATATACTGTGATATGAACCAACACAACTTTAGGGAAGATATAGACAAATTAGATAGGCATAGAGATTGGAGCAAGGAAATAAGAGCTTTTTATTATTGGTTATTCAACACAGCCAACCTAAAACAAATGAAAAAAGAAATATTAAAATTAGCTACTAAAACAAGAGAGGAAGGAATAAGAGCAGTAAACATAGATGATTTAATAGGGGAATATTATGAAATAGACAACTCCACTGAGTTTATAGATAGTATAGACAAACATGAAACTATTTTATATGATGATTTTAGAACAGATATTAATAAAATAATTGAAAAGCATAACATAGGTGAAAAATTTGAAAATAACAGAAGTGGAAAAGTTAAAATAGGATACTTATTAAACAGATTCTTTAACGAAGTTTTATCTAATAAAAAAGGATTTATTTATATAGAAGATAAATATGGAAACGAGGGTATAAAAGAAATAAGATATAAACAAAGAAAAACTATTGAAGGAAAACAAAAAAATGTTTTAGTAGGGATTAAGAAGATTAAAGAAATATAATAATAATCTTGCATATGTTGAAAAGGTAATTGCATATGTTAAAGTACAATTTGCATATGTATTGCATATCTATTTGCATATCTTAAAAACTATAATATCCTTTCATTTATCAAATAAAGGCTTATGACTCATTATATTAAAATATTTGCATATCTCACTAAAAAACTAATTAACAGTATTGTATAATTAGTGAATATATAACCACATAGTCACACACTCCACAAAGTTTTTAGTCTTTTAGGGGTAGATATGCAAGTTATAAAAAGTGTATATAAAAGTCTTCCTAAAACACGCCATACAATAAATAAAGGATTTTCAGAGATTTAATTTTTCTTGCATATCTTTGCATATGTACTAAAAAAGGGAGTACATATGCAATTTTTATTAATTGCATTCCATGAATCATAATAGTTTAATATTTTTTTGGCAATCATCATAATATAAAGTGTAAAGTGAATGTAAAGCGAATATAGAAAATCCTTATACCATATATTTTTATGAAATCTTATAAAAAATAGTTAAAAAATCTGGGAAAATTACTGAAAAATTACTAAAAATTTGTATTTTTTTAGAAAAAATAAGAATTATAATACAAAATATAGTTAAAAAAAATCTGAAAAAAAATCAAGAAATATATACTGTTTTTTCATGAAAAATTCAAGAAAACTATATAAAAACTCAAAAGTGACTCGAAAGTGACTCGAAAAAATCCATAAACTCTATCAAATTTTCATGAAAAATTCAATGAAACATATATAAAAGGTGAAAGTGAGGGTAAAGTAAAGGGAAAAAATCCCTATATACCTATAATTTTTTATAAAATTTTAAGGGAAACATGAAAAACTCCGAACCGACTCCGAAGGGACTCCGAAAAATCCTTATACCCTATTTTTTTATTATGAGAATTCCACAAAAATTCAACAATATTTTAATTATTCTGAATATTGAATTTTATAATTTTATAAAATATTGAAAAGTTCATCGTTTTCTTAACATAACTTAACATTTCTTTAGCTATTTTTTATACTCCAACGTTCCGCAACACCAGACCCTTAAGGGTTTTCTATACTGCAACATACTGCAACATTTTTTATTTTTTTGTTATGAAACAAAAACACGGTGTTATGGAACATCACGTAACAAGAAAATGAATTTTCACGTTCCTTTACAAAAAAATCTTAAGATTCTGGAAACCTTTACAAAACTTTACTTTTTTCATTATTAATTCCACTACTAAGAACAATTTTAATTTATTTTAATTAATATCTTGGTTTATTAAATAGCTACTGGAAAACTTAATCTTATTTTAACACATCATATCATTATGAATCCTAATAGTAGTAACTTGAACTATCATGTTTCAAGTAGTTAATAGCTATGGAATCGGATAAATAATCAGGATAAAATTAGTTTTTTTTTGTTAAGAATTAATAGTATAGTACATGATCCAAAGTAGAGATTATTACATACAAGAATTCAACAGTAGTATATTCACAGTTAAGCATAAAACAAGTGTAGAGCATGATTGTTTTAACTGTTTAAATCCTGATATCAGGTATGATGCTGAACATGATATGTTATGGTGTGTTTCTTGTGGTATGGTTATTAAACAAGCTTTAGAGGATTTCACACCTCCAGATGATAAGAATTATACTTTATTAACTGATTTATAATTGGTTCTAGATAGAAAAAATCAATACTTAGTATTCTTCTGTAAACATTCTACACCCTCTAAGTTAAACTTAGAGGGGTCAAAAAGTAATCAAATAACTAAAATAAACTTCAAAGAATATCAAGAAGTTTCAAGATAAAAAGTTCAGTTTTAATATTCTAATAGTTGATGTATAATATTGTAAATCATTAAACTTATTTTTAATTAATATTATGATTTATTATAATAGCTATAGTTCCAGTTGATACTATTTTATTAGATTAAACTTTTCATGAATCCTAAGAGTATTAGCTAATCTTATTATATTTTATTAAGTCAATAGCTATGAAGTAGAGTTATAAACCAGTTAGAAAATCTTTATTTAATTTTTTTTCTTCCGATTTTTCATAATCATCTAGCATTATTAGTTATTTAAACCCCTGTTTTTTTTAGTATTGATTAAACTGAAGAGTTTAATGAATATATTAATGACAAAAAAAATATTAAATTTCTATATTACAAAATAAATTTTTAGACTAATATTTGGAAGGAGATTATTAATAATGGATAAAGTTAAAAAAATTATCCTAATAGTGGTTATTATAATAGCTATTTTAGGAATTTGGCAATACATTAATGGAACCAGTGAAGAAAATGCTGAAATTGAAGTTATTTCCAATGGAACTTGGGTATTAACTGTAACTATCGGGGATGAAACTAAAGAATATACAGGCGATGGGAATGAAACAATTGAATTAGGGTTAATAGAGGTTAGTGAGGATGTTTTTTTCTACATAACAAGTACAGAGGAAGAAACAAGTGCAGAAGGGACTTTATATCGAAATAGTGTTTTTATTGAATCACGTAGTGATACTTATGTTTCTACTTCTTCAAGTACTGAAGATACATCCTCTAGTACTGAAGATACTTCTTCAAGTACTGAAACTGTATATACTACTGAGAATTCGGAAGGTGCTTCTAGTCAAGATACATACACTACAACTAACTCAGTTAGATGCTGGTGTGGACAAATCCACTGATTTTTCCTTATTTAAATATAAATAATATATTTAGGAATAAAGAGACTTTTCCTATCTTGTGAAAGGATATATTTTAAAAATGTATATATAATCATTAATACCTTGTCAAGGCCGTGAAAATAGCTTTAAGAACCTAAAAATAGCTAAACAACTTTAATTACTCATGTACTAGATAAACACAAAAAAACTTCTAAATCAGTCAAATACTGTTTTAGCTGATTTACCAGAATAGAGGACTAACACGTATCACTGAAGCTAATTCCTTTCATGATTATTAAATAAAAACATTAAAAGAACATAGCTATAGCTATTTATCATCGAAACTAATTACACAAAAAAAGAAGAAAATAATCATATAGTAAAATGTAGAGGATAGGAACATTTTTGAACTACCATGACTGAATTTCATTCATGGATTCCTAATCCACTAACTATATTGTTAGTTTTACCAAAGGCAATCCCCGTCGCACCGACGGTTCACTAAAAAAGTTTTTAATTGTCCCTTTACTATCACTCTTAAAATATATTGTTAGTTTGGTTTTCGCTAACAATGTAGTTTAATATATGTTAGAAGAAGTATTTTAATTTTATGGTGAAATTCATCTATGACTGAACTTCAGTCATAGTATTCTTTCAAGAATTAGATAATAGTTAGAATCAGATCAATATGAAATTAATTTTTTAAAAGCTTTTTAAATAATTGTTCCTTAACCTCTACAATAATTATTTTTAATTTAATAATATTTATATATAAAAAAAAATAAAATAATTAATTGTCGTGAAGCTGGGGTTAAAAAATACATTTTTAACCTTGCTTCCTTTATACTCTTTTTATCCAATATTCCAAGTATTAGCTTATGCTATCAAATAAATTAATCAATAGCTACTGAATTATCAAATTAATAATAAATAATTACTCTTTTTAACTTTTTTAACAACTAATTAGCTATAGCTATGAAAAAATAAGTTTTTTATTATATATATTTTGAACTTTCATATAAAAATATAAATAAACAGAAATACAAAAATACTAAATAATAAAATAATAGGAGCTGGAAAACAATATGATAAAAACCACCACCCTAAGACTACCAAGCGAAACACTAATCAAAATCAAAGCAATAGCAGTAGAAAAAGGAAAAAGTCAAAATAATATAATAAATGAACTAATAAACAAAGGATTGAAAGTCAATGAAACAGAAAAAGGAAAACTTAGATCAAGAGTAATAAATCATGAAATGTTAGGATACGATCCAGATAAAAAATTAGATTTCAAAGATAGTGCTGGAATTGTTGAAATAGAAAATCCTGAAAAAATAGATGTTCAAGAGCTAAAAGATAATATACACTTTAAAAAAGAGTTGTATTAAATGATATTTCTAGAAACAAGCTTTATAGTTAATTTTCATGTTACAAAAATACAAAATCATGAAAGAGCTTTAGAAATATATAAAGAAATAGAAAAAAAACCTAAATATATTAGTGAAATGACAATATACGAAACATTAACAGTATTAAGAAAATTAAAACAAGATGACAATAAATTAAATGAAGTACATGACTTTTTAATTAATTCTGAAAATATAACAGTATTAGAAGATGTTATTTTTTATGATCAAGCATTAGAATTAACATTTAATAATCCTATTGGTTTTTTTGATAATTTAAGTTATGTTGTTATGAAAGAAAATAGTATAAAAACTATAGCTAGTTTTGATTTAGATTTTGATATATTAAAAGATATTAAAAGAATAGGTTGAACTAATTCTTATTAAATAGCTATTTCTATCTTATCATAATTCAAATAAGGAACCTTACTATTCTTAACACCATCTTTAAGTTCTATTAAACCTTGTTTTTCAAGTTCCTTAATCTTAGGATGTATAATCCTTATATCCTTATCTAAAAACCTAGCTAACTCCCTAATAGATTTTGGATGTTCATTTTTAATCAAATCCAATATTTTTAATTCAATATCGGTTAAAATTAACTTGTTAGCTATTTTAATTTCCATACTTTCAAGGATTTCATCAGGATTATCCTTAAAAGTTTCCCAGTTATCTAAATCAACAAGATACAGAGGATTTTCAGTTTCTTTATATAATTTTAGTAAATTTTCTTTATTTCCATAATTATTAGTGAATTCTTTTATTACTTCATGTCCTTTCTGTTTTTTAATTAATTTAATAATCATTTCAATATATCCTCACAATCCCATCTTTATTATCAAAATCAGAATCACAACTAACAATATAATAAATACCCTTTTCATTCATAACAGAAATATACAAAGCATCAAAAAAACTTATTTCACTATCATATTTAACAAAATGCTTAAAAGCATTATCAAATAAATGAGAGTCTTCAAACACTGTAAAATCATTTAACACATTATAGATTTTAATAATATCCTTTGTTGGTAATTTCTTTTTTAAAACTGTTATGGTTTCTGCTATCACTGATCTTGATATTGATTTATCTTCATCTTTAATATCAATAGCTACTCTTAATGCCCTATCATGATTTTTTTCTTTTTCAACAAAAAAAGATATTAAAAAACTAGTATCTAAAAAAATCATAACTCACCATTTCTAAACTTCTTCACTTCTTCAATTGCACTAAAAGGCTCTGAAGCAGTAACAATACCACCTAATTTAAGAAAATTATCCCCTTTCGTTTTCTCTTGCTTCTTTGCTTGTTCTTCCAGTAATAAACCGCTTCTTATTAATGAATTCATCATTTCAGTCTGGGTAGTTCTCTTATTTTCAGCTAATACTTTCAATTTTTCAAACAAATCAAGATCAATATTAAAAGTCTTTTTAATTTTTTCTGCTTTCATAAATAGAATATATGGCAAATTAACCATATAAAAATATGGCAATACTTGAAAATCATTTAGTAGTAGTAGTAGTAGTAGTAGTAGTAGTATAATAAATAATAATAATAATAATAATAATAATAACAAAACTGCGAACATAGTCTAGAAAAAATGATATACAAATAGTCTATCTGTATATCATACTTTATTATTGATTTTCGTTTTCTATAAAATTTTAATTAAATAATGCTAAATACTTTTTTTTCACGAATCAAAGCTATTTGAATCTTTATTTAATCATAAAAAAGTAGTTAATTCATTGTATTTTTTAATAAAGTATCATGAATATGTGTAAAAAATTATGATATACAAAATGTATAGCAAAAACTAAAAAATGATATACAAAATGTATAGCAAAAACTAAAAAATGATATACAAAATGTATAGCAAAAACTAAAAAATGATATACAAAATG
>Ga0099364_10005469_pt1 | contig 18822 bp, 13 predicted proteins | sample TergutTh196P3_FD_73070 | JGI IMG/M metagenome (GOLD analysis project Ga0099364, IMG submission 73070) | Microcerotermes parvus P3 segment gut microbial communities from Pointe-Noire, Republic of the Congo - Th196 P3 | ecosystem: Host-associated > Arthropoda: Insects > Digestive system > Gut ...
AGCCCGCCAGCCAGTACCACAATATTCATCTTTTGCGTGTCCCTTCAATGATATGTCGGTTATGTCGCATTTCATGAAAATGATAACAGACGCGCCGCCCGAGGTCAAACGAGAGGTCGAACGCCGCCATCATGTATTGCAATTAACCTGTTTTGCTTGTATGGCGCCCTTTTGCTATAATGGGCGCAAACGAAGGGGGGCTGCGCATGAATATCCTGTTTATCGATATCGACACGCTGAGGCCGGACCACATGGGGTGCTACGGCTACAAGCGCAACACCACGCCTAATATGGACGCAATCGCGCGGGAGGGCGTTGTTTTCAACAATTACTATTGCTCGGACGCGCCATGCCTGCCGTCGCGCGCAAGCCTTGTCAGCGGGATGCTCGGCATCCGGCACGGCGCGGTCGGGCACGGCGGCACAGCGGCGGACATGCGCATTATTGGCGGCGAGCGGGGTTTTCGCGACGACAACAACAGCCACAACCTGTGGAACATATTCCGGAAGGCGGGCATGTACACTGCGTCGATCAGCACGTTCCCGGAGCGCCACTCGTCATATTGGTTCAGCGCTGGGTTTCACGAAATGCACAACGTCGGCAAGGGCGGCATGGAGTCGGGCGAGCTAGTGTTGCCCGTGGCGCTCGACTGGCTGGAGCGCTGCGGCAGACGTTACGGCGCGGGCGGGAGCGGCGTAAGCACCGGGAGCGCCGTAAGCACCGGGAGCAGCGTAAGCACCAGGAACGCCGCAGGCAGCGGTGGCGGCTGGTTTTTACATTTGCATTTGTGGGACCCGCACACGCCATACCGCGCCCCGGCGGAGTTCGGCAACCCGTTTGAAAATGTGCCCCTCGGCAACTGGATTGACGATGCCGCACTGCGTCTGCACCTGGCGCACGTCGGGCCGCACAGCATCAACGAGATCAATATGTACAACTCCGACGAGTCGGACGAATATCCTCGCCATCCGGGCAGCGCAAAGGACATGGTGGGCGTGAAAAGGCTGTTCGACGGCTATGACTGCGGCGTCCGCTACGCAGACGAGCTGATCGGCAAGGTGTTCGACAAACTGAAGGCGCTGGGCATATATGACGAAACCGCCGTCATCATCACATCGGACCACGGCGAGAACATGGGCGAGCTTGGCATATACGCGGAGCATGCGACGGCAGATCACGCCACATGCCATATCCCGATGATCATCAAGTGGCCGGGCGCAAAAGCCGGCAGCGTGGACGACGGACTACATTATAATATCGACCTGGCCCCCACAATAGCGGAGCTGCTGGGCGTAGCAGCCAATAAAAACTGGGACGGCGTGAGCTATGCCGGGGCAGTCGAAAGCTGCGGCTCAGGCGGCAATAAGTATGATGCAAACGGGGGGCGCGAGTTCCTCGTCCTCTCGCAAATGGCGCATGTGTGCCAGCGCTCCGTGAGGTTCGGCGACTGGCTGTATATGAGGACATATGACGACGGCTTGCATCTGTTCGACAAGGAAATGCTGTTTAACATCAAGGACGACCCCTTTGAGCAGCACAATGTCGCATCGGCGAACGCCGACATATGCTGCAAAGGGGCAAAATACCTGCTCGACTGGTTCGACAATATGATGACCCTCTCAGACAGCGCGGTCGACCCGATGCGGACCGTGCTCAAGGAGGGCGGCCCGTTCCACGCGCGGGGGCATCTTGACTCATACTGCGCGCGCCTGGAGGCGACGGGCCGGGGCGAGGGGGCTGCCCGCCTGAAGGCAAGGCGCGAAGCTGGGTGGCTGTTCGGCGTAGCGTCGACACCGTAATATAATAAACATTAAGCATTATACTTTATGCATTAGGTATTAACCATTATGCATTAATCGTATTCAACGCCCGTCAGTTCCGCGTCGGCAGTTGCTTCCATAAATCGGACAATCTCATCCAAGCAATGCCTCGCGTGGGCGGCCTCGCCAGAAACGACTGCGACGCCGACGGTCAGCGTTTGGCGGACGTCCTGCGTGTCGACCTCTGCAACGGAGGCGTTGAAGCGTCGCCGCGTTTTATCGATGAGGCTCCTGCCGACCTGGCGTTTGTCCTTTAACGACCCCGCGTGCGGGATCCAAAATGTAAGTTTAGCGGATATCGTATACATTATATGAACTCAATATGAACGCTAAATGAACGCCATATGAACGCCACCTTTTGCGCCACCCTTTGCATCGCGTATCTTGCCCGTAACATTGCGTATCTTGTCCAATGCTCATTGCATGTTTCATTACTTGGTTACTTGGTTAATTGCTTTTGTATCTTTTGTATCTGTCCGTTGTATTGCGTATCTTTTATGTTATGTATATAGTATAATGCATCCTGACGTCCAATAACCACCCCGGAGGATGACACAATCAGCGAATTGTCCCGCAACCCGATCCGCATGGTGCGCGACGCGGCAGTCAGCATAAAAGGGAACGCCCGCTCATGCGTTTTCATGGAGCCGCTCTTCACGATACCGCATACGATGTATACCAGCTATATGACGCTGTATATGCTCGAGCTGGGGCTGAACAAGTCCCAGGTGGGGATGATTACATCGCTCGGGCTGGCGGCACACATCTTCTTCGCCCTCATCAGCGCGTATATTACCGATAAACTGGGCCGCAGATACACCACGCTTATATTTGACACGATCGGCTGGGTCGGCTCGCAGTTAATTTGGGCGTTAGCGCAAAATATCTACTTTTTCGCCGCCGCTTCCATTGTAAACGCCTTTGGCCGCATAGTGATGAACAGTTGGCACTGCCTGATGCTGGAGGACAGCAAGCCCGCCATCAGGGTGCACGTTTTCAATTTCCTCCAGATCGCCGGCATACTGGCAGGTTTTTTCGCACCTTTCGGCGCCCTGTTGATAAACCGGATGACATTGATCCCCGCCATGCGCGCGATGCTCCTGTTCAGCATAGTCAGCATGATAGCCCTCTTTTACATCCGCCACAACTTTGTCACCGAGACGGAAATGGGCAAGCAAAAAATGGAAGAAATGAAAGGCGTCAGCATGTGGGGCGTGTTCAAAGCATATGTACCGGCGATTAGGCGCATATTAAAAGAAAGGCTGCTGGTCATCGCATTGCTGCTGCGTTCGCTGAACTTCATACAGTTGACCATCAGGAACACGTTCCTTGCCGTGCTGGTCACGGAGAGGCTGGGCTTCCCCACGGAGACGATGGCGGTGTTCCATGTATTCGGCGCCATAGTCACACTCGTCACCCTGACGCTTATCACCCCGTACCTTTCGCAAATTACGCGGCGCTGGCCCATATCGCTGGGGATTTTCTTTCATATCGGGGCGACGGCGGTGCTGCTGCTCTCGCCCCCGGCGCAGAACTACCCCCTGCTCGTCCTGAGCGCCATCCTCATCGCGCTGGGGACGGGCATAGCCGCGCCGCGCATCGACGCGCTGGTCGCGAACACAATCGCCAACGAGGACCGCTCGATAGTCAACGCGATCGTGTCGGTCATCATTTTGCTGCTGTCGACGCCGTTCGGATATATCGGCGGCATCCTCTCCGACATAGACCCGCGCCTGCCGTTCCTATTAACGCTGTCGGTTTTCCTGGTGTGCCTGATGCTGCTCCGCGTCGCGGCCTCATACGAAAAGCAGCGCGATACAGCAGCGGTGGTGTGAAATAACAAACACAAAAAGTATTCCTACAGGGTGCGGTCAGCTTTGAACATTATTACTATGTTTTCCGCCGAGAAGTCCTCCTGCAGGTTGTGGCGGAGAGTAAAACGCTCTTAACTCCGCCGAGGAATAAACTGTATCCGTCCCATCTTTCACTGAGCCTAATACGTGTTATCAATTTCGATTGTAATATTTTCTTATTCTTCAAACCCTGAATCCCTGACCCTCAAAGTCTGGCAGTTTTCGGAGATAGTCCTCACGGTCTGCTGTGTGAATCCGTCAGAAGATTCGGCTTCGACTTCAAGCGATGCCTTAACTGTCGCGCCATCGACTGACGATAAATGCTGGATTATTTCATCAACATATTTTTGCACATCGCGGTTGATCCGCGTCGTATCAAGGTCGGCTGACATATAAAACCGTTTGTTTTTCGGGGATGGCGAATCTTCACGGGCTTTGTTTGCAACTCCACTTTGCGTGGCGCGATCATCCACGGTTTTGCGGAGCGTCGGGCGGGTATCGTACCAGAAACGGTCGGCGGCGCACAACCTCAAAACCCTCGTTTGCCGCGACCGGTTTCCAAATCGACTCCATGCGTCCAAAGGTATGCTCTATCGTTTCTAGTGCTATCTTGCCCGCGTTGCCGCCAATTTCTATTTCGGATTCCGGGATTGTTGCGACCACGAGACTGTTCTTGCTTACCCTAGCCGCTTCGGTCACTTCCTGTGCGTAGTACACTGTAGTTGGATAATCAAGAGATACGGATTTTTTTAACTTCCGAAAATGTCCTTTTCATACCATCTTAAAAAAATCTTGGCTTTTTCGTGTATCCCATAGCCTAGTTACTCTCCATCCTCATCAGCTTCTTCAATTGCCTTCAATATCTCGTCGTAATTTGCGGCGCGTTCCTCTTCGCCATAAAGCTCTAATCCTATGTCACGTTCGATAGAATCAATTTTCTCTATCAGGATAGGTATATCATCAAATGCAGTCTGCCATATTGTCTCGAAATTGACAGCTTCATAATCGTGGGATATAACATTCCTGGTTTGACGTATAGCAGCCCAAGGAATGTCATTATACTGCGTTTTTACGCTGTCAGACAATGCGCGTACTAATTCCCCGATGTTCGCTATTGTCATGGCTACAGCACGTTTTGTAATTTCGTTTTGCTTGAAAGTATCAAAATCCATATCTCTAATAAAGTCCGTTATATGCCGTGCTTCAACTCGAATTTTATACAAAATACGTTTATCCCTTAGTTCCATAACATTTCACCACCTTATCAATTTTCAGTATCGTGTCTTTTGGCAAGGGTAACTTAAGTACATCTACTTTTGTATGTAGTGCTTCTTCCAAATCCGACATCAAACCTGAGACTGTAAACAATGAAATGTGAGGAGCATGAAAGATAACCAGTAAATCCAAGTCGCTTTCTTCCTTTTGCTCCCCTCGGGCATATGAGCCAAAATAATAGGCACTGTTAATTCCATAAATGGGCGCAGCTTTTTTTACTGCTTCAACTATCTGTTCATGTGTCAACATTGTGATCTCACCCTCTTTTCAATATGACATCGGCGCCGCCGACCAACTCAACAATATCATAATTCACACTCGTCGCTGCGAAGTCCGGGCGTTCGAGGAATGGCTTTTTTAGGTATATGGTTTTCGTACTAAAATCAGGATGCGGGCTGGAAGCCCGCGTACCCAGGTCTAGCTCCACCTCGACGATTGCCAATATATATTCGTCCGGCTTGTTGAGGGCGATCAATATCTCGTTTTTGCTGACGGTCACAGTGGCAGCGCCTGCTGATCTTCCCTTTAACTTGATTAAAATGTTCTTGACAACGCCGTTCCTACAGGGTGCGGTCGGCCTTGAACATGGCTACTATGTTTTCCGCTGGGACGTCCTCCGGCAGGCTGTGGCAGGGGGCAAAGCGCCCCTACAGGGTGCGGTCGGCCTTGAACATGGCTACTATGTTTTCCGCTGGGACATCCTCCGGAAGGCTGTGGCATGAGGCAAAGCGCCCCTACAATCGGCGGTCGGCCTTGAACATGGCTACTATGTTTTCTGCTGGGACGTCCTCAGGTAAACTATGGCAGGGGGCGCACAAATAGCCGCCGCCGGGCGAGAGCGTCTTGATTATGCGCTCCACCTCGCGCGTCACATCGTCCGGCGCGTAGTGCGGCAGGACGTCCTGCAGATCGATGCCGCCGTGGTAGCAGATGCTGCCGTACGTTTTGAGCCGCTCCGGCTCCATTTCGAACGAGCCTATCTGCGTGGGGTTTAAAATGTCCACGCCCATATCTGTCAAAGCGGGCAGCAGCCTGTACATGGAGCCGCAGGAATGGTGGAACACATAACTCTGCGGCGCGAGCTCCTTCGTGCGCGTGTACACCTGCTTTTGGTACGGGAGTACCATCTCGCGGTACGTCTGGGGCGACATGAACGGGCCCTTCTGCATTGCCAGATCGTCGCCGAAGCAAAAAATGTCCACGTCCTGCGCGAGCGCCGGCACGATATGCTCGACTTCTTTAATGCGCACGTCCAGCAGCTTCTCAAATATGATGTTCGCTATGTCCTTTTCAATCAGTAAATCAATGCACGCCTGATCGTAACCGCGCAGCTTGCACAGCACTTCAAAGAACCCGACCGTAACCCAAAAACTGGTCGCGTAGCCGTCCTGCCGGTATTTGCGCGCCAGCGCGACATACCAGTCGATGTGCCTGTCCTTCGCGAGCCTCGTAGGCTCCGGCTTGTATGTGTCGCGGATCTCCTCATATGACATGTCGCGCAGCGGGAACTCCGTCACCACGGTATGCGTGATGATTTTGCGGTCCGCCATCCGGACATAGCGCTGTGTTTTAACCCTGCGTTCGTACTCGTCGGGGTCTATCTCTTTTAACATAACCTTTGGGATCGTGTTGTGCACCGCGCGCATGTCTACATCCAAGTAACGCTGTATTCGCTCGTCCACCCACGTGCCCTCCGGGTCGCGGTCGTCCGGTAGCGCAAACCCCAGCAGGTTCCGCATCTCTTCCAAAAACTCCGGAAGGCATACGCTCATCATGGTGCCGCCGAAATCCATCGGCGCGCGATCCGGCGGCTGACGGTTAATCGCAGCCAGCACCCTTTCCCGACTTGTCATCATATATGGCACCCCCAAATACATTAATTGGAAAAATATATCAATAATATTTAATATCTATTATCAAACATCTTCAACAAGTATCCATTTTTCAGTATCAATTAATAAGCATTGTGCCAAATCAGACGCATGCTTATCATTTTACGGGCTTTTTTAGCCCGATTAATATATTACTACATGACGCTATGGCTGTAAAACTTAAAAGGATACGCAAAAAAGCCGAAAATATGCGATCACTCAATTGTGTTATGTAATTAATTTGTAATTATTTTGCTATTCTTTCGCTATTATTGCAATATATGCCGTTTAAGGCAAGGCCATGTGCCCGCTGTGATCCGCTCCCCGCGCGGCTAATGATTAGTAGCGTAAAAAAGTTATATATCAGGACAAGTTATTATGATTTTATCATAGCGCACGGGGTATTTATCAAATAGTGTCATATAAATTACACGATAGCAAAAGATCGAAATAACAATATAAGCACATAGGGGCCATATGGACAATCATTTGAAGAAACACTCGCGGGGGCTGGGGCGGTTTTTGAACCGCATCCAATTGATGCTCCGCCCCAAACTTATCATTATCTTTATGGTAGTAAAAGTCGTGCCGATCATATTGTTGACAGTTGTCGCCTGGTCGCAGATTATGTCGCTCGGCCACCTGCTGCGCAACATCGCCGTCGCCGATTCGACCAAAGCGCTCAATGACAGCGCCAGGGAAAACATCGAGCGGATGACCACAGACGCGGCAGCGGCAGTGGCGAGTTTTTTGTATCAGCGCGACCAGGACGTGCTGCTGCTCGCTTCCCTCCCGCCGTCCGACGACGCCTACCGGGCGTTTTCTGAGAACAGGAACGGCTTGTTGCTAAAACAGGGCGAATGGGACTTATCGGAGGACGGCAAGTCCTGGGTCTCAATGGACCCTTATATATACGGCGGGACGGCGGACGTTTCCACAAACAATGAGAACAACGACGAGCTGCACGGCAGCAGCTTTAGCTACAGGCCGCCCGAATTTCATGAGCGCTACAGGGTGTACGCGCCGCTGTACGACGAAATCACCTTCATCGACACGGACGGCAACGAGATATATAAATATGTCTCGCCGGACTCGACAAAAAAGCACTATCCCCTCACCCAAAACAAGCTGAACGTATCCGACAAGAAAAACACGTATGTAAAGGCCGAGGGCTATTTTGCGGAGCTTGCGCGCCTGCGGCCGGGCGAAGTCTATGTGTCGGACGTCATCGGCGCGTACGTGGGCACGAACTACATAGGGGTGTACGCGCCCGGTGTCCTGTCGGACCCAGAAAAGGTGACGGACGCGCACCCCAACAAGGATGCGCTGCGCGAAATCGCGGGGCTGCCGCGCGAGGCGTTCATTGAAGCAGCCAAGACGCAGGCATACGCGGGCGAGGAAAATCCCGTCGGCCAGCGCTTCGAGGGCATCGTCCGCTGGGCCGCGCCCGTCACGGACAGCGGCGGCGGCGGAGAGATAATAGGCTATGTCACAATGGCCCTGAACCACGACCACATAATGGAGTTCGTCGACCACATCACGCCGATGAAGGAGCGCTACACGGAACTGCCCAGCGCCGCCGACGGCAACTATGCGTTTATCTGGGACTACCAGTGCCGCAGCATATGCCACCCGAGGCACCATTCAATAGTCGGCTACAACCCGTTGACGGGCGAGCCGCAGGTCCCGTGGCTGGAGGGGACCTTGGACAGTGAAACAGGGGAGATAGCCGCAGGCGCGCCGTTCCGCGCATGGCAGGAGGCGGGCGGGGCGCAGTGGCTCATAGAGAACCCCGCATGGAACGACCTCAGCCCCAGCTCGGACGGAGAAGCAGGCGGAGCCAACAGCAGCAGTTGGGGCGCTTTCTACGAAGCCAACAAAGACGATCGCGCCACCCTGCCGCAGTTCGGTGAACGGGTGGCCGACCCGGCCTCTGGCGAAAAGGACGCGCAGTCGCGCTTAAAAACACCCGCGCCCGCGCTGACCAAGGCGGGCTTCGTCGGGCTGGACGGGCGCTATTTGAACAACGCCCCGCAATGCACGGGCTGGATGGACCTTACTGAAAACGGCGGCTCGGGATCGTTTTACATACTGTGGAGCGGCATTTACAAGCCGACCACCGCCGGCGCAATCCCGTACTACACCGGGCAATACGCGCCTGAAAACCAGAACGGATCTAAGCGTGGCTTCGCTATCGTCACCATCGGCGCGGGTATCGAGTACTTCACGGCGCCCGCCGACGAGACGGAAATGCACCTGAACGCAGCCATCGATTCCAATATGCTGCGCAATACGCTGCAGCTCGTTGTGACCAGCCTGTTTTTGTTTGTCATCGTGTTTTTAATGGCCATGTTCCTGTCAAGCTACCTGACGGACAATATAAACCTGCTCATCAGCGGCATCTCGCGCTTCCGCCTGGGCGAACGGCAGTTCCGGCTACATTCGTGCATAAAAGACGAGTTCGGGACGCTGGCCAGGTCATTTGACGAAATGGCGGACAGCATTGTCGACAGCGTCAAAGAGCCACTGTCTATAATCGATATGGACCACAGGGTAATCTATATGAACGATACGGCCCTGTCGGTCAACAAGCGCACATTGGAAGAAGTTATCGGCATCAATTACGATACCATCACCATATATACCCCGGGCTCCGGCAGCGACCCCATTTTGGCGCTACACGAGGGGCGGGAAGCCGACGCCCTATACAAGGAGGACAGCGGGCATTATTACAGGGCCGCGGCAAACTTCCTGTTCGATCACGGCGGCAACAAAATCGGGTATATCATCGCGACCAACGACGTCACGGAAATAGAGGACGCCAGGCACAGGGCGGAACAGGCCAGCCACGCGAAAAGCATATTCCTAGCGAACATGAGCCACGAGATCAGGACGCCGATGAACGCGATAATCGGCATGGCGTCCATCGGGGCGAACGCCGCCAATATCGAAAAGAAAGACTATGCGATCCAAAAAATACATGACGCGTCCATGCACCTGCTGGGCGTCATAAACGACGTATTGGACATGTCGAAGATCGAGGCGAACAAATTCACCTTGTCAAATACCGAGTTTGTGTTCGAGAAGATGTTCCAGCGGATCGTGGACGTCCTAAATTTCCGCATAGACGAGAAACACCAGAAACTGACCGTCCGCATCGATCCCGCCATCCCGCGCACGTTGATAGGCGACGACCAGCGCCTCGCGCAGGTCATCACGAACCTGCTCACGAACGCGGTCAAATTCACGCCGGACGAAGGCTCAATCCATTTGGACGCGTCGCTGTCGTCCGAAAAAAACGGCGTCTGCACGCTGTTGATAACAATAGCCGACACCGGCATCGGCATCAGCCAGGAGCAAATCGACAAGCTGTTCAATGCGTTCACGCAGGCGGAGGCCAGCACGACGCGCAAATACGGGGGCACCGGGCTGGGGCTGGTCATATGCAAGAGCATAGTGGAAATGATGGACGGCGCCATATGGGTGGAATCGGAGTTGGGCAAGGGAGCGGTATTTTCGTTTACCGTATGCCTCACCGACGGCAAAAGCGAGGAGAAAAGGCTCCTCAGCCCCGATATGAATATGGAAAACACGCGCATCCTGGCGGTGGACGACGATCCGGACATCCTGTCGTTTTTTGACGAGGCCGCCAAGCAGTTGGGCGTTAAATGCGATACAGCCGGCAGCGGCATGGAAGCGATGGCATTGATAAACACGTACGGGGGCTACAATATCTATTTTGTGGACTGGAGTATGCCAAAAATGAACGGCATAGAATTCGCGCATTATATAAAAGACAAGGGCGACGAAAATTCGCTGGTCATCATGATATCCGCCACCGATTGGAGCGTCATCCAAGACGACGCGCGCAATGCCGGCATCACGAAGTTCCTCCCCAAGCCGCTGTTCATGACGGCTATCGCGGACTGTATCAACGACTGTTTTGACACGTCGGCGGCAATCGGCGGCGCGGGCGGCTTCGGTGGCGGTGCGGGTGCGGGCGGTGCGAGTGGAGCAGGTGGAGCATTTGGAGCAGGCGGAGCAGGTAGAGGTGGAGCATTTGGAGGTGGAGTAGGTGGAGGCGGAGCAGGTGCGGGCGGCATAGGTAGCGGCGCGGGCGGCGCCGAACCCGCTATGAATTTTTCCGGGCATCGCATACTGCTGGCTGAAGACGTGGAGATCAACCGCGAAATCGTGATAGCCCTCTTAGAACCAACGGAGCTATTAATCGACTGCGCCGTAAACGGCGCCGAGGCTGTGGACATGTTCTTGGCCAATCCGGCGCGTTACGATATGATTTTCATGGATTTGCAAATGCCTGAAATGGACGGCTACATCGCAACCAAAAACATCCGGGCGTCCGGGGTGGTGCGTTCGCAAACGATCCCCATTATCGCAATGACAGCCAATGTGTTCAAGGAGGACGTGATCAAATGCTTAGATGCGGGGATGAACGACCACATTGGTAAACCGATAGACATTGACGAGTTGCTGATGAGGATCAGGAAATATATATATCCTCTGATATCTACTTAAATTCACTGATAACAATGGATATCTATTTCAAAACCCCTTAAAATATTCGCCTTTGACCATGCGTTCGCCCGCGTCCCTGACGGTTTCGAGCGCCGCGCGCCGGTTGAACCTGGTCACGCCGATGCGCTCCTGCGGGGTCGCCCCCACGTGGCGGCACCACTGCTCCATCTCCGCTAGGCAGGTCGCCGTGCCGTTGCCGCTGCCGCCCGCAGCCGCAACCATGTCTATCTGCTTACCCCTGGCGGCGCCCCCGGACTGGCCGGACGACGCCTCGCAGCGGCGGAACCGGTCAAGGAAATATTTCATCCGTTCGCTGGGCTGCCCGTAATATACGGGGGTGACCAAAATCACGCCTTCCGATGCGCGTATCTTTGCCTGGAGCTCCCCTAAAATGTCATTGATGACGCAAACAGACTCGTTTCGGCAACTGCCCCAACCGTTGCCGCATATACGGCACGCCTCCAGCTTCGCCGCGCTGATGTCGATCAGCTCGGCCTCGCCGCCTGCGCCCTGCACGCCGTCCAACGCCGCCCTGCCGCATGCGGCGGTCAGCCCGTCCGCGTTGGGGCTGGATGTGATAATAACAAACATGTCGCCACCATCCTTAATAATAATTTTGAAATATCCCGTAAATATCCCACTTGGTTTTAATTTTTTATAAATATATTTACAGTTATACTATAACATGATATACACTTCAATATGTAGGGGCGAACGGTGTTCGCCTGCGACTTTTGCAACTGATTATAAATTCCATATTAAGGAGATGAGTCATGGGTATCGCTAAATTTAAAAAAGCTGTAATCGACATCGACAACAAATGTGAGGCATGCAGCGTATTCGACGTCAATAACGACGGCGTCGCGGACATCGTGTGCGGGGAGTACTGGTACGAAGGCCCGTCATATGGCGTCAAACATAAAATATGCGATATAACATACGACAACGAATATATCTGGGATTTTTCCGACTATCCCATGGACGTGAATGGGGACGGTTTTACTGACATAGTTACAGGTTCCTGGTGGGACAATGGCATATTCTGGCGCGAGAACCCCGGCGCGGGCAGGGGCGGTGACGGAAGCGGCGGTACGGGCGGCGGCGAATGGGCGACGCATAAGATTTGCGACGCGACAAATGTGGAAACCATACGTTGCTTTGACATTGACGGGGACGGAATAGTCGAGATATTCCCCAACTGCCCGGGCGAGCCGGTGTTTTATTTGAAGCTGATCACCGACGGGCAGGGGCGCGGCGCCGGCCAATTCGAAAAATACGTCCTCAGCGATGGCAAGGCGGGGCATGGAATCGGCTTTGGCGATATCGACGGGGACGGGAACCCAGAAATTATCTTTTGCGGTGGGATACTCCACATGCCAAAGAGCGGGCTGCCCGGCAAGCCGGCCGCACTGCCGGGCGCGGCGGGCACAGCCTGGCCGTGGGACTTTACGCCGGAGCTGGATATCGATTTCACAGCCTGCGTGCCTATTCTCGTGTACGACGTAAACGGCGACGGGCTGCAGGACCTGATTGTGGGCGCGGGCCACAACTACGGGCTGTTTTGGTACGAACAGCAGCGTGACGGCGGCGGCAAACGGACATGGGCCAAACACGTTATAGACGCCGCCTGGTCGCAGTACCACGACATGCAGCTAATCGACATCGACGGCGACGGCGAGCTGGAGCTGCTCACGGGCAAGCGCTGGCGCGCCCACAACGGGAGAGACCCCGGCGACTCCATGCCGGTGTTCATATGCTATTACTCATTCGACCGCGAGCGGCAGAAAATCTACAGGCACATCATAGAATATGGCGACCCGGAAGCGGGCGGCACGGGCGTCGGCATCTATTTTTGGACAGCCGATCTAACAGGCAACGGCAAACCAGACATAGTAGCCCCCGGCAAAGAAGGCCTATACATACTATACAACTCGTAGGGCACACGTAGGGATGAACATTGTTCGTCCGCGTCTTTATCAATAATCTATATCGCTGGAGGCAAAAAATGTCAAAAAACAAAATCGCAATAATAGGCGCAGGCAGCATCGTGTTCTGCAGCACCATTCTGAACGACCTGTTCAATGTGCCGGAGCTGAACGGCTTCGAAATCGCGCTCATGTCGCCCACAATGCCAAAAATCGTGCGCATGGTCAACTACGCGGAAAAAATCATCCAAAAGAGCGGCCTGAAAACCACGGTCTACGCCACCACCGACCGCCGCGACGCGCTAAAAGGCGCGCGGTATGTCATACTGATGTATCAAATCGGCGGCGTCGAGGCCTTCCGCATGGACTACGAGATCCCGCTCAAATACGGCGTCGACCAGTGCATAGCGGACTCCCTCGGCCCCGGCGGCGTGTTCCGCCTGCTGCGCACCGCCGGCGTCATGAAAAGCATCGACGACGATATGCGCGAGCTCTGCCCGGACGCGCACGTGCTAAATTACGTGAACCCGATGGGCGCCGTATGCACATACCTGGGGCGCTACACCCACATGAAGTCGGTGGGCCTGTGCCACGGCGTCCAGACGACGATGGACCTCATCGCCGGTTATACCGAAGTCCCCAAGGATCAAATTGATTTCGTCGCGGCCGGCATCAACCACATGGCGTGGTTCTTGAAGCTGGAGCATGAGGGGCGCGACTTGTACCCGCTATTGCGCGAGCGCATCGAGAAGGCCGAGTACTACATGAATGAAAAGGTCAGGGGCGAGGTCATGCGCCACGGCGGCTATTTCATGACGGAATCAACCGGGCATCTGTCCGAATACCTGCCCTGGTTCCGGAAGAACAAAAAAGCGCTGGATACATACTGCGACATGCCGGACTTCGGCGGCGCGTCGGGCGCCTACTATAAGTTCACAAAGTCCATCGCGGAAAAATACGCCGTCACGGACGTGTTCGCGCTGGAGTCGGGCAACCTGGAGGCGCGGAGCAAGGAATACTGCTCATATATCATAGAGGCGATGGAGTCGGGCCGCCCGTTCAAGTTCAATGGCAATGTGCTTAACCGTGGCTATATAAAGAACCTGCCCGACGACGCATGCGTGGAAGTGCCCGTGTTCGCAGACCGCCTGGGGCTGCACCCAACGGTGATCGGCAAGCTGCCGTCCCATCTGGCTGCGATGAACCTGTCCAACATATCGGTCCAGTCGCTGGCGGCGGAAGCGGCGCACGAGGCCGACCCGGAGCGGGCGTTCTGGGCGATCGCAATGGACCCGCTCACATCGGCGGTCCTGACGCTAAAGGAAATACGGGAGATGGTGGGCGAACTGTTCGAGGCGGAGGCCCAGTGGCTGCCGGAGTTCGCGGGCAAGGGCTTGCGCAAACTGCACGCGGTCAGCATACCCGAAGGCACGGTTCCGGCGGACGTGCCGGTGGATCCCGCCCTGGCCATCAACAGCCGGTTCGGAAAGTTATAGGCGCGCGTTTTACTCGAATTACGCGTTTTCAACGTTTAACGCATTATATGGCGTTTACGCGTTTTCGCCGACTGCTTTGAGCCGCTCGACAATATCGTCGAATTCAAATAAATCAAGCCTGTCCCTCAGCCATTTGACCAGCCCGCTGCCGGTTTCATATTCTGCGGCCTCCAACGCTTCCATCGCCTTGTCCGCGCTGTCGTAGTCATACATGCCGCAAAATTCGCTGAGTCGGCCCAACAGATCCCAGTCGGGCGCAGGCAGGAGAGGCTTAGGCCTCCCCGCCTGGGCCCCTGCGTGCGCGTCAAACCATTCCCTGATGGACTCGGCCAGGTTTTCTGCTTCCCGGACCAGCGCCTCGTTCCCTGCCGCGACGCCCTCAAAGTCGCCCGCCGCGCCCAATACCTCCAGCCGCGCGGCCTTCTGCCGAACGGATTCGGCGCCGATGTTCGCGCTGGAACCTTTTAAGCCATGCACGGCAATGGTGTACGCCGGCAAGGCTCCAGAACCTGCCCCTGCGCCAGTCCCTGCCTCGGTTGCTGACGTTATGGCGATCTTCGCCTCCGCGCATACGTTACGCAGCATAGTGCATACGGCAGGCATGTCGCCAATATACGAACGCAGCATGGACATATAGATTTTCATATCGCCATCGCATACAGCCAGGCCCGCTTGTATGTCCAGCCCCGGGATATTGATATCGGTGGCGCCCCCGTCGGCGTCTGCGGCGATGCCTCTGGCGACCTTCCCGGCAGCGTCCCCAGCGACGCCCCCGGTTGCGTCCATAGCGACGCTCCCGGCGAAGTCTCCGGTCCCGCTTCCGCCCCATGAATCGGCCCATTCGCTGTCGCCCCACGTATCTCCCCATAATTCGCCCATGGACTCAGCTACAATGCTTGCGCCCACACCATCTGCACCCGCAATAGCCCCGGCGCTCGCCCTGCCTCCGCGCCCAGCCCCGGCTCCTGCTCCGGCGCCCGCCCCGGCGCCAACTCCTGCCCCAGAGCCCACCCCCGCCCCGGCCGCCGGCTGGCTCACGTCCGCGGCGTCCCTCGACCGATCCTTTACATAAAGCTGTATGACCTGATCCAATTGCATGATATCGATGGGCTTCGATATAAAAGCCTGGAAGCCGTGCTCGTAAAACAGCTCGTCCGTCCCGACCACGGCATTGGCCGTCAGTGCGATTATGGGCACGGACAGGGCGTAGTCGTTCCCCAGCTCGCGGATCTTCTCCGCCGTCTCGATGCCGTCCATGTCCGGCATCATATGATCCATGAAAATCGCATCGTAAACCGGCTCGCCTATCTGCACCCGCCTGATGGCCGCCCGGCCGCTCGTGACGCAGTCCACCTGCATATGGTACTTGCGCATCAGGCCCGCAGCCACGTCCAGGTTGGTCTGCGCGTCGTCCACTATCAGCACCTTCGCGTAGCTCAGATCGTCGCGCACCAGCCTCCCCGCCTGTTGCCGCCCGGTTGAACTATTATATGTCTTTATAAAATTATCCAGGTCCGCCGGGCTGATGGTCACGTCACTCACGTAGCCCTGCAGGATATGGACATGGAAAATGCTGCCCTTGCCATAGTCGCTCTCCACGGAAATCCCGCCGTTCATCTTCCCCACGAGCTTCTTCGTGATGGCCAGCCCCAGGCCGGTGCCCTCTATGGCGCGGTTGGCGCGCGCGTCGACCTGCTTAAATTCGGAGAAGAGCTCGTCCAGATCATCCGGCCGGATGCCTATGCCCGTGTCCCTCACGTCGATGTGCATCCTGACGTCGATGTCGTTTTCGCGCTCGCAGCGCATCGACAGCTCCACAAAACCTTCGTGCGTGTATTTGACCGCGTTGTTCAGCAAATTGATGAGTATCTGCTTCACGCGCAAATCGTCGCCATATAACTTACCGGGCAGGTTTTCTTCGATGTTCAGCCGGAACTTGATGGGCTTTTCGCCGATACGGGCGTTGATGAGGGTGGCGGTGTCGTTGAGCAGGCTCTCCAGATAATATTCGACGGGCGCCATAATGAACTCGCCCGACTCAATCTTCGATATGTCTAAAATGTCGTTGACGATGCTCAAAAGCGTGTTGCCCGCGTTGCTGATTTTGTACAGGTCGTCCCTGACGCTGTCGGGCAGGCCCTCGTCGTCCAACTGCAGGTCCGCCAGGCCGATGACCACATTGAGCGGCGTCCGCAGCTCGTGGCTCATGTTCGCGAGGAACGCGGACTTGGCCTTCGACGCGGCCTCTGCGGCCTCCACGGCCTCGTTGAGCTGCTCCTGGGTCTTTTTTTTAGCGCTCTGGTCGTTGAGCGATTGGAAATATACCATAGAGCCATCGATCCAGCGTATGATCGATGCCCTTCCGCCCAACCATATGTCACTGTACTCGTCGTACAGATAGTCGTAGTCGCGACTGGGGTACTCCTCCTCTTCCTCCAGCATCTGCGGCAGCAAGCACATTTTACATGGTTGTTCGTAGCACCGCAGCGCCATGTGGCACTTTTGCCCCTTGTAGTTGTCCAAATCCAAGCCGAACACATCGGCGAGGCTGTGGTTTATATAGACCAGGTTGTAGTCCATGTCTATGACGATGACCATGCTGTCGATGCTGTTCATGGCGGCTTTGACTTTATTCATCGAAAACATGGAGCTGACAAGCGTCTCAATGGCGGAGACGATCTCTTTGTAGGCGCCGCTGTATTTATCGATGTCTATCCGGTAGTCGATATCGTTGTACGTATTTAGCTCGTTGATGAGTTTGCTGAGATCCACGACCAGCGACTTGACGATGTCTATCAGCGCGTACACGTCCAGCGTCAGGTTGCCGATTTCGTCCTTCGTCAGGTTGGACCTGTCCGTATCGACGTCCACGTTGCCCTTTGCGACCTCGGATATCAGGCGCACGGTGTGGTCGACCGGGCTGATGATCCTCGATATGATAGCCAGCAGTATAGCGCCGGATACGACCAGCCCGATAAAGCCAATGACGCTCCCGTTTATGATGAGGTTGTTCCTCTCCCTGATGAGCTCCGTGTTCCGGTTGCCGGCGACCAATATGGCGAACACCTCGCCCCAAGGGTTTATCAGCGGGATGTAGTATGTGTTGTAAGTGACCCCGAGTACGTCGACGCTGCCTATGTATTCGCGCTTTTCGCCGATTACGGTCTGGGCTATGGCGGCGTCGAGGCGCGAGCCCTCGATGCGCTCCCCGTCCTGCCTGATCGTCGTCACGAGCCGCGAATCGCCGAAAAAGACGCTGAATTCCGTTTGATAGTGCTCCTTTAGGAGGTCGACGGCCTCGTTCGTGTCCAGCCTCACGCCCGCCGATATCACGCCGACCAAAAGGCCGTTTTCGCAGTACACCGGCGCGCCGGTGCGCACCGAAATTTTGACCATGGAGCCTTCCTCGTAGTATGTGGAAGCCTTCCCGTTAAGCGCGTCCTTGATGTTTTGCAACGCCATCAAAGAGTCGCCGTAGACTTCGGGCTCGTGCGTCCTGGCAAGCACGATCCCTTCGTCGTCGGTCACGGTTATAAAGCCGATATTGTACAGCTCGAGCGACGGCACCAACAGGCTTATGATCCTGTCCCTGTCCCGATCGACGATCGCCTGGACAAAGTCCATGTTGGTGGCCATAGAGACCGCCGCCGCCATGGACTCGCGCTCGGAGTCTTCGAGGAAGTTCTTCATACTGCTAGCCGTCACGGCGATCTTTTCGCTGATCAGCTTTTCTGTATAATTGGAAAATTTTACGGAAGACAGCACGGTCAACGTGACGACCAGTATGATCATTATGATGATCACAGGTAGAATGATTTTGCCCCTTAAGCCCCGCAGCAGCATGTCCGCCTCCGCTCCCGCGATAGGCACAGCCCGAGCCGCGCCCGCCGCGTCGGCCATCTTTTCGCCTCAGCAATGCAACATAGTAAATATACCCGAAAATGCGCCGTTTCAAGCGGCATGCGGAGCGGCGGGGCGGGCGTAAACGCTCGTAGGGACGAACAGTGTTCGTCCGTATGCAGGGCGCAGAAACGGCGCGGCGGCGA
>Ga0099364_10005470_pt1 | contig 18821 bp, 11 predicted proteins | sample TergutTh196P3_FD_73070 | JGI IMG/M metagenome (GOLD analysis project Ga0099364, IMG submission 73070) | Microcerotermes parvus P3 segment gut microbial communities from Pointe-Noire, Republic of the Congo - Th196 P3 | ecosystem: Host-associated > Arthropoda: Insects > Digestive system > Gut ...
TAATATGGATGCCGCCGCACTGATGGGGAGAATCATACAGGAAGCATCCCAAGCTACGGCGAACGATTTCTGCTTCGGCGCGGCGAAAATCGTAGTGTTCTGCAACGCGGTAGAAGATAACCCGTTCATGGCGGGGGCGTTCCACGGAATCGGCGAACCCGACTGTGTAATCAATGTCGGGGTGAGCGGGCCGGGGGTGGTTCGCAGTGCGATTTCCAAACCCGAAATGCAGGATGCCGACATCGGGCAAATCGCCGAGACAATCAAGAGAACAGCATTCAAAATCACCCGAATGGGTCAATTAGTAGGTACACAAGCGGCGAAAGCCTTGGGTGTACCTTTCGGGATTGTTGATTTGTCTCTCGCACCGACCCCTGCTGTAGGGGATTCGGTGGCGCATATTCTTGAGGAAATGGGTCTCGAAAAATGCGGCGCATACGGAACTACAGCGGCTTTAGCCCTACTCAACGATGCGGTGAAGAAGGGCGGCGTAATGGCTTCATCGAGCGTGGGGGGACTGTCGGGTGCATTTATTCCCGTATCGGAGGATGCGGGCATGATTGATGCGGTCAAGGCAGGCGCATTAACCCTCGAAAAACTCGAAGCGATGACGGCGGTCTGTTCGGTTGGTTTAGACATGGTGGTGGTTCCGGGGGACACCCCTGTCGATGTGATTTCGGCAATAATCGCCGACCAAGCCGCAATAGGAATGATTAACGGCAAAACCACCGCCGTGAGAATAATCCCGGCAATCGGCAAGAAAGAAGGCGAAGTCCTCGAATTCGGCGGATTGTTCGGTTCGGGGCCGGTCATGCCTGTAAACGGATTTTCACCAAGCAGATTCATAGCGCGCGGCGGGCGAATTCCCGCACCTTTGCAGAGTTTGAGGAATTAAAAAGGATTAATCGAGTTTTTGAAAGAAAGGAAACACTTAATGGAAACTCCGACAAGAAGTCATCAATTAACCGAAGGGGTGGAACGTACCCCTCATCGGGCATTGCTTAAATCACTGGGAATAACCGATTCCGAGATGAAAAAGCCGTTCGTTGCCGTAATCAATGCGGCGAGCGACTATGTCCCCGGACACACCCACCTCCACCAAATCTCGAAGGCGGTCAAAGACGGGATTCGAAATGCGGGGGGAGTGCCGTTTGAATTTTTCACAATCGGTGTATGCGACGGACTTGCCATGAATCACAAGGGTATGCGCTACTCACTTGCATCGCGGGAGTTGATTGCCGACTCAATCGAAATCATGCTTACCGCTCACCCTTTGGACGCAGCGGTATTTATTCCCAATTGTGATAAAATCGTCCCCGGTATGTTGATGGCGGCGGCGCGGTTAAATCTGCCGTCGGTATTCGTCAGCGGCGGACCTATGCTTGCAGGAAAAGTCGGCGGTAAACGGGTCAACCTGTCAGAGACGTTTGAAGCAGTGGGAAAATTCCACGGCGGAAACTTAAACGCAGGGCAAATCAAAGACTTCGAGAACAATGCCTGCCCTACCTGCGGTTCATGCGCGGGAATGTATACGGCAAATTCCATGAACTGCTTGACCGAAGCGTTGGGAATGTCCCTCCCCGGTAACGGAACCGAACCGGCGGTAACTTCGGCGCGGTTAAGACTGGCAAAAGAAACCGGCGAACACATCATGCAAATACTCGAAAACAAAATCAAACCATCGAATGTTATGACACAAGCGAACTTCCACAACGCTTTAGCCGTTGATATGGCGATTGGTGCATCCTCCAACACGATTTTGCACATTCTCGCCATTGCGAATGAAGCGAAAGTTCCGCTCACCCTCGATGATATTGCCGAAATCAGCGAAAAAATCCCGCAGTTGTGCAAACTGAATCCGGCGAGTGAGGTTTTCATAGAAGACCTGAACGCAGTCGGCGGGATTCAAGCGGTCATGTGCGAGCTTTCTAAAGAAAATTTAATTGATATATCGGCAAAAACCGTTTCGGGAACGCAGGAAGAGCGGATTAAAAAAGCAACGTATTCCGACGGTGAAGTCATTCGTAAAATAGACAATCCATTCCGTAAAACCGGGGGACTCGCCATTCTTAAGGGAAATTTAGCCGAAAAAGGTGCGGTAGTCAAGCGCGGGGCGGTCGCCGAGAATATGCTGGTATTCAAAGGACAAGCCAGGGTTTTCGACGGGGAACAGGCGGCGGTTGACTCTATACTTTCGGGAGAAATCAACGCAGGTACTGTAGTGGTAATCCGATACGAAGGCCCGAAGGGCGGCCCGGGAATGCCCGAAATGCTTGCGCCGACGGCGGCGATAGCAGGAATGGGACTCGACGGGGAGGTCGCACTAATCACCGACGGCAGATTTTCCGGGGCAAGCCGCGGGGTGTCGGTCGGGCATATCTCGCCCGAAGCGGCGGCAGACGGATTAATCGCATATGTACAAGACGGAGACGAGATTCTGATTGACATTACGTCAGGAAAACTGCAACTGCTTGTCGATGATTCGGCAATCGCCGAACGCAAAAAAAATCACGTCAAGAAAACGCGGGAAAACTACGGCGGATATCTTGAACGTTATGCGAAAATGGTAACTTCTTCTCATACAGGGGCGGTTTTTTCGATTAATAATGAATAAAATGCAGGAATCTTCCAAATCTTCAGGCAACAATAAGACGGAACATCTCCATCACGGGCATCGCGTAAGAAAGAAAGAACAGTTCCTGAAAAGCGGAATCGCACACCTTCCGGAGCATGAACCGCTGGAGTTTCTGCTGTATTACGCCATTCCCAGAGGAGATACCAACGCAATCGCACATCGACTAATCAAACGATTCGGAACGATTGCAGGGGTGGTAAACGCACCTTATGAAGAGCTTTTGACTGTAGAAGGGGTCGGAAACAATGCCGCCTCACTCATCTGTTTTGCAAAGATGTTTTCTCAACGGTATTTGCAAAGCCATGCGCAGTTAGAGCTGAAACGGCTGTTCAACTCGGATTCTCTCAAGGAATTCTGCAACAGCATTTTTGTGGGGACGATGGAAGAAGAATTCCATTGCCTGTACCTGAACGATAACTTGGACTTGCTTTCCCGAGAAAAAGTCTGTACGGGGAAACTCAACGAAGTCACCCTCCCGCTACGGAAAATCACTCGTTCTGTTTTCGAGACTAATTGCAGCAGACTGGTAATCACGCATAATCACCCCGCAGGAAGCTGTATTCCTTCACGTGTGGATATTGACTCTACCATTAAGATTCAAGATGTGTATTCGAAAATGGAGGTTGAGTTAATAGACCACATCATAGTCGGGCGGGATGGGACTACATCTATGCGAGAAAGTGGGTATATAGAGTGATGAGGTTAAAATGTTATCACGGCACTGATTTAAATAATGCCGAAAAAATCTTGAATAAAGGGTTTATCTGCAAAATTAACGAAGAGCATTGGCTCGGTAATGGAATTTATTTTTACTTTGACCATTCGTTAGCGCATTGGTGGACTTCTGACCCTACAAATAAATTTGGCGTAGAAATCAAACACCCGGCAATACTAGAATGTATGATTAATGTCGATGAAAACGAAGTGATTGATTTAAGAAAATTAGAGCATTATAAGAAATTTGCGGATGAATATAGAAGGGTGTTTTTTCCTTTGTATTTCAAGGAATTCGACGGAAAAATTGATGAATCGTCGAAAAAACTTCGTTGCACTTTCTGCGATTATATACACGATAAATTCAAGTGTAAAGCGATTGTCGGCACTTTCAATACAAGAGACCAACCCTATATTCCTAATTATGGATTTGGTTTTTCGGAGTTTAATATCCAGTATTTCGAAACCCAAATTTGTATATTCGAGCAATCTGCAATTAAAGACACAAAATTATGCAAAGAAAAAGAATCGAAAAGTTTTGAGGTAAGATTATGAAATGGGAAAGAAGAGAGGGCGTTACAACCGAAGACGCATTCAAACGTGCATGCGAAAGGAATGGAATAAAAATTCCTTCCGGAAATACTTCGGCTGAATCAAACAAAAACAATATATCCGGCGATGCACAAAAAAAAATAAAAGGTGACGACAAAATTCGTCAAGAAGTTCACGTCTAAACTCAAGCGTAGTTCTTCTTCGGTTTCTTAATTTTTTATGAATGAATTTAACCTAACCTCCCCTTTCGCCCCGACAGGCGACCAACCCGCCGCCATTCTTGATTTGGCGAACGGCATTCTTTCGGGCGAACGGGAACAAACCCTCATGGGAGTTACCGGTTCGGGTAAGACCTTCACCATGGCGAACATCATCGCTAAGGTCAATCGGCCTACGCTTGTGCTTGCCCATAACAAGATTCTGGCGGCTCAACTTTGCGGCGAATTCAAGGAGTTTTTCCCTAACAATGCCGTCGAATACTTCGTCAGCTACTACGACTACTACCAACCGGAAGCGTATATCCCCGGGACGGACACTTTTATCGAGAAAGACTCGGCGATTAACGATGAAATCGACCGTCTGCGACACTCGGCGACCTTCGCGCTTGCCGAACGTCGGGACGTGATTATCGTTGCCAGTGTCTCGTGTATATTTTCAATGGGCGGTGTGGAAGAATACCGCTCTAATGCTGTTTCATTGCGCAAAGGCATGGAAATCTCCCGCGACGACGTCATGCGGAAACTGGTGGCTATTCAATACCAGCGAAACGATGTAAATTTCATACGCAACAAGTTCCGTGTTCGCGGAGATGTGGTGGAAATCTTCCCGGCGGGAAACCCGGTTGAGCGCGCCGTTCGGGTCGAGTTTTTCGGGGACGAAATCGACAGAATATCAGAAATCGAAGTGGTAACGGGGAACACGGTATCACAAATGAGCCATGTCGTGATTTTCCCCGCAACCCACTACGTTATCGGGGATGAGCACCTCGAAAAAGCACTCCGCGAAATCGCCGAGGAAATGGAAGAACGAGTAGAGTACTTCGCTGCGAATCATAAACTGATTGAAGCGCAGAGAATCGCTCAACGCACCGCCTACGATATCGAAATGCTCCGCGAAATCGGGACTTGTAAAGGAGTGGAAAACTATTCGCGAATTTTATCGGGTCGCCCGCCGGGGAGTACGCCGATTACTCTTTTAGACCACTTCCCGGACGATTACCTGATGTTGGTAGACGAAAGCCACGTAACGCTCCCGCAGGTTCGCGGAATGTACGGTGGAGATGCGGCACGCAAGAAGAACCTCATCGACTATGGGTTCCGTTTACCGTCGGCTTACGACAATCGCCCCATGAATTTCGACGAGTTTTACGGAAAAATCAATCAGGTTATATTCGTGTCGGCGACCCCCTCGGCGTTCGAGAAAGAAAAATCCGCAAAAGTGGTTGAACAAGTGATTCGCCCGACGGGATTGCTCGATCCGAAAATCACCGTTAAACCGGTGGAGGGTCAGATTGAAGACCTGATTTCCGAAATCAACAAGCGAACCGCACGAGAACCTAAAGAGCGTGTCCTGATTACCACCCTCACGAAAAAAATGGCGGAAGATTTGACTGCATACTTCGAAAAACTCGAAATCAAAGTCCGTTATATGCACCACGACATTGATACGATGGAGCGTATGGAAATCATTCGCGACTTGCGGTTAGGTGAATTCGATGTACTGGTGGGAATCAATCTGCTTCGTGAAGGACTCGACCTCCCGGAAGTATCGCTGGTGGCTATTCTCGACGCAGACAAAGAGGGGTTCTTGAGGAGCGAAACCTCTCTCGTCCAAACAATCGGACGTGCGGCACGGAACGCCGACGGTGAAGTGATTATGTACGCCGATTCCGTAACCCGCTCAATGGAATCCGCTATCCGTGAGACCGAACGCCGCCGTGAAATCCAGGAGCAGTATAATCATGAAAACGGGATTGTTCCGCAGACGATTATCAAGCAAGTTCGTGATGTACTTGAAATCTCTCAAAAAGATGAAGGTAAATCCGGCGGAAGCCACAAGAAGAAATTGAAAAAGTCCGAAAAAGACGCACTGGTCAAAAAATACACCGCCCTTATGAAAGAGGCGGCAAAGATTCTCGACTTTGAAACAGCGGCTTATTATCGCGATATGATTTCAGATTTGCAAGTTTGAAACAAGAGCTGCCGAGCAGGGCAGCTTGACGAATTTGCCGAGATTTTTGCGACTTGAAAAAGCATTGTTATAAAAATGAGAATCATAAATCCCCCTAATTTATAATAGTATTATATTAATACGCAACGAAAGTCCGGTTCGGGCTTTCGTTGCGGAGTTATATACGATTATAAATTTTAGGGGGTTCTTTTACTTTGAAGAAACAAACTTACGAATTCAAGCTGTTTAAACTGCCATATGCGTTCAACGCACTCGAACCGCACATCGATGCACTGACTATGGAACTGCATCACGACCGCCATCTGAAAGCCTATACCGACAAACTCAATGCGGCATTGAAGCCTTTTCCGGAATATCATAATTGGACGCTGGAACGGCTTCTCTGCAATATCAACACCCTCCCGGTAAAACTCCGGAATGACGTTCGCAACAACGGCGGAGGGGTGTATAATCACATCTACTACTTTACCGGGCTTGCTCCTGTCGGAACCGACAATGCGGGACTGCCTTTCGGGGGGGCGTTAGGCGAAAAAATCGACCTGAACTTCGGCGGATGGGACAAATTCAAGGAACGCTTCAAAACCTCCGCGCTGGAAGTGTTCGGCTCGGGTTATCTCTGGCTTGTCGCCGACAGGCGCGGCCACCTCAAAATGTTACAGACAGCGAACCAGGATTCACCCATTACGAGGGGGTTCTGCCCGATTATCACAATCGATTTGTGGGAGCATGCCTACTACCTCAAACACTATAACGACCGTGCTTCTTACATCGATGACTGGTTCGCCGTTTTAAACAGCGATTTCGCCGAAACGAATTATGATTGTTGTATCGGATGATTTGTTTGTCACCCCGCACGACCGAAATATCGACGAACTCCCTCGGCGATTGCGCCGGCTATTCCGTTTTGATGAGCATCCGAAGCCATTGCCATCGCATCTTCGTAATTGGTGACGAATCCCAGTTCAACGAGGACAGATGGGAAATCCTGTGCAAGTGTCACCCAATAGTAGCTGTACTTCGCACCGCGATTGCGTAAAACCCGGTCGGCATAAACGTTATCGCGGAAGTACACGGCTACGTTTGATGAAATTTCCGAGGCGAGCGGTTGAGAAAACGGCGTGAAATACCACACTTCCGTGCCTTTTGCGTTTGCATTCCCGGTGATTGCATTACAGTGAAGCGCGATATACAAGTCGGCATTGTGGGCACGGGCGCGGTTGGGGCGTTCTCTTGAGGGTACGAATTCACTGTCGGTGGGAAGAATCACGGCGTTCGCCCCTAATGCGTTAAGTTGACTCTGCAATTTCCGTGCAACCGATATAACCACGTCATATTCCCGTACATGACCGATTGCACCGGGGTCGAATCCGGTTGCGGTAACACCATGACCGGGGTCGATTACAATGGTTTTCCCCGATAAAGAGGATGACATCACCGGGAAAGTCAGCATCAGTTCGCCTTCTGCGTTGTAATAAGCGTAGTTCCCGCCGTAAATGCCCCTACGCCTGAGTTCGAGGACTAGTCTGAACTTCGGAACACCCCCCACTGTGGGGGTTTCCCATTTTCCGGAAGAAAACACGTGATTATTCTCAAACGACGGCAGACTCGTCACGCTGGTCACGTTATCGAAATCAATATAAATGTGGGTTGCATTGAAATCGCTTACGTTATACTCGCCGTCCCATGCAGTCGTATAATTCAATCCCGCTGCGGTTACACTGAAACTCGAACGGTGGGTGAGGGAGATTCTGAAAAAAGAATTTCTGCCGGAAGTCCCGCCTGAAAGCATTTCGAGTGCGTTTTCCCCCAAGCAGCCCCCGTTTTCCCCCGCCGCCTCTTCGGCAGAAATCCGTCTGCCGTTTTCGGTGGTGTGATAATTTCCCGCCGTTGCACGGAAATAATCAATCGTCCCGGCAGGAAGTCGCGAATAAATCGGAACGCTAATCGCACCGGTGGTATTACCGGGGAGAACAGCGGTATTGTTATTCAAAGTCCGAACATAACGGACGGCTACATCGTTGCCGCGAATAGCACCGATTCGCCCGACAACCTCACCCGAGCCGGGATTGTCATCATCGATAATCGGCAGGTCAACCGGGGGCGGAGGTGGCGGAGGTTCGGGGAGAGCGGTCAACAAGACCGATGCACCGGTCGCATTTCGGACGTATCCGCTTAAATTTGCCGAAATGTTAATCGTACCCAGATTTTGGACTTGTCCCACCATTCCCGACGGAACAGTGATTCTCCCCACGAACGCAGCATAGGATGCGTTCAGTGCGGGGTCATCCAGATTATGCTCCTGCTGGGTCAGTCGAACGGTCTGCCCGCCGAGGGTTGCCGTAACAGTCGCACCGCGGTACGCGATTGCCCCGACCGTGATTATAGTCCCGCCCTCGACTTCAAGAATTTTGCCGTTGGCAATGGAATCATCAATTGAGTGGAGGGAAACCACCCGACGCTCAATCGAATAAGTAATGACCTTCCCTTTATGTTTGAGGGTGAAATAATTCATTCCGACGTTCAGCGGCTTTTCTATGTAGAAGTTGCCGGCTTCATTAAGAGTGATTTTCGCTTCATTCAAGAAAACATCGAAATTATCGTCATACGTCCCCTGGAAGACAGCAATCGAGTCATTCGTGGCGAAATTCACGTAGTTGGGGGAGTGCATGGTCAAGTCGTCGAAAAGGGTTTGTTCATTAATCTGGTCATTGAAGAACAATTTCAGCGTTTCGGTGGAATTTAAGCGGTTTTCTGCCAAATCCGGATGAGAATTGAAAACGCTTCCTTTATAAGCGGGGGTGTCTTTCGCGAGGGCGCGCTGCCGTAAGAGTTGGTCTTCTCCGTTCCACCCCGGCCCGGAATCACCCCTGCCGATTTTCTGGTTATGGTGATTTATGTACATCGGTACATCGTTTTCACTGCAGATTGCCCCCCAGTGCTCGGCGAATTCCTTGAACGGCAAATCCACCGCAGAAGTTGTCAGCGAATCACGGGCATTGAGCAATGCGAAATCCGCATAGCCCGAAGCGATAAATCCGCCCAAATCAGCGAATCCGTTCGAGTGTCCGATATGAGAGAAATCGTTCAGCATAATCCCCACGGGAATACTGTTATCGCTCATTCGAATAATCTCGGCGGCGGTCTTGAAAAAACTCTCGGTAGAATCATACAGCCAATTATCATAGCCGATTCCCGCACCGTAACCCATGTAACTCTTGAAGCTGTCACCGTCCCTCACCGAATAGTAATTATCGAGGATTATTCCGTCGCAGGGGTATTTCAGCGTGAATTTATGCACTTCGGTAATCAGCGAGTTAAGCGATACCCGCAGACTCTCACAATCGCTGTTGTACAACACGGTATTTATATCGAACGTGAGGAACACGTTGAACCCGCGTTTCCGTGCGGATTCCACAGCAAGCGCGAGGTAATCGTCACCGCCGGATTTACTCTTATTCATATCGGTATTGTAAAAGATGTTCTCACTGTCCGATGTTTGAATAATCACTGTATTCATGCCGAGCGAGGCGAGATAATCAAACGTTTCTTCCGGAATTGCCCCGATTTCTCCGTCTTGCCCGTTAGAATCAAACCGCAGAAACGCCCCCCGCATATTTCCGGGAAGGTAGTAGTCTCGTTCATGTTCCTGTTCGTTTGTGAAATTCGAGTCGTTTTCGTCGGTTTCGACGGCGTTTTCGGCGAATCCGGTCATAATCGGACAGGTTGCGACAAAAATTACCGTCAGTATAATCGAGAGTGCTTTTTTCACTTTTATAACCATTTCCTTTCTGCACACAAAAGTGCAATGAATATTTGCAATGAATATTAAATGAATATAAGCTTCATTACAGAATCGGCTTAAACGCCTCGATTTCATCGCGAATTGCGTTATTCACGTGGGCGGGACTGAACAGATAATTATAACTGTAGAAAATCACGCCGCCGTAACTCGCCAGTTTCCGTGCTTCGCTGATTTGACGTTTCAGAATCTGCTTTTCCTCGACCCATTCGTTACGGCCGTCACCCGCCCACGCATCTTCCGCACCGACTTTATAGACAGCAAGCCCGAAAATCAGCTTCATACGAGAATCCCCCGCCATTTCCTGCCAACGCGCTATACATTCCGGATACGGTTGTGAATCGTGATTGAATCCGTAATAAAATTGCGGCGCGATATAATCGGCATATTTAGGTTCGGCACTGCGACACCACATCTCGACATCGGCATACAGTTTATCCGAATTGTTTTCAATGCTCCCCTGCGGGCTTATTCCGAACAAAGCATCGGGGTTCCCGCGTTTCGTCGCCGAATACAACTTCGCCACCATGTTATTGCAATTGAATTTCCGAAAACTCTCGAGCGTGGAAAACGACGATTCTGCAAACGCACCCTCATCGAAACTTGCCGCCGTAGTCGGATAGAAATAATCGTCGATGTGGATTCCGTCTACGTTGTATTTCGCAGTGATTTCCGCTGCCCCGTCGGCGATTAATTCGACGACCTCGTCATAAGCGGGATTGAGAAACCAATTCCCGTTGTATTCGACCACCTGCGGGGAATTCGCCGCATACCACCGCCCGATTAAATACTCTTCTGTGACCTTCGACTTGTCCGTACCCGCCTGGATTCGCATAGGGTTAATCCAGCCCTGGAACGAAATCTCACGCTTATGCGATTCCTCCAGCATAACCTTCAACGGGTCAAAATCCGGTGTTTTGCCGAGGGTTCCGGTAACATACTTCGACCAGGGATATAAATCAGACTCATACAAAGCATCCCCGAAAGGTCGCAGATGAACATACACGGTATTTATGCCCAGTGTTCGGCAGTTGTCGAGCATTTCGGCATAACTCTTCCTGAATTGCGCCTCACTCTTCCCCGTAAGAATCGATGAAAGTTCAATGTAAGAAATCCAGACCCCGATTACTTCCTCATAATTAAGAGTCACGTAAAATCCGGGATTGGTTTCACTTTCTTCAAAATTTGTCGTTATTTCACCCGAGCCCCCCGGAACCGTATACTCAGCAAGACCCTTGTAATTATCGGCATTTTCGAGTGCGGTAGCGTCTTCCGTGCCGAAATTTCCGTTTGAGTGATTTTTGCAAGCGGAAAGTAAAATCGGCATTATTACCAAAATTAAGATGATTCTTTTGTGCATATTTACCAAAGAATCTCTCAGATTTCTGTTCATAGATACCCTCCTATACGAAAATTCGCTCGAATTTCGCATTAATTTTACTTAGACCTTACGTTGGATTAAAATGGATTTCGCTATATTAACGCTATTCTAGCACGTTTTCGGCGATTTGTCAATTATTTTAGTCAAAATTAACAAAAGGGTATTGACAACAGCGGTAGAGGTATGTTATAATTCAATGTATAGCACTAAAAATCAGGACTTCCGAGGGAGTATTGATTAAGAAGAGATAAGAGAAATTTAGAAGGCTTTACAAAATTCAAGCTGATTTTCGAGAGAAATAAGCTTGAATGACAGCTCACGCCGAGCAGATGAGCTTGACAGGCTTATTCCTTCATATTCATAGAGACTTTGTGTCTCGAGAGGCTTTGTGTCTCGGAAAGGTATTGTTATAATGGCGTTAACTCTTGCGGAGAAAGTAATCAACTCACATATAACCGAAGGCGAACCGGTTAAAGGCAATGCGGTCGCTTTGAAAATCGACCAAACCCTTACTCAAGATGCGACCGGGACGATGGCGTATCTGCAGTTCGAGACTATGGGGGTTGCGCGGGTCAAGACCGAACGTTCGGTGGCTTATATAGACCACAACACGTTGCAGTCGGGATTTGAGAATGCCGATGACCATCGGTACATAGGCAGTGTCGCAAAGAAATACGGGATTTATTTCTCGCGGCCGGGCAACGGAATCTGTCATCAAGTGCATCTGGAGCGTTTCGGCAAACCCGGGAAGACTCTGATTGGCTCGGACTCCCATACACCTACCGGAGGCGGAATCGGGATGCTCGCAATCGGTGCGGGCGGACTGGACGTTGCCGTCGCGATGGCGGGCGGGGCATACCACATCACTTATCCCGAAATCGTGGGGGTGAAACTCACCGGTAAACTGACGGATTGGGTTTCGGCTAAAGACGTGATTTTAAAAATTTTGCAAGAACTCAGCGTAAAAGGCGGGGTCGGCAAGGTTATAGAATACTTCGGGGAGGGGGTTGAAAACCTTTCTGTTCCCGAACGTGCTACCATTACCAACATGGGTGCGGAACTCGGTGCGACAACTTCGATTTTCCCGTCTGATGAAGTTACACGGCAATTCCTCAAGGCGCAAGGTCGGGAAGAAGATTATATCGCACTTTGTGCGGACGATAATGCCGAATACAGTCGCGTGCTTGAAATCAACCTTTCGGAATTAGAACCGTTGGCGGCTTGCCCGCACAGTCCGGATAATATCAAGACGGTGTCGGCACTTGCGTCAATGCCTGTTAATCAAGTTTGTATCGGTTCTTGCACCAACGGTTCATTGTTGGATTTGTTAAAAGTCGCGCAGATTCTCAAAGGCAAGACCGTGCATGAATCGGTGGATTTATCGATTGCACCGGGGAGTAAACAGGTGTTCAATATGCTCGCCGAATGTGGGGCGTTAAGCGTTCTGATTTCAGCCGGCGCAAGGATTCTTGAGTGTACCTGCGGCCCGTGTATCGGAATGGGGCAGTCCCCTATTTCCGGGGGGGTATCACTTCGGACTTTTAATCGAAACTTCCTCGGACGCAGCGGCACTAAAGATGCCCAAGTCTATCTGGTTTCGCCCGAAACAGCGGCGGCTTCGGCGATTACCGGTGTTTTCACCGATGTTCGTAATTTAGAGGGATTAGGGGCAATGCCGCCTTTCGAAATGCCCGAAAAGTTTGCGGTTAACGATAACATGATTACGCTTCCTGCAAGTGAAACGGAAGCCGGGGGTGTCGAAATTCTGCGGGGGCCGAATATCAAGCCGTTTCCGTCTAATTCACCATTAAACGATACCGTCACGGCAGAGGTTGTCCTGAAAGTCGGCGATAATATCACTACCGACCATATTATGCCCGCCGGTGCGAAAATATTACCGTTACGTTCAAATGTTCCCGCTATTTCTGAGTTTTGCTTCACTGTTGTTGACGAAGATTTCCCGGCAAGGGCGAAATCCGCCCGAGATTCTGAAAACGGCGGCGGAATTATAGTCGGCGGCGGAAATTACGGGCAGGGTTCATCTCGCGAACATGCGGCACTCGCCCCTGTATTTTTGGGGATTAAGGCAGTTCTTGTGAAATCTTTCGCACGGATTCATCGGCAAAACCTAGTCAATAACGGAATTCTGCCGTTGACATTCACCAATGAAAACGATTACGAAAAAATCAATCAAGGCGATGTGATTCGTTTGCCGTTCGCGAAGAAAGAGGTTGAATCGGGGGATGATATTACCGTTATAGTCGGCGAAAGCGAATTCAAGGTAAAAAGCGACTTGACTCCCCGCGAAAAAGATATGATTCTCGCAGGCGGATTGCTGAATATGTTTAAGTAGGGGAAAAGCGTGGAAAAGAATAAAGCTTATGAGGTAAGCAATGGGAGAGTTAATAGCGGAAATCCTCGCAAGTATAGCGGAAATCATCTGGGAAATCTTCCGCAACGGAAAAAAAGGCAGGAAAAAATCTAAAAAGAAAAAATCTAAAAAGAAGATAAAACTGAAAGCAGGAGAAAATAGAAGATATGGCAAAAATTCAAATGACTACCCCGCTCGTCGAGATGGACGGCGATGAAATGACCAGAATCATCTGGCAGTTAATCAAAGATGAACTCATCAGCCCTTTCGTGGATTTGAAAAGCGAATACTACGACCTGGGTCTCGAACACAGGGATGCAACCAACGACCAAGTTACGGTGGATTCGGCGGAAGCGACCAAGAAGTACGGGGTAGCAGTCAAATGTGCGACGATTACACCCAACGCTCAAAGAATGACCGAATACACGCTCAAAGAAATGTGGAAGTCTCCCAACGGTACTATCAGGGCGATTTTAGACGGAACTGTTTTCCGTGCGCCGATAATAGTCAAAGGGATTGAACCGCTTGTTCCCGGTTGGACGAAACCCATTACAATCGCACGTCACGCTTATGGGGATATGTACAGGAACACCGAACTGAAAATCGAACCGAATACTAAAGTTGAGCTGGTTGCGACCGATAATAATAATAATAATGTCGCTAAAATGCTTATTCACGATTTCGGCGATACCGCAGGAATCGTCCAGGGGATTCACAACACCGACAAGAGTATAGGGAGTTTCGCACGTTCGTGTTTCAACTATGCACTGGACACTAAACAAGATTTGTGGTTCGCGACAAAGGACACGATTTCTAAAACCTATGACCACCGATTCAAAGATATATACGAGGAAATCTACGAGAGCGAGTATAAATCAAAGTTTGACGGTGCGGGGATTGAATACTTCTACACGTTAATCGATGATGCAGTCGCAAGGGTAATGCGTTCGGACGGCGGATACATCTGGGCGTGCAAGAATTACGACGGCGATGTCATGTCGGATATGGTGGCGGCGGCGTTCGGGAGTTTGGGGATGATGACCTCAGTCCTGGTTTCGCCCGATGGTGCGTTTGAGTATGAAGCGGCACACGGAACAGTAACGCGGCATTACTACAAGCATCTGAAAGGCGAAGAAACGTCAACCAACTCAGTTGCGACTATATTTGCATGGACGGGCGGACTCAAAAAACGCGGCGAATTAGACCGGCTTCCTGAACTTTCGGCGTTTGCGGAAAAGCTCGAACAAGCCACCGTTGATACAATCGAAAGCGGGGTGATGACAGGGGATTTATACAGCATTTCGAGTTTGGGACAAAAGAAAAAGGTCAACACACAGGATTTCATCAAGGAAATCGCAAGCAGGGTTAAAGCTTAGTTAAAGCTTAAATGTAAGCCCTGTCGGTCTTGACAAGTGAATTGAACACAATAAACATTCGGAAATTTTAGGCAGACCGCCTATTATTCAAATACCAAAACTAAAATTTAAAGGAGAGAATCATGAAACGAAGGTTACTCGCAACCCTACTTACGATAGCAATGGTGCTATCATTGTTCTCAACGTCAGTCGTGACGGTGGGAGCAACGACAAATGACGGAACAAACAAAAATTTCCGTTGCGGCGACGTTGACGGAAATGACACAATCGGGATTTCAGACGTACTGGAAATCCTCAAGTACCTGGCAAAAATGACAAGCACAGTCACAGGCGACCCCAAAAGCTTTAAAGCAGGAAGGGTTATGGAAAATCGCGTTGAAGGTCAAGCACCTGCAATCGGTGACGTACTTGAAATCCTCAAGTACCTGGCAAAAATGAACAGCGTATTCGGAAACCCCTCCGCTAACTGGGCGGGAGGTCTCAACGCACCCGGACATTGCTACTGTGACTGGTGCGGCACCGAAACCAAAGACCCGCCAACTAACATCACGTCCAATCTCCCCGGTGGAACCGTAGATGAAGCGTACAACGGCTCGTTCTCGGCAGGCGGAAAACAGCCGATTTCCTGGGCTGTTTCAGGCGGAGCTTTACCGGGCGGATTAACGCTCAATTCCAACGGTACCGTTACGGGAACACCGACAACCGAAGGAACATTCAGCTTTACCGTTACGGCGACTAACGATGATGGCAGTCTCACCAGCGGATGGGCTTCAATCACGATTGGCCCTAAATCAGACAACGGCATCCCCCCATCGAACATCACATCTAACCTTTCCGACGGAACGGTTGGTGAAGCCTATCCCGGCGGTTCGTTCTCCGCAGTGGGAAGCACACCCATGACCTGGGCACTCCACAGTGGAGCCCTCCCCGGCGGATTAACGCTCAACTCCAACGGAACAATCAGCGGAACGCCAAATGCGGCGGGAACGTTCAGCTTCCAGGTGAGAGCTACGAATGCTTATGGTGAAGCAATAAGCTCAACCGTAAGCATCACAATCAATCCGGCGGTGACTCAAGCGACCACTACCACGACTCAAGCAACCACCACCACGACTCAGGCATCAAACCCGGGTACAGACCCGACAGACCCGACAAACCCGACAAACCCGACAGACCCGACAGACCCGACAAACCCGACAAGCCCGACAGACCCGACAACTACTACTTCCGAAACAACCACTTCAGCGACTACTACTACTTCCGAAACAACCACTTCAGCGTCTACTACAACGTCGATGACTACAACTTCGACCTCCCAAAGCGAAGGAGAAGTTCCGCGGCCGCAATTCCTTGACGTTCAAGGAAACAACTTCGCCGCAGGGTTCATCAACGGAGATACGTTTGTTCAGGTTGTACCGCATCCCAGCAGCCCGACCAATACAATCGTGTATATCACCGTTTCTTCGGCTAGGGCTAACGAAAACGGAACTGTTATCAGCTCCTCCGACCCGTACAGAATGAACACCAACACAGGACTCTCTAACTTCGGCCACGCACGTCTGCAAAGACATGACGGCGGAATAAGCCCACTCCGGGTTGACAACAGAGGACTCCAACTTGAACCGCGTCAGCTCGACTCTCGCGCTGTTCCCGTTGTCCCGCAGACAAGCGGCGGTCAATCAATGGGTACTACCAGCGGTCACACTTCTACGATTCCCGCAGAGTACCACCACCTCACCACCATCAACCCGAACTCGCTCAGAGCGGTAAGAATCCGTCCGGGCGTTGATGCCTTCACCATCAGTGCTGTCGCTTACGACCCTGATACCGGCAGATACTCCGACGTGAGAACACGTACCTGGATTACCGCACGTGAAAACAATGCACCGAGTTGGGCAGACGGACAAAACCAAACCGGTTCATCTACCGGGGCGAGAACCTACTTCCACCAGGATATGCTTATCGTATCACTGTACTCCGATGCTGAACACATCTTCAGCCGTGAGACCGGTATTTTCAATGACGGTGTTGACAGAGATGAATGGAACACAAGATTCATCGCAATCAACTCCGCCGCAGGAAACAACGGAGTTACCGCTGCGGCAATCTCAGAAGCGAAGAACAGCCACTTGAGCCAGGGTATTTTCCCGCCGACTCTGCCGGCTAACTTCACCAGAAGAGGACGCATTGCTGCCGAACGTCCCGCTCACCTCGAAATTTTCAACCCTCAAGGCGAAAGACTTGTATCGCAGAGAGTGGGAATAAGAGTTAAAGGCGGTTGGTCACGCGGAACCTTCATTAACGAACAAAAAACCTTCGAAATCTACTGCAGAAACGGCTACGGTGACGCTTCGTACGTTAACTACCCGCTCTTCGGAATGAACTACCACGACGAATACGAAGGCAACCTCATGCAGAGATTCGAAAGATTCCGCGTACGTATGGGCGGTAACGACAGAGAACAAACCTACATGCGTGACGAACTTGCACAAGACTTAGCAAGACTGTCGGGTATGACAGTTCCGCAAATGCACCGACCCAGCGTAACCTATCTCAACGGTGCATACTACGGCTTGACCTGGATGCGTTCACCGAGAACAGAAAACCATTGGGAACGTCTCTACGGCGGTCGTGAAAACGGCTACGAAATCCTTGGCGCGAACGAACGCGGCCGTGCATTCTGCGGAAGACAAAGCTGCGGAAGAGCAATGCCGAGCGGTTCGAACAGCAGAACTCCTACAATCAACGGCGTAACAGGCACATTACAACAGTTGATGGATAAACCTGCCCCCGCACTCTGCGGCGATGTTGTCAGCGGTCAATCTACACCTTTGAAATGCGGAAGAAGCGACTGTGAAAACTACTGGCAGAGCTTTAACGAAGGCTGTACGGAAACCTCCTGTAAAGCACGCAGCGCATGGCAAGCAGTCGAAGCGGCGGCAACCGGCGGTGACAGAGACAATCCTACCGCTAACGTCTCGGCACTTGAAGCACTCGTCGATTTAGACCAAATGATGCAGTACTACGCACTCAACACCTGGGGCGCAAACGTTGACTGGCCTTCCAACAACGTAGAAATGTGGAGATACTTCCCGCGTCACGGTACCGCATCACCTTCTGTACGTTGCACAAACCCACAGACTTGTACAGTTGCTGATTGCGAAAGTAATGACCCGACACTCCACCCATACCTCCGTGACGGAAAATGGAGAATGGTCGTTGCCGACTTTGAGTTCGGTTTGGGATTATGGCAGAACGGCGCACCCGACAACAACGCAACTCATGAATCTGCAAACACCATTCACGCACTGATTCACAGAACCGGTGGCGGAACTCCTCTTCCGGGACACGACCCATATCAAGTCCCGACTATGACCGGCGACACGCAAGCAGGACAAGGGCGTATACACTTCAATGCGACCCGCGGAAACACCTTCATCATTGCAGGACTTATGAAAGATGAAGCAATGAGAGCAAAATACGCAAACGCAATGTTCGACTTGATTGAACACTCACACACTTCCGCTATGGCTAACACAGTTTACGGATACCTCGCATGGACTATCAGAGAAGAACACATCCGTATGCTCGGCGGTCAAGCAAGGGGCGGTTCAGGCGCACGCGACCAATGGGATTGGGACGGCGCATTAGCACGCACAAACTCCGACTATATCAGAATTTCCGAATTACCGAGGGGCGGTGGCGCAACAGGCGATGCTGCTAACTTCCCGTTCTTCATTGCAATTTTCGACGGTTCTGACTTAGACGGCGGACACCTCCACCTCCGCAACTTCCTCAACAAC
>Ga0099364_10005471_pt1 | contig 18821 bp, 17 predicted proteins | sample TergutTh196P3_FD_73070 | JGI IMG/M metagenome (GOLD analysis project Ga0099364, IMG submission 73070) | Microcerotermes parvus P3 segment gut microbial communities from Pointe-Noire, Republic of the Congo - Th196 P3 | ecosystem: Host-associated > Arthropoda: Insects > Digestive system > Gut ...
GTAATATCTCCCCGTTCAAGTACATTTTCTGTATAGTATGAAAGAATAGTCGTCAGGAATGTAATCCCTGTTATGTGAAGAGCATAGGTTAAAAGAAGGATTACAAAAGGTTTATTTTTAAAAACTTTAAAATAACTGGTAAAAAAGCTCTCTTTCGGAAGATCCTCCCGCCCTATTTTCTTCTCTTTAGTTCCAAAAAAGGTAAGTAAGGTTACCAGAGCCATTATCGAACCTAAAATAAGGCCCATCATGGAGAAACCACGGGAGTCAAGAAGGGGGTCAGGCGATCCAGGGCGTGCAAAGATTTGAACCAGAGGCTGGACGGCAGCAGCTCCGCCTATAGTTCCAAAGATCGCACAGCCAAAACGGTAACCGTTCAAGCTGGACTGTTCGTGGTAATCACTTGTCAATTCCGGAGTCAGGGAAGAGTAAGGCACGGCGATTACAGTAGAGGCAGTATTAAGAATAACCAGAGCAGTAATTGCCCAGAATATGTGAAGAGAACTGGGGAGGTAAGAAGGAGCGGTGAAAAAGAAAACCATGGAAAGGAGCATTGGAACGGCCCCAAAAAGTAGGTAGACCCTGCGGCGTCCCCAGCGTGATAGACTGCGATCTGAAATATAGCCCATCATAGGATCTGTAATGGCATCCCAAAGTTTGCCTATCATTACTGCCGCACCGGCCCAGGCTGCGGCAATACCTACGGTGTCGGTTAAGTACTTTAAGGCCCAAAAAGACATAAGGGTAAAAAGCATGTTCCCGCCAAGATCAAAAATCCCAAAGCCCAGTTTTTGTTTAACCGTGAGTTTATTTTCTACCATGATATGCTTAATATATGCGAGGTAAATGAGTTGCACAAGGTGAGATTAATCTCCTATTATAAGGAATGAATAAAGAAGCATCTCTTTCATTAATTAAAGAATTATCAGAAGTTCCAGGGCCTGCAGGTTTTGAGGATGAAGCAATAGCCGTACTTCGTCGTCAAGGGGCCGGACTTGGGGATTTTTGCGAAGATGCAATGCGTAACCTTTATATCCATAGATCCGGAAATAAAGCTAAGCTGCCGGCACTACTCCTTGATGCTCATAGCGACGAAGTAGGTTTTATGGTTCGCAATATCCGGCCAAACGGATTACTGGAATTTATAAATCTGGGAGGCTGGGTATCTTACAATATTCCCGCTCACCGGGTATTGGTTCGAAATAAAGACGGGAAATGGATACCCGGCATAGTGGCCAGTAAGCCGCCGCATTTCCTCTCTGAGGCAGAAAAAAAGCAGGCTCCTGATATATCTGAAATGGTCATAGATGTGGGTTCTTCTACTGATAAGGAAGTTCGAGAGGATTACGGTATAATTATGGGCGCGCCAGTGGTTCCGGATGTTTCTTTTGAGTACAATCCCATGCGGGATATAATGTTTGGAAAGGCCTTTGACAATAGATTAGGCTGCGCTGCTATTATTGCAGTTCTAAAAGAACTTGAAGGAGCTGATCTCCAAGTTGATCTAAGTGCAGCTTTTGCAGCCCAGGAGGAACTGGGTCTTAGGGGTGCTACAGTTACTGCTCAAGTAGCCAAACCTGACATTGCTATTTCTTTTGAAGGCAGCCCGGCCGATGATACCCTTGGACAAACACAAGCAGTACAAACGGCTGTAAAAAAAGGTCCTATGCTCCGCCACTTTGATATGAAGATGCTTACTAATCCGCGGTTTCAACGCTTTTCCCTGGATCTGGCAGAAAAGGAAGGTATTCCCGTTCAAGAAGCAGTCAGAACAGGCGGTGCTACTAATGCCGGGGTTATTCACCTTTCCGGGAAAGCTGTTCCGACCATTGTAATAGGAATTCCTGTCCGCTATATTCATACTCATTATGGTATTGCGTCTTTTTCGGACTTCGAAAACTCTGTAAAACTAGGTTGCCAAATAATCAAAAGCTTAAACGAGAAAGTTATAGCAGGGTTTTAAACCTTAGCTTAAAAGCTCGTAGAGGCGGTCAAGGTCTTCCATGGAGTGATAATAAATTTCTATGGTACCGCTGCTTAGGTTGCCTTTGATCTTAACCTTAGTACCCAAACGATTAAGGAATTTTTCTTCCATATCGTCAAGCTCCGGGTATTTGGTGGTAGGAGAAGGTTTTTCGATTAATTTTCCATTCTTCTCTCCACTGCTCAATTGGGCGGCTAGTTTTTCAGCTTCTCTTACAGAGAGGTTTTTCTTTAAAATTTCTCCATAAATTAGACCCTGGTTTCTTGAATTTGATGACGAAAGTATTGCCCGGGCATGTCCGGCAGATATCTCTCCTTTTTTTAAGCTTTCCTGCATTTCACCGGATAATCTAAGGAGCCGTAATGAATTTGCTACTGTGGAACGATTTTTTCCCAGGCGTTTTGCCGCTTCATCCTGGGAAAGACCGGTCAGTTCCATCAGTTTTTTGTATGCTGCAGCTTCTTCAATGGGGTTTAAATCCGAGCGTTGGATATTTTCAATAAGAGCCACTACCATGCGTTTTTCATCGGAGTATTTTTTAACAATTACCGGAACTTCTTTAAGCCCTGCAATCTTAGCAGCCCGAATACGGCGTTCACCTGCAACAATGATAAAAGAACCATCCCCGGCTTCTTCTGCAATCACAGGTTGGATTATGCCATGCTGACGAATTGAATCTGCCAGCTCAGCGAGACCTTCATTATTAAAATCTTTCCTGGGTTGATCCGGATTAGCTTTAATTTTTTCCAGGGGTATTAACGTAATAACTCCATCTTTTACAGAAACTGCTGGTGAATAATTTTCTTCCGGGAGAAGAGCAGCCATTCCCCGCCCAAGACCACGTTTAACTGCCATTTTTCATTACCTCCAGCGCAAGGCTTTTATATGCCTTGGCTCCGCTGCAGTGGGGATCATATTTTGAAATTGGTAGCCCGTGGGAAGGAGCTTCTGAAAGCCGGACATTCCTTGGGATTATAGTTGCAAATACCTTATCTTTAAAATAACCGCTTACCTCTTTAACGACCTGCTGGGCAAGGCGTGTTCTGGAATCGTACATTGTAAAAAAAATACCTCCAATTCCCAGGGGAGGATTAACCCCTTTTTTTACCCTTCTGATGGTTTGAAGCAGATGTGAAAGGCCTTCCATGGCAAAATATTCACATTGCATTGGGATTAATGCCGCATCTGCTGCTGCAAGTCCATTTAAAGTTAGGAGTCCCAGACTTGGCGGGCAGTCTATCAAGATATAATCATAGTTTTTTCGTGCTTCTTCCAGAGCCTTTTTTAAGAAAAAGTCCCGTCCTTCTTGATCAATCAATTCAACTGCCGCGCCAGAAAGGTCTATACCGGCTGGTACTACCGATAAATTCTCCACAGCAGTATTCCTAACCGCTTTTGAAAAAGGGGCTATATTGGAAATTAGCTCATAAACACCAGGTTTTTCAGCTTGAACTCCCACTCCGCTGGATAAATTAGCCTGAGCATCAAAATCCACCAGGAGCACGGATTTTCCTGCCTCTGCAAGATAGGCTCCAATGTTAATCGCAGAGGTAGTTTTTCCAACTCCTCCTTTTTGATTTACAAAAACGTAGACCTTTGCCATTTTATTATTATATATGAAATATTTATTATAAGCTATTGCACTGAGGCTTCCATAGCATTATCCTGATACTATGAATAAAATTAGATTGCTTGCTCTGGATTTAGATGATACCCTTCTGCGTTCTGACCTTACAGTTTCATATAGGACCAGAAACGCAATCAAAAGGACAGAATCTGCAGGGGTTAAGCTGGTATTGGCTTCTGCAAGAGTCCCTTCAGCTTTAGAGTACTTTATAAGCCATTTAGGAATGCACAAGTTTGAAGGTTTTGTTATAAGTAACAACGGTGCACTGGTACAGGAAAGTAATACAAGAAATATAGTCCATGAAGCAAAGATCCCGCCGGAAATTGCTCTGGCAGTCTGTGATCTGGCTACATCAGAAGGATTTCCGGTTCAGCTTTACGATGACGATACCATGTATGTATCCAGGAAAAATGAATATACCTCCTATGATCAAAAAGTTACCGGCTTAAGGCAGGTAGTGGTGGATAATTTTCGGGGAATGGTAAGCCAGGGCTGTTATAAACTCAATATTCCCGGAGATCCAATGGTTTTAAATGGTTTAAAAAGTTTTTTATTAGCAAATTTTGCCGATGATATAACACTTTTTAATACTAGGATTTATTATTTGGAGATCTTACCTCCTAATACAAATAAAGGAACTGCCCTTGCTAAAATTGCACAAATCCTGGACATTAGCTCCGATGAATGTATGGCTATTGGAGACTCCATGAACGATGAAGCCATGCTTCGTTGGGTAGGTTTCGCTGTGGCTATGGTAAATGGGGACGAACAGATTAAAAGTATTGCCAATCTTATTACAGATCATTCCAATGATGATGATGGAGTGGCTGATTTTATCGAAAAATACATCCTGAATAAGGAATAAAACATCATGGGCATTAAGGAGATTGCAGCGGTTTTGGAAGCAGAAATTGTGCAGGATGAATTTGAAGATACTGTATTGAATGGAGTTTATACTTCAGATCTCCTTTCAGATGTAATTGCCAATGCTCAAGACTGCGGGATCTTAATAACTATTCAGGCCCATAAAAACACTGTAGCTGTGGTATCTTTGGTCAATATAAACTGTATAATAATTTGCAATAAGCGTCCTCTTCCGGAGGATATGCTTGAAGCTGCAAAGGATAAAGGGATTGCGGTTCTTCATACACAAGAAAACCAATTTACCGTTTCTGGAAAACTTTGGGAATACCTGCGGAGTGCTCTATGAAAAAGCAACGGTTTTTTTTGGTTATTATGATTTTATTAATTTTTGGAGCGAATCATCTTCCAGCCATCCCTATACATGGGAATAACCTTGGAATGTCTGCTGCTAATGCCCGTTTAAAGCTGATTAGCACTGCAGAATCCTATTTAGGCACCTCTTACCGCTTTGGCGGAGTGGATTACCGGGGTATGGATTGTTCAGGTCTGGTTTACCGAAGTTTTATGGATGCTCTTGATGTACTGGTACCCAGAACATCTCAATTACTTTATATTTGGGCATTGAAGATCCCTTCCAGTGATATAAAACCCGGGGATTTAGTTTTCTTTATAACTGATGGATCAAGCGTCTCCCATGTGGGGATTTATACCGGAGAAGGGCGATTTATTCATTCTCAGTCTGTGGGAAGTTTTACTGGGGTCATGTATTCCCATATGGATGAAGGTAATTGGCGAAGGAACTTTGTAGGCGTCGGAAGAGTCCTGCCCTGGGATGAAGAAGTTCCATGTAACCTTAAAGAGCAATCATTGTTTACTGGTACAGAAGGGTGTGGTAGTGATCCCGATTAAATGGTTCGACTCCCTACAGACCTCCAAATTATTTCTCCCCTTCGTGCCGTCGTCGTTTTCCTCCTTATCGACGACGGCATTTTATATCGCCTAGCTTCTACTTAAAGCGGTTAAAAAAAGCCCTTTCTTCGAAAGGCTTATGGATTGCTCGTTTTCCAGGGGAAACCGGAATACCTACAGGTAGAAATGCCACAAATTCGTATCCCTCTGGTATACCCATTAGTTCTGCTAAGGCTTTTTGACATTCCTTATTTGCGGTTATTTCACCTTCTATCCAGCAACTGGCATATCCCAAACCTGTAATTGCCAGAAGCATGTTTTCAATAGCTGCTGAATAATCCTGGATGTTAAAGTACATGTCTTTGTATGAAGGAATAACCTGAGTTACTACACAGATCCCTGCTGTTACTGTTTTTAAACTTTGTTTTCCCAGTATATCTGTCAGGTTTTTTAAAACTTCCAAGTCATCTATGCCTATAAGGTAAGCGGTTTGAGCATTACAACCTGATGGAGAAGCAAGACCGGCTTCAAGGATTTTTTTCAAATCTTCTTTGGGAATTATGCTATTTTGGTAGGCGCCCCTATAACTGTAACGTTCTGCTATGGCTTCAAATAAATTCATGATTCACCTCCAATGGAATTCCATTCTATAATAGTATTATGCAAATTACAATAAAGGTTTTAAATAAAACCATGAATATTAAGGCCCTTGCCCTGGACCTTGATGGAACCCTTCTGGCCCCTGGATCAATTTTAACCGAAAGAACTCTTAGAGCTGTCAAGTCCTGTGCAGATAAAGGGATAGAAATAATCCTTGCCACAGGCAGAGCAGTGGAAGCTACAGAAAAATACCGGATTTCTCTGGGGCTTAATGGATCTCATGTTTATTTTAATGGTGCAATAGTGGTGGAGATGCCGGAGAGAAAGAACTTAAATACTATATTACTTCCCAAAGATATAGTCGAATTCTGTGTTAATTTATCGAGGGAAAGGGATGTTTATTTTCAAATGTATAATCCCAACCAAAGCCTTCTTGCCGAAAGGGAAGATCCCCAGCGGGATATGTATCATGAACATACCGGTATTTTAGCTGAAATTAAAGATTTAAAGAGAGCCTTACAAAGAGAAGAAATACAGGGCTGTATTAAAGGAATGTTCCTTGCAGAATCAGAAATCCTTGATAATCTTCGCCCTATAATCGAGGAAGGCTTGGGAAAAAGAGCTTATACCGTTCGGTCTACCAGGACTTTCCTTGAGGTTCTTGATCCTAAAGTATCCAAGGGCCGGGGGCTACTCCTTGCACTGGAAAACCGTGGTATAAAACCGGAAGAAACTATTGCCTTTGGGGATGAGGAAAATGATCTCCCCATGTTTGAAGCGGTAGGTTTTTCCATTGCCCCTGCCAACGCCAAGGATAATGTCAAAGTAAGGGCAGACCTTGCCATAGCTTCTAATGCCGAGGATGGAATTGCCGCATTTTTGGAAGAAACCTTTTTATCCAGTTAGAACTACCCGGCTTTTTTTATTCCTTCTTCTGCATACCCGGCATTAAGGCCTACTTGATCCAGGTCCTTGGGGTAAACGCCAACATTTACAATATCTGTTTTTTTAATGTTTTCGTATGCTTCGATGAAAGCTGCCTTTACGGAATCTTGGCTTTCGCATCTCCTGGTTGCCCCTAAGATTTTAAAAGCGATGCAGGGCTTATCTACAGAGCGAATAGCCTTGTACATAAGGGGAATATCTTCCTCAAAGAAAGGTTCTTCCTCATTGGCCTTCCCAGTAACCGCGCTGCTTACTCTTTCAATACGGCTAAGGTTATAAACGCAGGACATGTAAAAATCCACCCCCCATTTATTTTCTTCAGCATATTGCATTACTTCAGGCATATGAGTGGCAAGGCCGACAGGAAGCCCGGTTTTTCGAATGATTTCCAGGCGATTTTTTATTTCGTTATAATTCCCCTCTTTATAAAGTGAATCTGTTACTGTGCCGTGATGATAAATTGCAATAGCTCCCGCGGCTGCCATCTGCTTGATATTTGATTCGTACGAAAGGGATTCCGGTGTTGATTGGGCTATCCAGTGCAATTTTCCGCCTTGGGCCTTAAATTCCCTTAGAATGCGGATAATATGCCTGTCTCCCCTAAGTTGGGTAGCGTTTATACCGCAATCCATGGCCCGGAATAAAGTCTCTTTGATTTTATCAGTGGTAAAGAAATCCATCATTTGGGCATCAAGTTCACGGCTTACATGTGAATTTCCGCTAAAGGGATTTCCCCCGATAATAAAACGAGTGATTTGGGTCCCGCCCAAATTTACTACTGGCAGCATGGCTTTCCATCCTTATCTTCGTGTTAAAATAATTTTATACTAGAATTTAACTTGTGAATACTGTCATTGAATGATATATTTTATTTATTATACCTCGGAGGTCTTTATGTACGCTAAATGGATGACACTTTCAGAAACGGTTCTGACAGAGCTGGCCCAATGCAAGGATGAAGGCCGTGATGTTAAAGGCTATGAAGATGAAGCAAAGATCATTGATGAATGTTTTAAAGAAGGTCAAATACGGGAAGAACATGCCCGTCAACTTATAGATAAAATGCGCTCCGCACCGGTAAGAGGAGATTATCCTTATCATGAACCTGACAAGCTTGAAGACATACACCTGGCACGGCCTCTTAATAAAGATCATAAACCTAAGGCAGTTGACTGGGATGCATATTACAATAAAGTTTATGGTGCATGGCTGGGACGTTGTGCAGGCTGTTTATTAGGCCAGCCTATTGAAGGTTGGCGCAGGGAAAGGATAAACGGCCTGCTTAAGGAAACTGATAATTATCCGGTAAAATTTTATATTTCTTCGGATATAAATACATCCATAAAGAATAAATTTCAGGTTATTGATACGCGTCAGAACAGTTCATCGAAGATCAATTGGATTAATAATGTCAGCTGTGCAGTATCCGATGATGATACTAATTACACAGTACTTTACCTGAAAATTCTGGAAGATTCTAATCTGGATTTTTCCAGTAGGAAAATCGCCGAATCATGGTTGGCATTAATGCCCATATATATTACTTGTACTGCAGAGCGGGTCGCCTATAAAAATGTAGTCAATTTGATTATGCCGCCTCTTTCTGGTTCCTACTATAATGCCTATCGTGAATGGATAGGCGCTCAAATCCGGGCGGATTTTTTTGGATACGTAAACCCGGGTAATCCGAAAAAAGCTGCCGAGTATGCATGGCGTGACGGAAGGGTAAGCCATATTAAAAACGGTATTTATGGTGAAATGTTCATAGCTGCAATTATTGCCAAATCTGCAGTGAGTAACGATATGAAGGATATTATTAAAGCCGGTCTTTCTGAAATTCCTGAGAAGTCACGGCTTACTGAAGGGATAGAAAAAGTGCTCCAATGGTACGACCAAAAAATTTCCTGGGAACAGGTCATTGATAAAATCCATTCGATCTGGAACGAAAAAGACAGTCACCACTGGTGTCATGTAATCCCGAATGCCATGATTTGCGTACTTGCTTTATTATGGGGAGAAAATGATTTTATTAAAACCATAGGTATTTCAATTTGTGCAGGCTTTGATACTGATTGTAATGCCGCAACCACCGGATCAATAATGGGCATGATCCTTGGAGCAGAAAAACTCCCGGAATCCTGGATTAAACCTCTTAATGACCGTTTAAGTTCCGGTATTAACGGTATGGCAGTTTCTAATATTTCCGATTTGGCAATGCGTACATTAAACCTGGCTAAAAAGGGTTAATTTAAATCCATATGCCAAAAAAGGTATTTGATTCTTTATATTCCATCCTTGTGCGGGATATAATAAAGAATTATCAGGTTGGTGATAAGTATCCTTCTATACGGGAATTGGCAAAAAAACACAAGGTTAGTACCCAGACTGTCCAGCGTGGAATTGAAAAACTACAAAAATCAGGTTTAATAACAGTACGGCAGAAGGCAGGTATTGTTATTTCCCCTCTTCAACCTATAGGAGCAGTTGATAATAAAAAAATTTCGGTTATTTCCGCTATAGAAGACACACGTTTTGTGAACTCCTTCATCAAGGGAATGAAGGAAGAAGGTGAAAAGAAAGGGATAAAAATAATACTCGAAGATACTGCTAATTTGGATGCCCGTTCCCTTTATTTTGGTGAATATATTTGTTCATTGAATACTGATGGTATTATTACCCTTTGTTATCCGGATTCAGGGCTTCCCTTTTATCATGCCCTTAAGGAAGGTGTGGATATTGTTTCAGATCTGATTCTGGATGAACTCCCAATCCTTCCGGCAGTACAAACTGATAATTACCGTCATTCCAGGGAAGCAGGGCATTTATTTCTCAATCAAGGGTATAAAAGAATACTGGTTCTGGGTTATTATCCCGCTGAACGAAACCGCAGGTATGAGGGACTCCGTGATATTGCCAAAGGTTATTGTGATGAAGTCCAGTATATCAGTCTTTCTCAAGTGGATGCGATATGGAAAATCGATCGGTTTTTTCAAAAATTCGATTCTTATTCAGCTGTCTTTTCTGCAGACTATTCGGCAAATTATATAATTGCGGCGAAATTTATTCAGTACAGGATTCCGGTTAAAAATAATAATTTTTTAGTTTATGACTGCGAAGAAGATGCTTTTTTATATTCCAAACTTGATCCCATACAAAAAGTTGGCCCGGCTTTAAGGACTATTGGTTCGGAATTATGTAAAACCTTGATATCTAAATGGGAAAATGGAGTCTATCCCCAACCGCTTCAACGTAAAATTTAGCATTGTACTGAATAACTGTAATGAAAAAACAGCAAAAAACACTTTTTATTAATAAAAATTTGACTTTTATTTTTATTATAGTTAATAATATCTCCTAATATGAATTTTTTTCATAACAGTTTTGCTTTGGAGGATCAAATGAAGGTTAGTAAAGTAATTATTTTTCTGTCGGTTTTATTTATTTTTATACTGCCAGGGGGGACGCTTTTCGCTGCCGGCGGTCAGCAACGTACAGCAACACCGTCAGGGATAACACCATTGACAATTGCGACACCTCAGTCGGCCTTTGTGACGGACTATAAGGATAATCATCTGACTCGTCATATGGAAAGGATGCATAATGTGGATCTTGAGTTTCTCCTTTTACCTACTACGGCAAGTGATATTTTTACAAGATTCAGTTTGATGGTAGCAACAAATGATCTTCCGGATATTCTTATGACATCAGCTTTATCCTGGGCTCAAATTCTCGATTATGGTTCAAATGGCATATTCATTCCCCTGAACAGATACCTGGAAGATCCGGCAATGGCACCAAATTATGCGGCCATTCCAGTGGAAGATAGAAATGCTATACATAGCAGTTCCTCCAGCGCGGACGGTAATATTTATGTTTTTGTTGAATGGAGTGTAAATCCCTGGAATACCACTCCATCCAGAAAATATATCAATAAAGCTTGGCTTGACAGGTTGGGACTTAATGTACCTGCCACAACTGCAGATCTGCGTTCAGTTTTGCTTGCCTTTAGGGATAGGGACCCCAATGGGAATGGAAGAAGGGATGAAATTGGCGTATATGGACGATTCGAAGGTACTTACGGTGAAGATATAATAACCGCATTATTAAATTCATTTGTTTATTTTAATAAAGGAAGGCTTGCTCTGGATGCTTCCGGGAATACTGTCATTGCTCCATTTATAGATCCCGCTTTTAGAAGGGGGCTGGCATATATCAATGATCTTTATAGGGAAGGTGTTTTATCTGCTTCAATATTCACTGACGATGGGACGGTGTATAGAGGTGTTTTAAACAGCGATCCTCCCATAGTAGGATTTGCCAGTTCCGGGAGTCTTGGTAACTGGCCTGATGCAGCCAATAATGCTAATTTCCACGAAATGGCTTTGATAGCCCCTTTAACCGGTCCTGATGGAGTTTCTTATACCCCGTTTATTATTCCGATTGCAGGCCCCAGAGCGATGATTACGTCAGCAGGTAGAAATCAAAATACTGCCTTTAGATTTTTAGAATCATTTTATAATAGAGATATTGCTCTTATCAGCCGCTGGGGAGAAGAAGGGGTAGATTGGACGAGGGATCCTGCTGAACTTTCCAGGTTTACCAATGCTTATATCAATATTGGTATGTTTCCATCAGTAATAGTGGCGGTTTTGCAAAATCGTTGGGGTACTCCCCAGAACAGCCATTGGTCATTGCCTAATCCTGCTTATTTTTCTCCAGAAATGATACTTGGGACCCAGGGTAATTATTTAAGGGATATTCCCGTACCTCCTCCCGATGGTCCAGTTGCTTCGCTTCATTACCAGTTGTATACAGGGAGGCATCCCACGATGATATTACCTGATTTAAAATATAACCTCGCTGATGCAGAAAGACTTGCCATGCCTGTAACAGATATTACAGATTATTTAAATCAATCTATTGCAGAATTTGTAACAGGAGCCAGAGACATTAATAATGACGCTGTGTGGAATACTTATTTAAATAATTTGAATAATATGGGGCTCCAGCAGTGGATTCAAATTTCCCAGGCTACTTACAACAGACAAAGGTAATGAGCTTTTTTAAGGAGGGTTTATGAGTGGGAATGATACCCTTTACATAAAAGAAAAAAACGTTTCAAGCCGTTGGGCCAGTTTTGAAAACCCCCTGGGAGAAAAAGGAAAAGGGGGAATGGAGAATGGAAAAGCCAAAGGGAGGCCTTTTTTATTTATCCATGCCAACGAACAGATAACTCTGCTTGATGTAAAGGGATCAGGTATAATCAACAGAATCTGGATGACCAATAAATCTATTGGTTCCAGTGATAAAACCGCTCATATAATGCTCCGCTCTGTCAGAATAGATTTTTATTGGGATGGGGAAGCAAAGCCTGCAGTCTCATCCCCTTTGGGTGATTTTTTTGGCGCTCCCCTGGGAAAGGCTGTCAGGTTTGATAGTGCTTTACTATCAAATCCAGAAGGCCGCTCCTTTGTTTCTTACTTTAGTATGCCTTTTCTGGAAAGCGCCAAAATAGTTTTAACCAATGAATCCGATGAAGATCTGGATATTCTTTTTTATGATATTTCTTATAAATTATGTCCGCTGGACAATGAAAAAATCCTTTACTTTCATGCCTACTGGAACCGGGAAAATCCCACAAAACTCTGCAGGGATTATACCATACTGCCTCCATTAAAAGGCGAAGGAAAATTTATTGGAACTGCCATGGGGGTTCAGCTTTATCCCGGCTGTGAAAAAGCCTGGTTTGGTGAAGGGGAAGTAAAAATATACCTTGATGGTGATGATGAATATCCCACTATATGTGGAACGGGAACAGAAGATTATATTGGCACTGCCTGGGGTATGGGAGAATTTTTCAATCGTACCCAAGGCTGCCTGGTGGCAAAAAAAGATAAGGGGATTTTTTCTTTTTACCGTTTCCATATTGAAGATGCTATAATTTTCTATAAAGATATCAAAGTAGAAATACAAGTAATGGGAGGCGCTGCCAAGTATGATCTGATGAAACTCATTGACAAAGGCATACCTATAAAGATCACCTCCGGGGCACGGATTAATCTTTTTGAAACTGATTTTGTCCTTGAAAGATCATCCACAGATGGATTTTATAATTTTTATATGGAAAGTGATTATTCATCTATTGCATATTTTTATTACTATAAACCGTCCAGTGATTTACCGGAATTGCAGCCATTAACCGATAGAATTAAGGATCTTAATTAATATAGAATTGTTGATGGTTTACTATATCGAAAATAAATCCACCGACCCGTATTATAACCTGGCCCTGGAGCAGGTAGTATTTGACAAACTTGACAGAGAACATAGCTACTTTATGCTTTGGCAGAATCATAATGCAATTATTATCGGGAAGCATCAGAATACCCTGGAAGAGATAGACAGCTCATTTTTAAAAGAAAATAATATCTCCCTTGTCCGCAGGCTTTCCGGCGGAGGAGCCGTATATCACGATTTAGGTAATATAAATTTCACCTTTATCGTCCCTGCAGTCAATACGCAGAGTATTGATTTTTCCCTTTTTTGCGAACCTATCAGCAAAGTACTTTTATCCTTAGGTGTTCCGGTTGAAATTTCCGGGCGAAATGATATGCATGTGGAAGGAAAAAAGTTCTCCGGTAATGCTCAGTATGTAAAAGAGGGGAGGGTGATGCATCATGGCACCATTTTATACGATTCTAACCTTGAAATTCTTGCCAAAGCTCTAAAACCAGGGAATGAAAAAATAGAATCAAAGGCTGTAAAATCTATAAGGAGCAGAGTAAGCAATATACGGCCCTATATGAATATAGATATGAGTATTGAAGATTTTTGGGTTATTTTGAAAACAAATTTAGCTTTGGCTTTCAATATGCAGGATTTTACCCTTGAACCGGAACATCATGCGACGGCAATTGATCTTAAAGAAAAAGTATATTCCCAATGGAACTGGAATTACGGAAATTCTCCGCCTCATACAATTTATAAAACCCGACGGTTCGATAAATGCGGCAAAATCGAAGTTTTTTTGGACATGGGAAAACAAGGGTTTATCAGGAAAATCACTTTCCATGGTGATTTTTTTGGAAACTGGGACTTAACCGAACTTGAGACCATGCTGGCAGGGAAAAAACTTACCTGCGATGATCTAAAACCCCTGCTCCAGGACCTGGATATATCACAATACTTCCATGCCCTGGATACAGGATCATTTCTTTCTCTGCTTTTAGATTAAAATTTGCAGTTTTATTCACCGCTCCTAAACCATGTAGACGGATTAAACCATACTCTTCCGGTTACGGAGTCATTTAAACTGAAAGTTTCCGCCATTGATACAGAATCAGTAATATTAATACGTACATCAGGGTAATAGATCTGATCGGTATACCTTATTGCCACCGCAGATCCGGCCACTACCCTTGTAATACCGTCGCTGCCTCTTTGGATATCAATGCGAACATTCATGATATCATGTGCTCCCAGGGCTACCGCTCTTTCCATTAGGTCAGCATTAAGGGTCAATATACTCGATGACCTTACAATTACTGCTCCAACTACCGTATAATCCTTATTAGGGAGATCGGTGTATTCAGCCCAGTTTGTTCTAAGAGTAGTTGCGGTTGGTTCAACGGTCCTGCATCCTAATACCAAAAGGCCCATGACAAGTATCATCACGATAAATGTCATTCTAAAAATCTTCTTCATCTTCCTGCTCCTTTGCTATGTTTATTTTATTTTAGTATTTTCGATGACTGTAGTCAAGGATTTTATGTTTTTTAAGCTATCGATTTATCAAAATAATAGGGCTATACTAAGAAAGCTTTTTTACCGATAAGAAAGGGGAAACTCATGAAAAAAGTGTTGATTTGGATAATTATAGCTATTTATTTAGTCTCGGGCCTCTACGGAGTGGGAGAGCAGATCATCAGTATTGGCACTAGTTCCGGGTGGAGAACTATGGAAACCCGCCAGGATTTGATTGAAATTCCTCAATTGAGGTCTTATCCGGTACTGGGTTTATCATCTTCTTACACCGCCATTACAGAAAGTGTCGATCTGTATCTTTCCTTTGATGAGGGAAATACCGGATGGTTAAGAGATCATATTGGGAATTATGACATTCGAGTAGGCTCAACTCTTGGGTTGGTTGGCGAAAACTTGGCCCGCCGGGGCATGGGAGCGGCAAGCTTTTCCGGTTCTTCCGGAGCAGAAGGTCCTCTGGTCTTACAGCCCCGCAATACTGCTCTTTTTACTCCCGGGAATACAATTTGGGATTTTTCCATTGATTTTTGGCTTAACCCGGCAAGTCTTGAAAATGGTGAGCAGATCATGTCCTGGACTTCTTCTTATCCCAGAGGTGCAAGGGATTATACCGTTCAACGGATACGCTGTGAGGTTTCAAGGAACCGGCTCGAATGGACTTTTAGTAACTTTTTTACAGATCCGCAAAAAAGAATTTTATTAGATCCCGGAGCTCCGGGGAATCCTCCAAGTACCATAGTCCTTACTGGGTCTCCTATACTTCCCAGAACCTGGAGTCATCATCTTATTCGTTTTAATGCAGATCTGGGTCTTCTTGAATATTTTGTCGACGGCCGTCAGGAGGCCTTGATCTACAGTACTCCTTCAGGAAGGGAAGGAGGCGAGATAGCTATTCCCATAATTGGAGAAGAATGCAGCCTTATTTTAGGCGGACGTTTTACTGGTTTTATGGATGAATTCCGTATTTCCGGCCGTTATATTGACGATCTTGATCTTCGAAAATTCCCTGTCCAGGGGGGAAGGACAGAAAGCCGTCCTCTGGATTTGGGCTCAAGCCAAAGCCGTCTTTTAAAGATTGAAGCTTCAGGAGGCCGAGCACATGGCGCCGGAGAATCAAGGAATGATTTAATTGGCGAAAGAGGTTTCCGGTTCTCGGATCATTCTGAACTTCGGTTCTATGTTCGTTTTAGCAATAATCAATATTACTGGAGTGAATCACCTTGGATACCTGTTGAAATTGGAAGGGATCTCGGCGGGGACTTTATGGGTCGCTATGTTCAAATAGCAGTGGATTTTTTCCCTTCCATGGATGGAGAAATTACCCCTTATCTGGAGGAACTACACCTTATCTATCGTCGCGCAGAACCTCTTCCTCCTCCTTCCCAGTTTTCTGTCTTTGCCCGGGATGGTGCAGTTGAAATTATTTGGAGACCTGTAATGGATATTAATCTGGGAGGCTATTTTGTATACTTTGGCACTTCCAGCGAGGAATATTTTGGAGATCCAGGGGCTTTATCTTCGCCTATCGATGCCGGGAATCAAACCTCTATTCGTATCGAAGGTCTTCAAAACGGCACTCTTTATTATTTTTCCATTGCATCTTATGACAATGTACTTAGAGAACCAGGAGATTTTTCAAGGGAAGCCGCAGCCAGACCACAAAGGGATTTTTCCAGATAAACATTTTCTTTTATAACGCAGGTCTTTACGATAGCGAAATTTTATGTTATCATTAGTATAGCATGAAACTTATCGTTAAAGGCGTATACGCAGGACTGGCTGGTATAGTTCTTTTTCTTTCTGCCTCTATTGCACCCGCTCAAACGGCAACGGCTCAAAGAGCCGAGAGTGCCTCGGTCTGGATTATTCCAGTTCATGGAAATATAGAACCTTCCCTTACGGCATTTGTGCGAAGAGAGGCCCGTAAAGCCCTGAATCAAAATGCGGATTATATTATTTTCGAAATCGATACTTTTGGCGGACGGGTTGATGCCGCCTTGCAGATAGCTTCGTTTATCATGTCCATCAGGGAGGCTAAAACTATAGCCTGGGTGCGTAGCGGGGAGACTTCCTTAGGGGTAAGCTGGTCCGCTGGAGCTTTGATCTCCCTTTCCTGTACAGAAATTTACATGGCTCCTGGTACTTCTATTGGGGCTGCCGCACCTGTAATGATGGGTGCTGATGGATCATCTCAGCTTTCTGATGAAAAAACCGTGGCAGCTGTACGATCTCAAATGGCCGCCCTGGCAAACCGGAACGGACATCCTGAAGACATAGCCTTGGCTATGGTTGATTTTGATATTGAACTCTGGGAAGTAACGATAAACGGTGAAGTAAGAGCTCTTTCCAGAACTGAACTTGAAAGGCGGGAAGTTGCCGGTGAATCCGGAATAGTGCGGGTTACTGAAATTTCTCCCAGAGGGAAACTCCTTTCCCTTCACGCTGCGGATGCCTATCGTTATGGTCTTATTAACGGGCTGGCCTCTGATCAATATGAACTCTTCTCTATTCTGGAGATAACGGCGGATGTTACTGAATCTTATCCCAGTGTAGCGGATGATATTATCAGCTTCCTTACATCCGGGACGGTACAAGCTATCTTAATCCTTTTGGGACTTGTAATGATCTTCCTTGAAATCCAGAGCCCCGGTTTTGGAATCCCCGGTGTAATCGGAATTATTGCCTTCCTGATAGTCTTTGGATCAAGTGCACTTTTAGGTCGGGTAGGTTCACTTGAGATCATTCTGTTCTTAATTGGTGTTGGGTTCCTTGCGGTGGAAATATTTATACTTCCCGGCTTTGGGGTAATGGGGGTTTCGGGGATTATAATTATCGGTTTATCCCTGACTCTTTCCATGCAGGACTTTGTCATTCCCCGCTTTGACTGGGAATGGGAGCTTCTGGGCCGTAATGCCATGGTGGTTTTTGCCGGCCTGGTTGCATCAATTTTTGGTATAGCGATTATTGCTCTTTTAGGTCCCAGAATTAAGATCTTCGATCCCATCATGCTTAAAACAGCGATTGTGGGAACTGCAGGCGGACCGGATCCGGATTCACCAGTAGCAAAAACAATACCCTCTGATCGGCGTTTTTTTGAACATGAAGATGAAGAGGACTTTGGAGCTCTGGTAGGTAAAATTGGCACCACCGATTCCATCCTAAGGCCTTCCGGGAGGGCATTGATTGACGGTAAAATTTACGATGTCGAAGCGGACAGGGAATTTGTAGATGCCGGCAGAGGAGTCGTAGTAGTACGGGTCAGAGGTAATAGAATCACTGTTAGACGGGTTTAATTTTAAAGAACATATATTCGGGAGTGTTTAAATGATGTTTCAGTATATCTTATTTGCTGTTATTGGTATTGTTTCCATCGGTTTCCTTGTGCTCTTTTTCCGTTTCTTTGGACTCTGGTTCAGGGCGCTTTTATCCGGAGCTCATGTTGGAATGGGCAGAATTATCGGGATGTGGATACGTAAAGTAGATCCAAATGTGATTGTAGATTCCCGGATCATGCTTTCCAAAGCAGGTATTGATATATCCTCTGATATGCTTGAAACCCATTTTCTAGCTCGTGGAGATGTCAGGAAAGTAAGCCGCGCTCTTGTAGCTGCTGATAAAGCAAATATTATTTTACCTTTTCAAAGGTCTTGTGCCATAGACCTGGCGGGAAGGGATGTTTACGAAGCCGTACGAACCAGTGTTAATCCAAAGGTGATCGATTGTCCTGACTCGTCAAAGGGCAAGCTTACCATAGATGAAGTGGCAAAGGACGGTATTCAGCTTTGTGTAAAAGCCAGGGTAACGGTACGCTCTAATATTGAAAGACTTGTAGGCGGTGCTACTGAGGATACTATTATCGCCAGGGTAGGTGAGGGTATTGTTACGACTATCGGGTCTTCAGAAACCTATAAAACCGTATTGGAGAACCCTGATAATATTTCAAAGACGGTACTGGCGAAGGGCCTGGATGCGGGAACTGCCTTTGAAATCCTTTCCATTGATATTGCGGACATTGATGTAGGCCAGAACGTAGGAGCCAAACTCCAGGCTGATCAGGCAGAAGCGGATAAACGCCGTTTCCAGGCAGAAGCAGAAAAACGCAGGGCTGCAGCCCAGGCACAGGAACAGGAA
>Ga0099364_10005472_pt1 | contig 18821 bp, 16 predicted proteins | sample TergutTh196P3_FD_73070 | JGI IMG/M metagenome (GOLD analysis project Ga0099364, IMG submission 73070) | Microcerotermes parvus P3 segment gut microbial communities from Pointe-Noire, Republic of the Congo - Th196 P3 | ecosystem: Host-associated > Arthropoda: Insects > Digestive system > Gut ...
AACGTAAGCGTCTAACTGCAGGGCGCATTCCATGACGGCGCGTCCTGCGCTACAATTGACCCAACAAAGTTGGAGGGGTTGAAAAAGTTGCACAACTTTTTCAACCGGAATGGAGGGCGATTGTATGGACACAAGAAAGGCCACGGCCGAATACCGTCTGGCCGGCTGGGCGCAGACCATCCGGGAACGCATGGAGAGCGGCGAGACGGTCAAGGCATTCTGCGAGGGGCGCGGGATAAGCCGGAACGCATATTTTTACTGGCTGCGCAAACTGCGCGGGGCGGCCTGCGCCCAGATGCCGCCGACGATACGCGGGGAAGGTGCAGTGGCGGCGTGCCCGCCCGCCCCGGCGGGATGGGTGGCCTGCCTGCCGCCGGCGGAGGAGGGAAGCGCCGGCGTGGTCGTCGAGGTGGGGAAATGCCGGGTGGCCGTCACGGCGGAAACCGACCCCGGCCTGCTCGGCGGCGTCCTGGAAGTACTGGTGACGCTATGCTGAATTTCACGGGAAAGGCCGTCCACCTCGCCTGCGGGGCATACGACATGAGGAAATCGATAAACGGGCTGTCCGCCATAGTGCAGGGCAGCTTCGACCTGAGCCCGTTCGGGGAGGCGGTGTTCGCTTTCTGCAACAAGAACCGCGACCTGATGAAGATACTGGAATGGGACGGCGACGGGTTCTGGCTCCACACAAAGCGCCTGGAGCGGGGGCGTTTCCGGTGGCCGTCGGCCGGGGACCCGGCGACGATGGTGCTCACCGCCGACGAGATGGGGCATCTCCTGGGCGGGACGAAGGTGGCCAGGAAGCTCGTGCGCGGGGAGGTGAAGGCGGGGCCGGTGTCCTGAAGGACGGCGGGAAAGCCCGTCAAAAAAACGTCGGAAAAACCGCCCAAAATGCCGAAAAACCTTGATTTTACGCGGCTTCCGTGGTATGATGGAAGCATGGAAGCCATGCCAAAAACCGTCACCATATCGCACGATGAATATGTCATGATGCGCGAGACGATCGCCCGGATGGAGGCGCTCATAAAGCACTACGAGTCGCAACTGTCGGCGGCGATGCGTCACCGCTTCGGCACGTCCAGCGAGCGCGTCATGGTGGACGGGCAGCTTTCCCTGTTCGACACCCCGGAGGCATCTCCGCCACCGGAGCCGGAAACGGAAGAAGTCACATACAAACGCAAGAAGCAAAAGGGCAAGCGGGAGGCGGACATCGCCGACCTTCCCGTGGAACGCACCGACCACGAACTGCCGGGGGACGGGCGTGGGTGCCCGGAGTGCGGGACCCCGATGCGCGACATCGGCGTGGACGTAAGGCGCGAGATAGAGATCATCCCGGCGAGGGCCGTGTTGCGTGAGCATGCCGTCCACGCGTATGCCTGCCCTGACGACGGGTGCGCGGAGAGGGCCGGGAAGACGGTCATCGTGAAAGCCGGTGCCCCGAAGCCGCTGATCGGCGGCTCGCTGGCCTCGCCGTCGTTGGTGTCGCACATCGCCGTACAGAAATACTTTAACGGGATGCCGCTTTACAGGCTCGAGAAGGGCTTCCTGCACGACGGCGTCAACATCACGCGCCAGAACATGGCGAACTGGGTCATCCACTGCTCGGAGAACTACCTGGAGCCGCTCTATTTCAGGCTGATCGACCACCTGCGGAAAGAGTCGGTGCTCCATGCGGACGAGACCGAGTTCCAGGTCCTGCACGAGCCCGGCAGGGCGGCGCAGTCCAAGTCGTGGGAATGGCTTTACAGGACAAGCGGGCACTGCGGGCGGCGCATCGTCATCTTCGATTACCGCGAGACCAGGAAGATGGACCACCCGGCGGAGTTCCTCACGGGCTTCGCGGGATACCTCCACACGGACGGCTACCAGGCGTACCATGGCCTGCCCCCGGACATCGTGTGCGTCGGCTGCTGGTCGCATGCCCGCAGGTACTGGGAGAAGATGTACAAGCAGCTCCCCAAGGACGGGCGGGCGGGAACCGACGCGGAGCGGGGGCTTAAGTACATAAACGCCCTGTTCGACCTGGAGCGACGGTATGAAAAACAGGGGCTCACGCCCGAAAGGCGGCATGGGGAGCGCCTGGAAAAATCCAAACCCGTCGCCGATGATTTCTTTGCGTGGTGTGAAGGGCTGGGCGCGATACCCAAGTCGCCGCTGGGCCAGGCCGCCGGATATGCCCTGTCGCAAAGGGCGTACCTCGAAAACGTCTTCCTCGACGGGCGGCTGGAACTGTCGAACAACCGGGCCGAGAGGTCGATCAAGTCCTTCGTGATGGGCCGCAAGTCGTGGCTCTTCGCCAACACCCCCGCCGGGGCCATGGCATCGTCCGTCATGTACTCGGTCATCGAAACGGCGAAAGAAAACGGGCTGCATCCGTTCCGCTATGTGAAATACCTGCTGGAGGAACTGCCAAATGCTACTTCGGGCCAGTTGGACAGCCTCCTGCCGTGGAGTATCACCTTGCCCGACTTCTGCCGGTCATCAATGAAAAAAGCCAAAACTGGCTGAGTCAAGACATCCTACTATTAGACGCTTACGTTTCTGTAATTCTTTTTAGTATGGCAACCTCCGAAAACCCCTGTCACGCACCTTTACCGCGCCTTTTGCCGCACTTCTTTGCCAAAAAGCCTCGCCACCCATGCGAAGCATGGGACAGCGCATGTTACACCTATGTTTTTTGGCTTCGAATTGCGATAAAATTCGCGGCAAATCTGCGCAACAGAGTTTTCAGAGGTTGCCAACTAAATTGCCGAACTATATGGAAGTGATTTAATATACTGTTCCATGAAAATATAATCCGGTACACCTTCTTTTGTTACTGGCAATTTGATAATCGAATCCGGCATACGTTTGGGTCTCCATTTTCGTCCATATGACCACCTGAACTTTTCAACCTTAATTATGGTAACTAAGAACATGGCAATGTATTTATTCAAGGTATGGTTTTTAAGATATAGAGGTGTAACATCGTGACTACAGGTGAAATCTTCATCTTGATAATAAGCATAACCAACCGATCCATTATTTGTAACAGCAATGGCATTTCCGGCAAATATCTTTTTTTCTAAATCATCATACTCCATTGTACCAATTTTGTTAAATAGTGATATGTCATCAATGGAGTACATCTGAGTTAGCCCATTATTTCTTTCAGTAGCACCTAAGAACCTAATATTACCTTTGGTTATGTTATCGGGTTTTTTATTATAGTAACCTTTTTTGATAATAAATATATCATCATACTTAAATTCTTTCCACGCTTCTATGTCAAATGAAAGAAAAATATCTCTTAAAGGTTTCTCAATAATGGAAAAATCCAAAGTTTGTGCTGACATGACGAACTCGGGTATATCAGAAATGTCAGGAACCAAAATATCTTTTAATGTCCTGTTAGCTTCTCTGCCAAATGCGCTATACCTGTAACGATTCATTGAAATGCAATGACAATAGTATAATTTTTGGGGCAGTGTCATCTCGCTTTTGGGCACTAGCACCGCAACGTTTTGGGCGGTATAAAAATCAACTGGCTGTACGAATGCAGATAAAACATAAGTGCCGCCCAAAGCTACGGTTATGGCACCATTATCAAATTTTTTCGCATTTTCAACAGGCTCAACAAACCCGGCTATACCGTTATTTCTTGAACTTCTGGAAACAAAGGCAATGCCTTGCTCATCAACAGTCATTTTCCCAAAATCTAATTTGCTTCCCGTCTTCACATGAAATAGCTGGCCAATATTTTTCATTATCCTTAAACCTCACTCCTCATTTCTGGTAATCCGATTTGCTTGAAAAGCAAAAACTTTTTCATGGTAGCTTCAAAATCTGCACTTGATAGCTTTGTATAATCGGTTTTCATATATGCTTCGGCACACCATTCATCTTTATATCCGATGGCTTTCTTCACAGACAAGCCAAGAACTTCTTCATTATCGTTATAGGCTAGTAAGAAACGTTCCTTTATTCCTTTCCAGTTAGAATAGTGGTCTATTCTACCCTTATGTTTCTGTTTGATAAAGCCATCATTTTTCAAATAGCCAAACCATGTTTTCTTGCCTCCATTTGGTTTGTTTGCTTCAAGCACCATTATACAAGTCACAACACCGACAGGATAAAACAAGTCGTCTGGCATGGAAATAACGGCCTTTAGCGTATGTTTTTCTAATAACCGTTTTCTTACAGTTGCCGTGGCAACTTCGTCTTTAATTGCACAACTGAATTGAACAATGGCAGCAACCGTGCCGTTTTGACCCTCTACGGCTTCAAGAGCCTTTTCCACGAACTCCAGTTGAACATCTGTACCTTGGTCATATGGCGGATTCAAAAAAGACACCGTGGGTTTAAGTCTTTTTATCCGTTCAATAATTGCTTCATTGAAACAATCCGCCCTATCCAAATTCGATTTCCCATCACCTCTGAGCATCATGTTTGAACACGCAAAAGTAAACATATCCGGTCGTATTTCTATGCCTAGCAACTGACTCTCCCTAATATTTGATTTCCTGCCTTCATCGTTTCCGGCAAGCGCAATCATTTTCTTCATGGCCGCTATGAGAAAACCGCCAGTTCCACAACAGGGGTCATATACGACATCTGTAACTTTCAATTCGACTAAATCACAAAAAAGCTCTGTGATATGTGAGGGAGTCAATACCAGCCCCTGCTTTTGCTTGCTTGCGGCATAGCGCACAAATTCTGTATAAAATCTCCCTAAAATATCGTAGCCACTCTCTTCATAAGTGGTTAAGGGAAAAACTTCTTTTTGAATTTTTCTAATAATTGTCTTAAACAATTCAACAGTAGAAACATCTATTTTGCTTTTTTTGATTGTTTTATTTGTAATTAAAGGCTCATTTAGGATGCCTTTGTATACATTCATCATCTCTTCAGTTTTACGTACTTTATTTTTCTTTAACACCCTCTCAATAGCGGCAACAAGCGTATCCGCTATATCCTTTGAGGAAGTAGCTTCCCCATAAGAAATAAGAAAAATGTTATCTTCAAGCGCAAGTAAAATACCGCTAATTAGAGTATTCCTCATGCTTTCTGAAATAGAGCATTTTTGAAATTCTTCATTCAACCATACAGCCGTTTCAACAATATTCACATCTTTTAAGTTATAGTTTAATTGTTCGTTACGAAAAGTTTTTACATAATCAAAAATACTAAGCAATGATTTGCTTGTTAGTTCAGTTGCTTCAACCTCTCCTTTTTTGTGCGAAAAGTTACTGACAACAATTTCATTTTCTCCGCTCACAGCAATAGCAACAACATTAAATTCTGTCGCAAGAAATTTTGCATAGTGCAACACACCGTCAACAGCAAAATCTTTTGCCCTGTTACGTTCGACACTCTCGTGCTTATCGGCATTAGCCTTGCACTCCACAACAATCAAATAATCCATGCTTTGAGCAGGGAATGTTATAATAAAATCAGGATTGCCAATTCCTTTGCCATGCTTAGAAGCGTTAATCAAGCACTCCGTAACCCTTATGTTCGTAGATCTCTGCTCTTCAAACTTAACAGATTTAAAAAGAGGGTCGTTTTGAAAATGACTTCTAACTTTGCTTTCAGTATTTCTTTCATTCGCCATCCCTCAGTCCTCCACCATACCAGTCATCCTACCATGGATATTATAGCATAAAATCTTAATCAGCATAATACGGCACGACAATATACTGCCCGGCGATAATTTTATCATCTTTTAGGTGGTTGATTTTCATCACTTCTTTTATATAGGCATCCATACTGTCATAATGCTGTGTGTCCATATAACGCATGGCAATGTCCGTGAGGGTTTCCCCATATTTTAGCTCAATGCTGCTGTAGTATTTGACACTGGCCTCATCATCCCCGCCCTTGGCGACGGACAGTATGCTGCCGAAGGCAAAAGACAGGGCAACAATCAACATCAGGGCGGCGATAAGCCACAAGATGTTTCTTTTTAGTTCGCGCTCTCTTCTCTTTTTGTTCTGTCTTCTTCTTAAATCACTTTCATAAAAGGCCACAATGTCCATGGATGCCTCCTTTTTGGCTGCCGCAAACCGAACACACGTTGCAAACATCAGTTCTTTTTTATCATTATAAAGAACATATATTCGCCTGTCAAGCGTTTTTTTGAAAAAAATAAGCCACCCGGCACATTTTTTTCGTTTTTTTCAATGTGCCGGGTGACTTAACTTTTCGTTATCGTTTTACTACCTTACACTGCCCATCACGCTGCGATTTTTATATAAATAGTCCATTAGTGACACTATCGTCAAAATAATAGCCAGCCACATCACTATTTCCGTGATTAGCCAGAGGCCCTCTATGTTCATAATCAGCAGACATACCAACACTATCTGCACATTTGTCTTTAGTTTGCCCCAAAAGCTGGCGGCGATAACCAGTCCCTGCTCGACGGCCAGTAAGCGAAAGCCGCTGATGATGAACTCGCGGGCAATGATTAAGATGACCATCCAGGAGGGCATGCGGCCCATCCCCGCGAGGGCGATGAGCGCCGAACAGACCAGCAGTTTGTCAGCCAGCGGGTCCATGAATTTGCCGAAGTTGGTGATAAGCGCATATTTGCGGGCGATATGGCCGTCCAGCAAATCCGTCAGACTGGCCAAAATAAAAATGGCCAGGGCAATCCAGTCATTATGCGCAATAGTGGGCATGAGCAGAAAAAACAAGAAAACGGGTATCATTATCATGCGCAAAATGGTCAGTTTGTTGGGCAGGTTCATGGTATCTCTCCAATCAAATCATAATAGCGTGCGTCTGTTACCGTCACTTCCACAAAATCCCCGCTCATAAATTCGCGCTCACTCTCAAAATACAGGCAGGCATCTATATCCGGCGCGTCCTTGTATGTGCGGGCCATATAGAGATTAGTCCCTGCGTCCGCTCCTTCCACTACCCTGCCCTCAACCATGACCCACAAACGCTTACCCTTCATCGCCCGGGCGGCGCAAAAAGCTTTTTTTTGCTGCGCTTCCATTAGCTGGGCACGCCGTAGCCGCCCCTTGGCCGCGCTCACCCTACGCGGCAGACGGGCCGCGCCGGTGCCTTCTTCAGCAGAGTAGCAAAACACGCCCAGGCGATCAAACCCTAATGTTTCCACTAGTTGCATATTCATTAGATGATCGGCCTTGGTTTCGCCGGGAAAGCCCGTCATCAGCGTTGTCCGCAGACAAATATCGGGGATTTTTCGCCGCAGTTTCTCCACCAATGCCACTATCTGTTGCCGCGTGGTTTTTCGCCCCATCATTTTCAGAATCTTATCAGAGCCATGTTGTATGGGGATGTCCAGGTAGTTGCAGATTTTTTCCTCTTGGGCTAAAAGCTCTATCAGTTCATCGCTTATCTCTTCCGGATAGCAATATAAAAGGCGTACCCATCTAAGGCCCCCTATCTGGCACAAGGCCTTTAGCAATGCCGGCAACCGGGGTTCACCATATAAATCCATGCCATAGCGGGTGGTCTCCTGGGCCACTATCACCAGCTCCCCCACCCCGGCACTGACCAAGTCAGCCGCTTCGTCTAACAGTGCCTCCATTGGCACGGAGCGATAGGGGCCACGAATCTGCGGGATTACGCAATATGTGCAATGCTTGTCACAGCCTTCGGCGATTTTCAAATAGGCATAGTGGCCGCCGGTGGTCAGCACGCGCCTGGCGGCTGTTGCCCGCCCTTCCGACAGGCAACAATCCGCCGTTTTGGCGCGGCCTGTCAGATCTGTATCCATTTCAGCCAGCAAGCGCGCTATCTTGGAGGATGCTTCCATTCCCAGGACAACGTCCACCTCGGGCATTTCTTTTTCTATCTGCTCCTTATAGCGCTCGGCCAGGCAACCCATGACAATAAGTGAGCGCGCGCGCCCACTTATTTTATATTCGGCCAAGCCAAGGATTGTTTCTATGCTCTCCACCTTGGCGTCTTCGATAAAACAACAGGTATTTACCATGATAATATCGGCGGCCGCCACGTCGTCGCAGTAAACATGACCGTCAGCCAGGAGCATGCCCAGCATCTGCTCCGTGTCGACCAGATTTTTATCACATCCCAAAGAAACAACATGTACCTTCATCTTTATTCTATTCTTCCGCCGCTTCTGCTTTGGCAGCAGCAGCTTCTTTGGCGGCAGCAGCTTTGGCGGCGGCCTTGGCTTGGGACTGGGCCTTGGCCCTGGCTTTGGCTTCCTTGGCCTCTGCCTCCTCGATGGCGGCCAGGGCTTCTTCGGCAGCTTGGGCTTCCTCGGCGGCCAGGGCTTCTTCGGCGGCCCTTGCCGCTCTTTCGGCCTGCAACAACAGCTCGGCCGCCATCACCTCGCGGGCTTTTTGGGCTTCCTCCTCGGTCAGGATTTTGATTTTCCCCATGCCCATTTCATCCACCGCCATCGAGAGCGGCTTTATTCTGCTGGTATCGACCATGGCCTCGTCGCCGGACACTATTTGCCGGGCCCGTTTTGATGTCGCCATGACGATGGAATAGCGGCTGTTGACGATGGGAGCCTCGCCCGGCTCGACATCGGCGTTGACTACCTTCATCAGGTCTGAATAAGATGGATGTAACATGATTATACCTCACCTTTCTTTAGCTAATGCATATCCTGCCTGTCGGCAGGCGCATAATTACTTTATGCCCTATGCCCCATGCTCCACGTTCTGCTCTTTACTCGTTCGCGGTGTCCAGTTCCTCCCGTAACTGTTTAATAAATGCCGTGTTCCTATAAGGCGCATAACGGGCGGCATCTATCAATGCGTGTATCTGTTCACTGCAAACGTCTAAATCATCGTTTATCACCAGATATTCGTAATCTTCTATCCCCTTTGCCTCTTCCCTGGCACGCTCAAGCCTAAGATGCCTGCTCTCGGCGTTTTCGCTGCCGCGTTTATTTAAGCGCCGCCTAAGCTCGGCGATACTGGGCGGCATGACAAAGAGCAACAGGGCCTGGGGAAATTTTTCTTTTACCTTCAGGGCCCCTTGGATTTCTATTTCCAAGAGGACGTCTTTGCCGGCTTCCAGGGCATCCAGTACATACTTTAGCGGGGTGCCGTAGTAGTTATCCACATATTCGGCATATTCCAGCAACTCCCCGGCCCGGACGCTGTCTTCAAACTGCTCGCGGGAGACAAAAAAGTACTCTCGCCCGTCTACTTCACCACCCCGGGCGCTCCTGGTAGTCATGGAGACAGAAAGGGCGTAGTTTGCATGTTTTGCCAAGAGCTTATTCATCAATGTGCCCTTGCCGGCCCCGGAAAAGCCTGACACAACCACTAAAATGCCTAGTTTTTCCATGTGTAGTCCCTACTCAATGTTTTGCACCTGTTCCCTGATTTTTTCTATGTCTGTCTTTAGCTCTATCGCCGCATTGGTAACCTCTAAGTCATTGGCCTTGGACATGATGGTATTGGCCTCGCGGTTCATCTCTTGGGCTAAAAAATCCAGCTTGCGGCCCACGGTACCGCCGCCAAGCAGTGCCTGGGTCATCGCCTCGATATGACTGCTTAGACGCACGATCTCTTCATCCAAGCAGCTTTTGTCGGCAAATATCGCCACTTCTGTCAAAATCCGCGCCTCATCCATCTGCGCTTCATCCAGCATGAGCTTTATTTTTTCTGTCAGCTTTTGCTGATGATGTATAACAATCTGCGGTGCCCGCTCCATAATCAGCCCGAGGTTAGCCCGCATGACATCCAGCTTTTCCAGGATGTCTTTTTGGATGTGCGCGCCTTCCCTTTTGCGCTCAAGCAGTAGTTTTTCCACTGCGGCTAAAGTCGCCTGTGTCAATATGGCCAGGAGCTCGGCCTCGTCCGTGCTTTGTTCCTCCAGCAAAAAAACATCGGGATAACGTGAGAGGGCATGGGCGCATATATCATCTTCCAAGTTAAAATCCGCGCAAAGCTCTTTAAGATGGCGCAGGTATTCGGCGGCGACGTCTTTATTATACTTAACGCTCAGGCTATTTGTGCCATAATCCTCATAGCCTACATAGAGCTCCACCTTGCCGCGATTTATGTGTTGCTTTAATACATTTCGGACATCCGCCTCAAAGAGACCCAGTTTTTTGGGCATTTTCACGTATAAATCCAGATAGCGGTGGTTTATGGTCTTGATTTCGACGCTAAGTTTGCGCTCACCCGCGTTTATTTCATGGCGGCCAAAGCCGGTCATGCTCAACAGCATATCATTAAGTCCTTCCTTTCATCCACTTATTATAGTAGAGGCACCCGGATACGTCAAGGCGCTTGCACCAGGGCCGATATATCCGGCTTGACCACCATGGAATAGTTGGTGTGGTAGATGACAAAGCCCGGCTTTTTGCCGCCAGGTTTTTTGACGTTTTTTTTCTCCGTATAATCCACTTCCACCTTCTCCTGGGCGCGGCCGGCAGAGTAATAGGCCGCGAGGGCTGCCGCTTCCTCGTATGTCTTATCCGACATCTCGCGGCCCAGGGTCTTTACGATAACGTGCGAGCCGGCCATCTGCTTGGCGTGAAACCAATAATCGCCGCCATCGGCCAGCTTGAAGGTGATCTGCTCATTCTGATAGTTGTTTTTACCGACATGGATATGGAAGCCGTCGCTGCTTATGTAGTGGTAGGGCTGGCTTTTTGAAACCACGGCCTTTGCATTGCCTCGACGGCGGATATAACCGGATGCTATCATCTCCTCTTTGATCTCGACCAAATCCTCCTCGTGGGCGGCGATGTCTATCGCGGCCTGTATCGTCTCTAAATGTGCAATCTCCTCTTTCACGTCTTCTGTCAGACCGTGGAGTGCCTCGGCCGTCCGCTTCATTTTGTTATACTTTTCAAAATATTTCCGGGCATTTTCATGGGCGCTAAGCTTGGAATCCAGCGGGATGGACAGCATTTCACCGCTATAGTGATTCGGCACCACAATCTCCTTTGCCTGGGGCGGACTATTATGACCATAGGTATTTAGCAGCTCGCCGTATAGCTTGAAACGCTCCTTTTTTTGCGTATCCTCTATTTGCCTAAGCTGCATATCGTATTTTCTACGGTCGCGCTCGAGAATGGCCTGGGTGATTTTCCGCAAATCCGCCGACTTTTGACGCATCCGGGAACTTAAGTTTTTTTGCTGATAAAAATCATTTAGCAACGCTGAGACCGATGTGTACGCTTTTCTTTCCAAGTCGGCATAGATAGTCATCGGCAGCAGCGAAAAGTCCCGCGCTTTGCCATCTTGATAGTATATCGCCGCTTCAAATTGGCCTGCCTTTATCCGGTCGATGATTGCGGAAAACGCTTCATGGAGCCGGATAAACGCTGCCTCGTCCTCCATGGCGGCCACGCTCAAATCACCATCCAACCCGGCCCGGTGACATATCTCTTGCGCCATCTGCGGCGACAGGCCCGCATATGTCAGGTACAGGGCCTGAAAGAGCGGCAAGGGTTTTTCACTTATCAGGGCATGAAATTCGGCATAAATCGTTCCCAGCGGGCTCAGCTTCTTTAGCGTATCGGGAATAAAGTAGGGACGGCCCGGCAGCACCTCACGCAAAGAAGACACCATGCTCGATACGTGCTTGATGCCGTCAATGATCACATCCTCGCCATTAACAAAAATAATATTAGAATGTTTGCCCATAATCTCGACGATCAACTTTTTTTCTTGATAGTCGCCCATCTCGTTTAAGTGGCTTATGTGTAAGATAACAACGCGCTCCAAGCCCGGCTGGCTGATGTCGCTGATGCGCCCGTTGCCGATGTGCTTTCTCAAAAGCATGCAAAAACCCGGCGCAGTTTTGGGCCCGCTTTTATTGCTCTCTGTTAAGTATATTAGCGGCATGGCGGCATCGACCGAGATAAATAGACGTTTGCTGCTGCCAGGCTCCCCCGGCCGGGGAACAATTTTCAAGCTGAGCATCAGCTCGTCGCGCTCCGGCTGGGCAATCTTAACAATCCGCGCCCCCACCAGCTTGGTTTTTAGCTCCGCCACAATGCCCGCTATCGTGATTCCATCAAACGCCATGTGATTAACTCCGTTTCCCGATTTTCTCAACCAACCCAATCAACTTCTCACTCCTGGGCAACCACTTAAGCTCACCCGCGCCCAACACCTGCCACCTAATCGCAAAAATCAAATACACCAACACCCCAATAATAACCGCCAGGCACAGCGACACAATATTTATCCCGATCAAGACATACAGGCCATGATAGGCCCCAAAGGCCACCGCGCCCATCAGCAGCGAAATTAGCAACGGGCGGACAAAGGCGCGTTCCCATTCTTGATGATATGCCAGATGGCGCCGCACCGACACACCGTTTAGGATGCACATCAGCAGGGCAAACAAGACCACTGCCATCACCATCACAAAGGGGGCAAACTCGGGCTCTATCCCGCCCAATTCCAGCATTGCCACCAAAAAGAAGGTCTGCAACGCCAAGGCAATGGCGGCATTGATGACCGGTGCGTTTAGCCGCCCCGTTCCCTGCAAGACCGCCCCGGACAATGTGGAGAGGGAGTATAGGACCACCCCCGGCGCCAGCACCATCAGCAGACGGGTACTTAAGTCCAGCGTCTCTGGCTGCGGATATAAAAAGAGTAGCAGCGGCTCGGATAAAGCCATTATCCCCAGCGCGGCGGGAATGGCCACAAACATCGTGCCGCGAATGGCCTTGGCGACGCTGTCGCGGCATAAATCAAGGCGGCCTATCTTAAAATCACCGGCTATGCCCGGTATCAAGGCGGCAGACATCGCCGAGGATATGGCTATCGGGATGGTGGATATTTTTGTCGCCTTGCCAATGGCGCTATTCAGGGTCGCCACCTGGGCATCTGCCAGGCCCCGCAGATGCATGCTATGGATGAAAACGCTTTGGTTTAAGTATGTGTTTACATTGTATATGCAGGTGCTGAGAATAAAGGGCGTGACCACCAGCAAAATCATCTTGAAAATCACCCGGTAGCTCAGTTCCTCCGGATGGCTGTCGGCCGCGATGCGCTTTTTCACCATTTTTAGGTTCAGGGCATATATCGCACACATCAGCAGCAAACCGCTCAAAACCCCGATACCCGTGCCGATGGCCCCGCCGCTGGCACCATACACGCTTCTCTTGGTCGTCTCCTCCACCGGCACCAGGCCCGTCAGCCAAAGGGCCAAGAGGATGGAGGCCAGGGCATTGACGCCTTGTTCCAATATTTGTGAAATCGAGGTCTGCGTCATCGTCCGGTGCGCTTGAAAGTAGCCGCGAAACACCCCTAACATGCCCGAAAACAGGATGGTCGGGGCAAAAAACTTAAGCACCGTCGCCGAGCCTTCGATTTGGACCAGCATGTCGGCAAAGAAAAAGACAGCCGTACCGGCAATAGCGCCTATGATCAAGACATAAAGAAAAGCACCCCTAAAGATACGCTGGGCATTTTTATACTCGCCGGTCGCCAAATATGAGGCGATGACCTTGGAAATGGCGGAGGGAATGCTGTAGGATGAGACCAAGAGGATTATCGTATAGGCACGGTAGGCAAACTCGTAGTAGCCGTTACCTTCGTCGCCGATAATCGCCGTCATCGGACTGTTATACAAAAGCCCGATGACGCGGCTGAGGATTCCCGCTGTCGCCAAAATCCCCGCCTGCATCATGAATCCATCTTTTTTATTAGCTGACATTATTCCCCCAGCAGCCAATCATACATCTCCTGGTACTTAAGCGCCGATGTCTGCCAGGAAAAATTAGCCGCCATCGCCCGATCCACCATCTTGTTCCATTCGCGCTTGTTGTCGTAGTATATCCGCTCGGCATAGCGTATGGTACTGAGCATCTCATGGGCATTGTAGTTTTGGAAACTAAAGCCGGTACCGCTGGAATCAATCTCGTTGTAGGGCTCAACCGTATCCATTAGGCCGCCCGTTTCACGGACTATCGGCAAGGTCCCGTATCTTAGGCTCATCAGCTGTGACAGTCCGCAGGGTTCAAACAAGGACGGCATGAGGAAGGCATCGCAGGCGGCATATATCTTATGCGACAAGATTTCTGAATAGTAGAGATTGGCGGAAACCTTGTCATTATACTTCCAGGCATAATGGCGGAACATGTTCTCGTATTTTTCCTCGCCCGCGCCCAGGACCACCAGCTGCACATGGTCCATGCACAGCTCGTCCATCATATGGGCGATAAGGTCCAAGCCCTTTTGGTCCGTCAGGCGAGAAACCAGGCCTATCATCATCATTTTTTCATCCACCCTAAGCGACAGTTCCGCTTGCAGGGCAGATTTATTCTTCCATTTTTCCTTGCGGAAGGTGCGTCCGTTATAATTATGCGGGATGTACTCATCCGTCTCGGGATTAAACTCTTCATAATCTATCCCGTTGACAATGCCGCGCATGTCGGCGCTTCTGGCGTTCAGCAAGCCATTCAAGCCCTCGCCGTAGAAGTTGGTCTTTATTTCCTCTGCATAGGTTTCACTGACGGTGGTGATGGCATCGGCAAACACCAGACCGCCTTTTAACAGATTGGCATCCTTAAAGGCTTCCATTTTATCCGGCGTGAAGTAATAGGGGGGCAGGCCGGTCAGCGCCTGCATGGTTCTTATATCCCATTTGCCTTGGAATTTCAGGTTGTGTATCGTCATCACCGTACGAATGCCGCGATAAAACTCATTCGCCTGGAAACGCTCGTTCAAATAGACCGGCACCAGCCCCGTCTGCCAGTCATGGCAGTGGATGATGTCGGGCCTGAAGTCTATTACCGGCAAGATGGACAGCAGTGCCCGCGAAAAAAAGGTGAACTTCCGGATTTCCATGTAGGCATCACGGCCATAGGGATATATGCCGCCAAAAAAGCTTTCGTTGTCGATAAAATAATAACGTACATGGTCCACCTCACATTCCAGGATGCCCACATATTCGCTGCCTTGCTCAAAATCCATCTGGAAACTGTCTTTGTATTTAAGCAGTTCCTTCATCGGCTGGCTCATGCAGACATATTTGGGCAAGACAACGCGGACATCATAGTATGCGGGGTCTATGTTTTTCGGGAGTGAACCCACCACATCGGCCAAGCCCCCCGTTTTGATAAACGGCACACCCTCCGATGCTGCAAATAGTATGTTTTTCATGCTTTCCCCTCTTTCGCAGTTTTCTTACGTAAAAGTAACCAAAACGATCCCGCCAGACAGATGGACGAATAGGTGCCGCAGACAATGCCCACCATTAGCGGCAGGGCAAATTCCCGGATGGAGGAGACACCAAAGAGATAGAGGACAAAAACCATCACAAAGGTGGTCAGTGAGGTGAATATGGAACGTCCCAATGTCTGGGTAATGGATTTGTTTATTATGTCCGTCGGCGAGTCCGTCCGTTTCATTGTGGCCAGATTCTCGCGGACGCGGTCAAAGATGACGATGGAGGCATTGATCGAGTAGCCCACTATTGTCAGCATACAGGCGATGAAGGTGGAACCCACCGACACATAGGCCACCGCATAAAAAGCAAGGACAACAAAGACATCGTGCAAGAGGGCGAAGATGACACTGGCCCCGTAGCGGATGTCCTTAAAACGGAACCATATATACAAGGTTATGCCGATGCAGGCAAAAAGCACCGACAAGATGGCATCCCGCTGCATTTCGCCGGAGATGACCGAAGAGATGGTCTCGGCGGTAATCAAATCGGGATCGACGCCAAAATGCTCCTCCATCAACTCATTAAAGTGCTCGCGTTCCTCGGCAGAGAGGCTGCGGGTCTTAAAGATGACCTCGTTGGAGCCGGCTATCTTTTGTGTCTGCACATTGGCATCGCCGGTTATCTCTTCTATCAGCGGCACCACCTGCAAATCCAGCTCGGCCAGGCTATAGTCCTCATTGAAGGCGACATTGGTGGAGGTACCGCCCAGATACTCCAGGCTTAGGTTAAAGGGTGCATCCGTGCGGCTATAGTTTACGACCATGAACACCACCCCGGTCGCTATCAGCAAACCCGACAGGGCAAAATATATCGCCTTTCTTTTGACAAAATCGATGGTCTTTTTCTCTTTGGCCGTGCCGTATAGTTTTTCATTTTTCAAGCCGATGGCATGGAAGGCGTTGGTCAGCCACTTGGTCACAAACAGGGCCGTGAACATCGACAGCACTATGCCCAAAGCCAGGGTGGTGGCAAAACCCCTGATCGGGCCGGTGCCAAAGATATAGAGGACGGCGGCGGCAATCAAGGTGGTGATATTCACGTCCAACACCGCCGACATGGCCTTTTTATAGCCCGATTTAACAGCTGATGGAATGGTTTTCCCCGTGGCAATTTCCTCGCGCACCCGGACAAAGATAATGATATTGGCATCCACCGCCATGCCGATGGAGAGGATGATGCCGGCAATGCCGGGCAGGGTCAGGGTGATTTCAAAGGCTTCCAGCAACACAACAATCAGGGAACTGTACAGAAGCAGGGCCAGGCTGGCGGCCAGACCCGGTATGTAATAGACCGCCATCATAAAGACAATGATAATCGCAATCCCGATGGCGGCGGCCAGTAAGCTGGAGCTTATCGCTTCTTCGCCCAGCTGGGCGCCTACCACATTGGAGCGCAGCTCACTCAGCTCCAGTTTCAGTCCGCCAATACGGATGGTGGAGGCTAAATTATTGGCTTCCTCAAAACTACCCATGCCGGTTATGACGGCCTCGCCATTGGTAATCACGCTTTGCACGGCCGGGGCGCTGATCACTTCGTCGTCGTAAATGATGTAGATGATTTCCTGGGTGGGGGCGGCAGCCCGGGTGGCATCGGCAAATTTTTGCGTGCCTTCCGCCGACATCGTCAGGGATACTACCGCTTCGGAATTACCCGTATAGTCGGTTTGGTAGGTGGCCACGGCATTAACCACATCGGTACCCCTTAGCACTTCCTCCCAATTATGATCCAAAAACTGCAAGGAGCCGGGCTTACCCAAGTCCTCCAAAATGGCATTGGCATCCGATACCCCCGGTATCTCAATATTTATCCGGTCCGTGCCTTCTTTGTAGACGATGGCTTCGTTGGAGTAGTTCTCCACCCGCCGTTGCATCTTATAAACGGTGTCTGCCATGTCTTCCGCGCTGGGGTTTTCGTCCCCTTCCACCTGATAGGTGATACTGACGCCGCCGGCCAAATCCAGACCCAGCTTTATGTTGGAAAAAGAGCCGCCGCTCAGTGTGCCAAAGCCGATAAACGCGGCATAGGCGCACAAAGCCGTAATGAGTACATAGCCTATTAGATAGATTATTGCCCTGGATTTTCTCATGTCTGTTCCCTTTCTGCTGACATCGCCTTTAACATTATTGCACATTCCAAACGTTTTTTTTGCATCTTGCATGCGGAGTCGTCATTTTCCAAGATACTCCCCGTGATAAGCTCGGCATTGGCATGGCAGCCGCCCGAGCAGAAAAGCTTTGCGAAGCAATCGCGGCAGGACAGCTTGTCATGGAGCGTGCTGTTTAAGAATCTCTCCCGCAGGCCCTCATTGCCGATCCCCGTGTGCAGACTGCCCATTTTATATGCGCTCCGGCCGACAAACTGGTGGCAAGGATATATCTCCCCCGCCGGGGTTATCGCCACGTACTCCACGCCTGCCCCGCAGCCAGAAAGGCGCTTTTTCACACAAGGCCCGCTGGATAAATCCAGCAAAAAGTGGAAAAACTGGGCCGCGTTTTTTGTCATATGGCGCTCGCTTATCATCTCGGCCAGCCTATCGTATTCCGCACAGATGCTCTTAATATCTGTGGGACGGATGTGATAATCCTTGCCTGTGCCCACCGCCGGCTCCAACGATATATGCTTAAAGCCCAAATCGGCCAAATGGCAAAAATCCTGGGAAAAATCCAAATTATGACGGGTGAAGGTGCCGCGTATGTAATAGTTTTTATGCTCCCGCGCCGCCGCCAAGGCGGTGAATTTATCTATCACCTCATCGTAAGAGCCACTGCCATCCGGCTTTTTCCGCATATTGTCGTTTATTTGTTTGCGACCGTCCAAGCTTAAGACGACATTGGCCATTTCACGGTTGATGAAGTCAAACATCCCCTCGTCTAACAGGAGGCCGTTTGTGGTCAGGGTGAAACGGAATTTTTTTTGCCATTTATCTTCCAGGCTGCGTCCATATGCGACCACATCTTTTATCAGCTCCCAGTTTAACAGCGGCTCACCGCCAAAAAAATCCACCTCTAAGTTTTTGCGATTCCCTGAAGAGCGGATAAGAAAATCGATGGCCCGCCTTCCCGTCTCCGGGCTCATCAGCGCCCGCTCGCCCAAATAAGCACCTTCGTCGGCAAAGCAATAGCGGCACGACAGATTACAGGCATGGGCGACGTGCAGGCAGATGGCCTTGATGATGGCCGGGCGCTTTTTTGCCGCTTCCACATGGGCCGTCATATTGTCGGGGCTAAACAGCTGCCCTTTTTCATACAGCGACAGTATCCCCGCCACGGCGGCTTCCATGTCGTCTACCATGTTGGTCGCCGTCTGCATAAAAGGGCTGCCGTCGGGCATGGCCGTAGCAGGGTCATTCACCCTCATGCCTGCGAAGACACGCGCAAACAAGGCTTCTATCTGCGAAGCTTCTGTTAGCCCGCCCTGGATTACCGCTTCGACCTGCGGTATCATGGCATGGGCAATCTGGGATACGCTGTGGATGGCCCCGCTATTAACATCGAGAACGATATTAAGGTCTCCGGCCCTATACTGGTGTGTCATGCCACATCCGGCTGGGCCGTAGCGCCGTATTGCTCGCAGCTTTGGTTGCCGACGGTGCAAGATGTCTTGCAAGCCGACTGACAGGATGTCTGGCATTCGCCGCAGCCGCTTTCCGCACTATCCTGCATGGGCATACCGGGGTGGAT
>Ga0099364_10005473_pt1 | contig 18821 bp, 19 predicted proteins | sample TergutTh196P3_FD_73070 | JGI IMG/M metagenome (GOLD analysis project Ga0099364, IMG submission 73070) | Microcerotermes parvus P3 segment gut microbial communities from Pointe-Noire, Republic of the Congo - Th196 P3 | ecosystem: Host-associated > Arthropoda: Insects > Digestive system > Gut ...
GGTATTGATTAGGTAAGAAGGAACCATTCCGCCGCCAAAGTACATGGTGATCAGGAAATAAATATTAAAGAAGCGTTTTCCGATCAAGTTGGGTTTAGTCATGGCATACGCCGCGCAAAAAACCATAAACATTGTATAAGCTGGGGAAATAGTCGTATAAAGGATGCTGTTTATCAACCCGCCGTAGATCATGGGCGTACTGAATATATGCCTCCATGCCCTTAAGTTAAACCCTTTGGGGTATAGGTTTAACGCTTGGCCATAATAACCGCGCTCGTCCATAAACGATGTCATGAGCGTACTCCAGAAGGGATAAAGCGCCGTTATGGCAAACAAAATAAAAAAGGTAATATTTAAAGCGTCAAATATTTTATCGCCCCGTGTTTTATGGTACATATTTACCCCCTTAAATTATTGATTCTTCACCGGTTAAGGTGGCAACCCAGTTCATGATAAGCAGCATCGCTACGCCTATAATTTGCTTGGATATACCCACAGCCTGAGCGTAGGAAAACTGTGCCGAACCGTCGAAGGCCTTGTCAAACACAAAGGTGTCAATGATTTCCCCTACGGCTCGGGTGCTGGGCGTAAGCAAGTTGTATACCTGGTCAAAGCCCGCGTTTAGGATCCCGCTGACATCCAGCAAAAACAATAACCAAATGGTGCTTTTAATAGAGGGTAGTGTAATAAACCATACCATCTTAAACCGGTTGGCACCGTCCATGGTGGCAGATTCGTAAAGCTCGGGGTTAACCCCCGCAATGGCGGCTAGATAAATAATGGTGCCAAAACCCGCCCCCTTCCATATGTCTGTAATATACAGCATGGGCCTAAAAGCGTTGGGGTTGGTCAGCACATTGATTTCCAGCCCGTAAAAATCACGGAACAACAAGGTAAATACCCCGGTGCTGGAGGAAAACATACCGATAACCACCGTTGCCATAACCACCCAGGAAAAAAAGTGAGGCAAATAAATAATGGTTTGAACCGGGCGTTTTACCCATTTAATACGGATTTCATTCAACAGCAGGGCCATGGCGATGATAACCACCGTTAAGATAATCATTTTATTAACGCTGATGATTAGCGTGTTTCGTATGGCGCGGGTAGAATCAGGGTCTAAAAATATCTGCTTGAAATAATAAAATAAATCCCCGTCTTTGCCCCAGGGGCTGCCCCAAATACCCAATTGGATATCAAAATCCTTAAACGGCAGTATTATTCCGTAAAAAGGCCAATAATTAAATATAGCCGTCGCTACAAAAGCGTGAATCAATAAAATGTAAGATGCCTTGTCCGACCATATTTTACGCCGGGTTTCTTCTTTCAGTATGAAGCTGAACATACCAAAGACCAACAAAATAATAGAAACTAATAAAATGAAAATGACAATTGCTCCCATGAAGGGCGACGGAGACTCCGCTTTGCTGCGGGACGCCAACGCAATAACGCCGCTAAGGGTGCCTATAATACCGGCAAACAGCGTTAAGGCTCGGATGGCTGTTTTGTTTTTTACCAAACCCGTTACAAGTTTTAAAATACTGACCAGAAAAGCAAAACCGGAAACAATAAAAAGAAACACAGTTATTAGTTCGCTGACCGAATAGGGTATCGTAAACGCAGCGCGTTCAAAAGGCGACACACTGTAGGCATGTACAATCATTTCGCCGGATAAAATAACCGTTAAGGACGAAACCGCGCCCACTAACCCGGCGATACCTATCAAAGCATAAAGCAACAGGCTGTTTTTAACAAACCTGTTCAGCAAAATGATACCGCTGACCAACATGGCGATAAAAATTAAAGCCAGAAGCGCAAGCGTAAACCGCTCAAAGTTTGAATAGGGCGAATAATACGCCAGCCGTACCCAGGGGAAGACATTAGTAGCCTTTAAAAGGGCTTCTGAGGTAAGCATGTAAAATATAAGGTAACCTGTCCCTACAGTACTCGTTACAAAAACGCCTATGTTAATTGATAGACTTCGTTTGTCTTCGTCCATATCAAACCTCCTTTCTTACAATGATCTCAATTAAAATTGTTAAACAGTATAGCATCGTTACAATTGACTGTATATGCGCCATAATACAGCCATAAATAAAAATATTTAATAAATTATTTGACTTTCGCACCCTTCAAACACAGTAATAATCAAGTCAATATGCAAATAAGATGAAGAAAATAAGCCGCAAAACATCGCAAAGATGGTATAATAAGGTGCAATCCAATAAATACCGTGGAGCGATATTATGCGGCTTATAAAGGAAGTAGCAACTGTACTCGACGAGCATGGCTACCGCCTAGAATCCAGTATATGCGAAGTAATGAAAAAATTCAAGCTTGCCACACAAGTAAACCGCGCGGGGTTGGCCAAGGCCAGCGGGTATAGCGTAACAAGCGTGCTGACACTTGTTTTAATGCTTCCGCTGATGGCCCTTGACAACATAAACCAGTTCTACAAAAGCCACTATTCGCGGGAGGGGCAAATTCAAAAAGACGCCATCTACCGCCTCAAAAACAACGAACATTACTCGTGGCGCAGCTTGCTGTACAGGGTCGCAAAGGCTTTCAGGCCGTTGGCGGGGACATGCGGGCCGAATAAAGTGACGGCGCTGATACTGGACGACACGACAGACCAACGCGTCGGGTATAAAATGGAGAATATCAGCCATGTGTTTGACCATGTTATAAGAAAATCCGTCTACGGGTTCAAGATTCTGGCTTTGACTTTTTTTGACGGCATGACGAACATCCCGCTCGACTTCACCATCCACAAAGAAAAAGAGCTGCCCGCAAAGAAGCGGCGCAGGCAGTTCAGCAAAAAGGCGGACCCGAGGACAGCCGGGGGCAAGCGCAGGAAAGAGGCAAAATCAACAAAGGCGGAACAGGCAATATCGCTGCTGAAACGCGCGGTGAAAAACGGTTTTACCGCAGACTACGTCCTGTGCGACTCATGGTTTACAAGCGAGGCCCTGATTGCGGCTGTAAGGTCGGCGGCAAACGGCGCCATGCACCTGATAGCCGGCGTACCCAACGGCAACCGCAAATATTGCTGGGGCGGCGGGCTGTTCAATGCAAGCGAGCTTATCGCCATAATGAGGTGGCAAGGCGATGAGCACAGATGCCGCAGGTGGAACACGCGCTATTTCGAGGCAATAGTAGACTACAAGGGCGTTGGCGCGGTCAAGCTGTTTATGAGCCGCTTCCCTGGGCAGCGGAAATGGCGCGTTTTCGTGGCTACCGATACATCCCTGAGCTATGTGCGGATGCTTGAGGCTTACGGGGTCCGGTGGACCATCGAGGTGATGTTTAGGGAGTGCAAGCAATACTTGCATTTGGGCAAATGCCAATCCCAAGACTTTGACGCGCAGATTGCTGGAGCCACAACAACATTCATGCTTTATACATTCCTGTCATACTTGAAGCGGAAACAGGATTACGCCACGCTGGGCGATGTATTGTCGCTTTTGCATGAAGATGCATGCAAGAAAAACTTGGCGGAGCGCCTATTTGAACTGTTTGAGGATTTATTGGACTTGGCCGTAGCGTCAATCTCCGAACATGGCACGGCGGATATCGGGTTGATCAAGCAATCCCAGGAATACCGCGATATTATGGGTGTTTTCGCTTCATCGTTCCTCTTCGAGCAGCTGGCTTCGGTTGATATTACCGCATAATGCGCGGATTTGGAATCGCATGGCGTTTGCCCATGGTTACTGGCGTTGCTGCCTTTATATCTAAATAAGTGCCATATTGCATTCTTGATTTTCAAGGCTTGACAGGGTGCGAAAGTCAAGTAATAATCTGGAAACTGACAGGAATCAAGAAATTAAGGATGTAAAATATTTTATTTCGCGTTACAAAAAAGCATACAGTAAAATCCAATGCCATTATTATATAAACGGCAAATCCGCTTTAGAAGCTGCGAATGAAATCATAAATGAAATACTAAACCCGGTAATTCTGTCAAGACCAGATTCATCATCGGTTGGTGCCTTTTTCGCTATATAGATTTGAAGTCACAAATTGTGACTTCAAAACCTCGAACTCGTCGCTTGTTAATTGAAAGCAGAATTTTTCCGGAAAGCGGGTAATGTTCCTTTTTACAGCTTGGTTCAAGACTTTGGTCTCTACTTGATATAGCGTGGCCAAATCACTATCAAGCATGACTTGTTGATTTCCGACGATATAAATAAGGCTCTTTATGTCAAATGGACTCTCCCCAATCGGGGAGAATGGATGACAGCCTTTGCTTAGAAGAGTACTTGAACGGTCAAAAATAAAATCCCGCATCCTAAAATGATCGTATCCTATTAAAAAAGCGGAATATATAACATTTGTATTCTCTGTGTTTGCCCCGAAAGAATTAGGGATAGTAGCTTTTTCGCTATCTCTAAATCATCTTCGGGGTTAAGCCGGTAAAATATAACACTAACTATTCCCTCCACGGCTTTTTACCGTCCAGCCAGCCATTTTCCTTCCAGTGCAAGTAATCTTTGGTGCGATCGCGTCCCGCTTTGCGCTCGGATTTGTCAATCATAATCTGCGCCATTTTCATAATTTGAAAAAGAACCTTGATTTTTAGTCGCGGCCTAACGCGCTTTTTTCTGTTAAGCTTGACCGCTATATGATTGTACTTTGACTTTATCGCCATTTTTTTCTTTTCGGGTACAAGACCCCATTTTGCTTGATAAAGGGCTTCTTTTACTACATATATCCGCGCGATACCCCAAAAATCTAGGCTGTCTTTTATATCATTTGCGGTTTTGCTCATGCCTTGGCCTATCGCGTTTGTTATTATGACTGCAGATTTGCCAAACATCGGCTTTTCCGGCGAGTGGGCCATCCATTTTGTACCGAAATGGTCGAGCATGGCTTTCATCTGCCCTGTGGCATGGAACACATATGTCGGCGAAGCGAAAACCAATAGATCCGCTGATATGATGGTTTCCCATATCGGCGCGGTATATTGCGAATGGGGGCAATTGCTGATGCCGCCGAAAAAACACGCCTTGCACCCTATGCAAAATACCGGGCAGTCACGGGGCAAATAATGTTCGGTGACCTCATGGCTTTTGCCCATTACCGATAAAAACAATTCCTTCATAGCGAATGTGCAGCCTTTTTGCTCTGTTCCATTGATGATGGTTATCTTCATTTCGCATCAAACCCCCGTTATGAAACACAAAAAATCGTTTCAACAATAAGACAATAAAACAGTCCTCGTCCTCTTCAAATATATTTTGAAGGTTTATACCCCTTAGCGTTAAATGGTATATACCCGTTTTGCTGATTTTCCTAGCGGTTCTTGGCATCATGAATACCTAATAAAATATACAACATCATATGGAGGTTTTCAAGACGAGGAAGAACTCGATATTGTAATTTTCGACAAAAAATAAAACAGATGGCGTTTAATTTCGGATAATTAGTTCTGCGAACTCTGATTTGTGTCTTGAATTCTCTGAATATGAGCGTTATACTGACAGAAGATAAATAGATTGAAGAGCATAGTATGGTTGTCAGTTATAAAAAACTCTTGAAGATTTTGATTGACTGTGATATGAAAAAGCGTGATTTGTGTGAAGTCGCAGGCGTTAGCACCGCGATACCAGAAGTGCTTGAAGACATTGGATTCACTAAAAAGAAGTTCAGCGATACAATCATGAGACTGACACGATAATTAGAATACAGTTTGGAAAAAAGGAAAGGTGATTACATGAAGCATAAAACACATACCGAAGCAGATCGCGCCGTATGGCTCATCTATATTGTGCAGTATACGGCTGAGGAGATAGGGAAATCTATTTCCGAAACCATAGAGTTGTTAAACGAACATGGATTCATTGAAAAGGCTTTGAACGGATATCCAGCGTTTCACACGCAGGGTTTTGAATATATGGCGGAATTTCTGACGGGAGAGCTTCAAAAAGCACGAGGGGTGTGAGTGTTGACACTTTATCATGGAACTAACGAGATAATTCGTTTCATAGATTTCGACAAGAGCAACTTGCGAACTGATTTTGGCAAGGGGTTTTATATGGGCAGCAAACTCGGCGAGGCTCGCAAGTGGGCTGACGGTAAAGCCGGCTTTTACGGTATTCCTACCATCATGCGATATTCCATAGCAAACAATGTGTTGCATGACGACTGTGTGGATCCTATACGGTTTGACCAACCGAATGATGGCTGGTTAGAGTTTGTCAAAGAAAACAGGCGCAAGCACATTTGTGGTGATAGCCCTAATCCCCCTGCTTAGCCCCACAACAAAAAGCCCCGCAAACTTAGTGTTTACAAGGCTTTAGAGCTGGCTGGGATGGCAGGATTTGAACCTACGAATGCCAGAGTCAAAGTCTGGTGCCTTACCGCTTGGCGACATCCCAATGCAATTATCAGTCATTAGCGCGAGTAATTAGTAGACGAACTCGCAGATTTACCCGGCAGTCGCTAGTAGACGGAGGCAACACCCCCGTCTGCTAACGTCTAATGCCTGTCAACCAATGACTAATGTGGGGTGGATAAAGGGATTCGAACCCTCGACCCCTGGAACCACAATCCAGTGCTCTAACCAACTGAGCTATACCCACCGCATAAACCGTTATGAAACGGCGGTTTAGCGATTATAACACAGGCTGAAGTGCTTTGCAATACCTTTACCTCAAAAAAATATGACCGAATTTCAATAATTTCAATAAAAAAGTAAAGACTTGTGTACTCCTATATGATACAATGAAAAACAATGTTGTACGCGACACCAAAACAGCGTAGCAAAAATCAATAGGGAGAGGGCAGTCGGAGAATGGATAGTAATGATCAAAACACTTCAGCAGTGCTCAGCGTAAGGAATGCTGTTGCAAATGCTATCGTAGGTAAAGACTCAGTTATTCTGCGCGTACTCCTTGCAATGCTTGCAAGGGGGCATATTCTATTAGAGGACATTCCGGGTGTGGGCAAGACGACGCTTGCCGTGGCATTTTCAAAAGCACTCGCGCTCAAGTACAGCCGCATACAATTTACCCCTGACATTTTGCCGTCCGACGTAACGGGATTCTCAGTATATGACAAGGATACCGGCAGCATGTCATATACGCCCGGAGCTGTTCTGTGCAATTTATTCCTGGCGGATGAACTCAACCGCGCTACCAGCCGTACACAATCGGCGCTGCTTGAAGCTATGGAAGAAGGGCAAGTAACAGTAGACGGGATCACCTACACCATTGAGCAACCTTTCATCGTAATTGCGACGCAAAATCCCGTTGGAGCAGCCGGTACACAGCTCCTGCCTGAATCTCAGGTGGATCGGTTTATGGTTCGTTTATCCTTGGGGTATCCGGAGCACAAAGATGAAGTATCGCTGCTTGAACGCAAGCAAGGAAAGAACCTTCTCGATCTTGTTGAGACTGTGCTATCGAGCGACGATCTTGAAAGGATGCGCGAGGAAGTTGATAAAATCCATGTTGATGCCGCTATATTTAATTACATTGTACTGTTAATCGGCGAGACGCGGCGGCATCGGGACATTCTTGTTGGAGGAAGCCCGCGCGCCTCTCTCGCGCTTACAGCCATGTCAAAAGCGATGGCCTACGTGCAAGGGCGGGATTACGTTATCCCGAAAGATATTACACCGCTCATAACCGATACTATCGCCCATAGACTTGTACTCAGACCTGGGGCTGATAATGAAAATATTACGGTGGAAATGATTCTTGACAGCATCATTCGCACTGTCAGTGAGCCGCGTATAAGTTAGCCATGAAAACACACCGTCTGATTTATGCGATTGCGCTTATCGGCTCCTTTGCTTTCGCGGCGCTTTATCCATTTTGGATTTCATGGTATATTTTTATATTGATTCTGCTGCTGATCCCTTTTGATTTCCTTTTCAGCATACTTGGCATGCGGTCAAAAGGTATATCGTTCAGTTTACCAAATCTGCTGGAACAGGGAGCGAAAGGAAAGTTCGTTATTACAACTATCCAAACTAAAAAGAATCTGTACCCAGCTGGTCGAATAAAAGCGAACCTGTCGGTAACCGGAGAAAATTTCGCCTCTATTCATAGGCTAAAATGCGATGCCGCAAGAGGCAGCAAGCGTGAAATTGAAATCGATACGTCGCACAGCGGAGTCATTGTTTACTATATCAGGCGCATATATACAACGAGTATGATAGGGTTGTTTGCAATGTCGTCCACCGTTGACCGCAGGGCAACCGTGTTTATTTTGCCGGCACCGGTAAAACCGCCGCACCTCATTTCGCTGCCGCGCGGCTTTACATTGTATCCAAAATCGGGCGGCGATTTTTCAGAGGATAATGATATACGTCCATACCGCAAGGGAGACCCCATTAAACTTATTCACTGGAAATTATCGGCAAAGCATGACTTGCTTGTTATTCGCGAGCCGCTGATTCCACCGTCCCACAGCCGCCTTGTCCACGTCATGAAATGGTCGGGAGCGCGGGAGCGCGATCTCATTCTTGGACGGCTGCGTTGGATTTCTGATTACTTACTCAAATGGGATTTGCCGTATTGTGTGAAACTCGGGGATGATGGAATTGTGTCTGAGATAACAAACGCCGTGGAGTTTATGAAATACCTTTACCACATGCTGGATAGCACTGCACGTTCAGTTCCGTCCGCGGTGTCTATACCGGCCCGCTTCTCATGGGTGTTCCGTGTTGATGCGAAGGAGGAAACGATAGAGTGAAACGCTCTGTGACAACAACCGGGAGTTTTTTCCTGATTTTTGGATCTGTCTGGTTCACTATGGGCGCACTGCTCAGTGCTTTTGCGTTCGATGTGGATGTTTTGTCGCTGCTCCCTATATGGTTCATCGCCATACTTGCGTTGGCGATCCTCTGTGCTCGTTGGCGCGGCAAAGGAATATTAATGCTGACGCCTCTTGCTTTGATACTGCTTCTAATTAGACTTCCGGCAATTATCGAGGGTGCAAAATGGGTGATTTTTCACGTCACCTCGGAGTATAACAAATGGCTGCACATACCGGTCGTTTTCTCCGGCGCTGAGGCATCGCAGAATGAAGTGGCATCATTTTTGTTAATTGCGGGAATTGTTCTTGTATTCCTACTCGGCATCTCGATTTGCCTCAGACGCAGCGCAATCCTTACTATAGTTTTTACGATCCCGATCATATTTCTCACAATAGTGCTTAAAGAGTCCAGGCCTAACGATGAGTATGTTCTGGGGTTGATTGCGATCTATCTAACAATGATTCTTAGTGATTCCATGCGTCAGGACAGTTTTGATGACATGAGAAAAGGCATTTTTTCCGCATTTTCGCTTGCCATCCTCATTTTGATCACAACATATTTTATCGCGCCGCCGGGTAGTCAAAGCCGCAGCAGTTTCATTGATGACATTGACAACTTCCTAAGAAACACAATTGAAAGTATGGGGTTGGAAATGAATAAAACGGGCGTTGGGTGGCCGGCCGGTTCCTCCGATGAATGGGAGTTCAATACGGAACTTGTTGAAATAGCCGGTGCGGGGCTTCGCCAGATTTCAGATAAAAGTGTTCTTGAAATAACTGCCGCACAGCCCGGAACGTTTTATTTAAGAGGCTTTTCCATGCAGGGATTTAACGGGCAGGACTGGTATAGAAGCCCGACGCTGCATCCGGTGTTTTTCGAGCGTCTGTCAAATGCAATGCCGGCAATCATCGCAGATACCTATAGAGCTCTTAATCCTGATAGTGCGCAAATCGGCGCGAGTATGTCCATATATAAAACAGGAGATACATCGAGCATCGTCTATCAGCCGTACTATTATTTGTCTGCACCGCAAGTGGCAGGCAATCCATACACCGTCAATTATTATTATCCGGAAAACAGTATTATTGAACTATTCGAAATTATTGAAATGGACACCCTTTCCCTTTTGGCTGATTATAATGCATTTTTGCGGGGGCCGTCGGTTTATAAGCAAATTGATGACTCCACCGCCGAAGGGCTGCGCAGTCTTGCTGTTGCCGCCGGCATAGACCCAAGTGCTGACCGTGCGGACATCGCCGACAAAGTAGCCACATATGTTTCCTCAGCCGCCCGCTACACGCTATATCCCTACGTAATCCCCGAAGGCGAAGATTTTGCTCTATACTTTCTTCAGACTTCCAAGCGGGGCTATTGTATCCACTTTGCAACTGCAGCCACGCTGATGCTTCGGGCGCTGGATATTCCCGCAAGGTTCACCAGCGGCTTTGTCATAACTGTTTCTGCGGACGATGTCAATAAAGCGGTAGTCGTAGCGGACAAGGATGCGCACGCCTGGGTCGAGGTGTATTATGACGACATTGGATGGATTCCTCTGGAAGTCACACCGGCGCAGCCCGGTTTCGGATCTGTCGCCATAAGTACCCGCCCGTCATCCGCCGGAACGCCGTCATTTGATGATTACGAGGAGCTTTATCCGGAAGATTATCTCGATTTTGATATGGACGGAGTACCGCAGTGGATGATTGATGCTGCCGGACAGTCCGACGCCCAAGATCAGGCAACTTCCGATCCTGCCGCTAGGTATGTCTTGATAATCATGCTATGCGTCACCGTGATCATTCTCCGGCGGGCAATCAGCCAGGAGAGTCGCAAAAGGCGTTTTGCACAGCCTGACACGAATGCCGCTGTATTGTTTGCTTGGCGATATGCTTCAAACTTGAGCGGGCAGCCGATTATGGAAATTGAAGGAATCGCGTTGAAAGCCCGGTTCAGCCAGCATCGCATAACCGAGGAAGAGCGCAAGATTGTGGTAGAAAAGACTTTGGACTATCAAGCAAAAACCTACAGGTGGACTAGTCCACCCAAGCGGTTCTGGCTAAAATACATCCGTGGACTCTAGCGTACAAAAATTCAATATGAAAGGAATTTGGGTATATGAGTAAAGTTTTAGAAGGAAAAGTAGCAGTTGTCACGGGTTCGGGGCAGGGTATTGGGAAAGCTATAGCGATGGCATTTGCCGAACAGGGCGCCAAAGTTGTGACTAACAACCGTAAACCCGGCGCTTCAGCCGCATCAATGGTTACGGATGAGCAGGTCGAAAAGCTGTCCCCCGAAAGAAAGGAATGGTACAAGAAAGGGTTTGCGGAACAATCCGGCGATGCCGCGACGACAGCACAAGCTATCCGCGCTTTGGGCGGGGAAGCGACCCCGGTGTTCGCCGACATCACAAAAATCGAAGATGCAAAGCGCTTAATCGACACTACGGTTGAGACTTACGGGCGCATAGACATTCTTTGCAATGTCGCAGGAGGGTTCAACTTCTCCGATATTGACGACATTACCGAAGAGCAGTGGGATCATGTCAACAACGTCAAGCCGCGCGGATTTTTCTTCACATTAAAATACGCGATTCCGTACATGAGGAAGCAGAAATATGGCCGCATAATCCTCTGCGCGTCCCCTGCGTTCGGCGGCGGCCCGCTCAAGCAGGCGGCGTATGTTGCAGCAAACGCCGGTGTTGTGGGTCTTACCCGTGCCGCTGCGATGGAGTGCTTCGGAGACGGCATAACCGCCAACTGTTTCGCTCCCGGTGCATTCACGCGCGCATCGTTCGAGCTCGAAGCTGCGCGGGATTCCTACGACAAAGGCATCCTCATCCCGGGAAGATCATTCGTCTCTGCCGACGCGACACCCGGGCCTGAGTATATAGCTCCACTTGTAGTCTATCTTGCATCGGAAAAATCATCGCGCGTCAGCGGTTCGACATTTATGGTGATGGGGAATTTCGTAGGCTTATATCACAGGCCTACTCCTGAGAAAACGATTCGAAAAGAAGCAGAAGAGCCATGGGGCATCGATGAGTTGATCGAGAAATTCGAATCCGACATCATCCCCGATTACAAAAGTATCACCGATTTCAACTGACGGTCTGCGGACCGTCAATGGGACAGAGTTTAGGGGACAGAGGTCAAGGGGCGAAAGTTCACTTCCATCGTCCCCTGTTCTCTGTCCCCTGCGCCGCAGGCGCAGCGAGGCGTTAGTCTATTTCATCAACGAAAAGTGTAAAGGTTTCGTTGCCGTTGCTTCTGAATATTTCGCCAAGCCTCGTTCTGAAGAAAGCATTCGTAGACGTCGTCGTGACCCACATGACATCGTCTGCGCCAGCCACCCTCGTTCTGTTTCCGCCATTATTCGAGAAGTTCAACTCCCCTCCCCTGCCGTCTCTGTAATCAACAAGGAAAAACAACCTGCTGCCGCTAAAAGACATGGCTAAGTAACCATGGTAAACATCATCCGCAATCCTTCTGGGCGCGGAGTTACCGCTTACATAATGCAATTCCTTGTCTTCATTGACAAAGTATACTGATCTACCATCAGTTGAAGCGGTGAAAGACACCACATTTCGGGCGATCTCATTCCTGTCCGCGTTTGGTATAGTTGGGTCGATGGAGGACAACCGATTGTTGTTTGCGAGAAAGTATAGAGTTTTTCCATCGCTTGAAATCTCAGCACCTAAAAAGTTGCGTGTGGTGGATATCGTATGGGATTCAAGCTGACTATTATAAAACGCTAAACCGTCTTCGGTAACACCGACAAAATTTGAAAGAGACGACAATCCATAAACAACAACGTTTGCGTAACTGGTCACTTGAGTACCTCTTGCTGTGAGTATGTACTGAACTGACTGGCCGCTTATCCTTGCCCTTTCGCTTCCGTTGCGGCTCATAAAGGTTCTGCCCTCAACATCGGTAAAAATCACTTCCGAGTAATCACGGTTGAGCATTATGCTTAAACTTCTGTTGCTGGGAGACAGCCTGAACTCATTATTCCCGCTTCTGACATGGAATGATGAGTCATTTGCGTCTATGTCTGTCTTGTAATAATAAATATGCCTCCCGCTATCGGAAATCGCTACGGCATACGTTTCCTCCCCAAGCTTCTCAGCGTTTCTTCCGTCAATTTTGATATATCCGACAAACTCATTGAGTATATCATCATAGTCTGTCACATAGCCTACGGACTTTCCGTTAGGAGAAACTGATACCCCCCACATTCCGCTGCCTGTAAAGTGAGCATCATCCGCGATAAGCGTCTCAGTTTTGCTTGAAGTATCAAGCAGGTACAAGGATGCGGTATTATCCCTGCTGTTATAATCAGTAAAATAAACAAGGCCATTTCCGGAATCAGCAAGCCGGTATGCAAATACATCTGCTGCTATTTCGGTGTAACCTGCCGGTGTTATAAAAAACAGATAGCCGCCGTTTCCGGGATCGTAATCGACCATCATAACCGCTTTGCTGCCGTCCATGCTTCGTTGCCATGAATAAAGATCACCGTCAATGGAAAACCTCTCATTATTATTGCCCGAAATGAATATTTCGCCTCTGTAGGTATAAAACCTGATATGATCGCTTACCGTTGTGGAGTCAGAGCCTCCAAGCATTGGTATTATAATGATTGCGGCGACTACTAAGACAACGACAGGCACTGCGATCATAAGGATTTTTTTGAAAGGCAATACCTTCTTGGGCGCAGCAGGCGACCCGGATCCCGTATTCGCAGATCCCCCCGCAGTTTGCGAACCTGGCGGATACCCTTGACCCGCCATATTTGGGGGAGGTGCCATGTTCGGGGGACCCGCCATACTCGGGGGAGGTGCCATATTCGGGGGGCTCGCCATGCTTGGGGGAGGCGCCATGTTTGGAGGACCCGCCATGCTCGGGGGAGGCGCCATGTTCGGAGGACCCGCCATGTTCGGGGGGCCCGCCATGCTCGGGGGAGGCGCCATGTTCGGGGGACCCGCCATATTTGGGGGACCTGCCATACTCGGGGGAGGCGCCATATTCGGGGGAGGTTCCATGTTTGGGGGAGGTTCCATGTTTGGGGAATCCGCCATGCTCGCCGAGACTGCCGGTTGTTGGAGCTGCGCTCCGCACTTGGAACAAAACTTTACTCCTTGATCATTTTGTTCGCCGCAAAATGCACATATCATTATCATTTTCCTCCATAGAAATCACTAGTGAATTTATTACTGATAGCCTCCCGGCGGATATTGTTGGTCTTGCGGATACTGACCTCCCGGCGGGTATTGGTAGCCTTGCGGATATTGACCTTCCGGCGGGTACTGGTAGCCTTGCGGATATTGACCTCCCGGCGGATACTGGTAGCCTTGCGGATACTGTCCGCCTTGCTGGTATTGATATCCTTGCGGATACTGGTAACCGCCATGTGGGTTTAAGACGATCTGCTGCTGAGGGACCCCGTATGGGTAGCCATATGGATAGCTGCCGGGGGGATAGTTTCCGTAATGACTTATGAAGTATTGAGGTCTTCCCCTGCCGCCGACAGCGCAAAAAACAATACCAAGTACAAGCATGACTGCCCCTGCGACGATCCAAATTGTTCCATCGTAGAACCAACCAATAATGCTGACGCTTAGCACCAATCCAACAATAAGCGCCAAAGATCCGAAGACAATTAGTATAACTCCCAATGCTACCATAAATCATCCACCTCTTGAGCAGATTTTGTAACTGTTCAGAAAGTCCGTACTATCGGATTATATAATGTATTCACTTGATTTGCAATATCTATTTCCTCAAGGTATCCAGCGGAAAATAATCCAAAGAATCGTCGTTGAAAACCCAATCACGTGTACTTATCACAATATATTCATCTGTGTCCACGCGGCAAACCGTTCTGGTAATGCCGGCGTTAATAATAAGCCTGCGGCACATGCTGCAAGGCATCGTCAGCACCTCGCCAAGAAGCACATTTGTTATCGCATCGCGGCCGGAAAGATAAATCGTTGAACCAATCATATCTCTCCGCGATGCAGAAATAATGGCATTCATCTCGGCGTGGACGCTCCGGCACAGTTCGTAACGCTCGCCTGGAGGAATGTCCATTGCCTTTCTTATACATTCTTTTCGGTCAAGACAGTTCTGTCTGCCTCGCGGAGCCCCGTTATAGCCGGTTGCAATTATTTCGTCGTTAAGTACGATTATAGAGCCATACTTGCGTCTGAGGCATGTCGACCTAGCTAATACCGTGTCTGCAATGTCGAGATAATAGTTATCCCTATCCTTACGCTCCTCCATTTTTACTCCCTCCCAGTATTATGTTATCATAGCGTTACAGGTCAGAGCCAACCAAAGACCTTGCCGAAATAGGGCTATTTTTTGCATTCCTGTCGCTCAAAGTCGCATCCTGCGCCTATTCACGGCGCTGTGCATCCTTGCTCCGCGCTACGGAATGAAAAAACATCCCTATTCCGGCAAGGTCTGACTTGTAACTGCATAGCGATTATAAACCTCTTTCCTCGCGAATTCAAGCTTGACAATAACAAAAATTTGAGGGATAATGAAATAAAGCCACTCAGAGAGGATGTGAGCGCATGGACGATAACCCGCGAAGTAGGCGGAGAAATACAATATCGAATACTCTGGCAAACGCGATAAGCTGCAGGGTGGCCGGTGCGCTTGTGTGCCCGGATTCGGTTGGTGTGTAAAACATCACGCCCCTGTTAGATAATCGCGCCCCGGGGGCGCTTTTTTCGTGTCCGCACAACGCCCCCGTTTTCACGTAACTGCTGTACATTGCGTTCGGAAGGCAGTTGCATTCTCACTTTAATTACCTGACAGGGGGTGTTCCCGATGCGCATTAATCTTGATGTTACTCCGCGCGATTACGCTACACTGAAAGAATCGCTCAAAAACTCGAACCCGGTGGATGTAGCAGAAGGTCTTGAAGAACTGGACGACGAGCAGGCGATAAAACTATTCCGTATGCTGCCCAAAGATAACGCCGCAGAAGTGTTCGCGTACTTATCGAGGGACATGCAGCACAGTATCGTAGGCGCAATAAAAGACTACGAAATAAGCCATATAATCGACGAACTGTTTTTGGACGATGCCGTTGACTTTATAGAAGAAATGCCCGCCGGTGTCGTAAAAAGAGTTCTAAGCAACCTGCCAGCGGAAAAAAGGGATATGATAAACCATTTTCTAAAATACCCGGAAGGCAGCGCAGGTAGCATTATGACGATCGAGTACGTCGATTTAAAAGAACACTTGACCGTTTCCGAAGCATTTGACCGTATCCGCCGCGACGGTGTGGACAAGGAAACGATCTATACCTGCTACGTTATCGATGCGGCAAGGCAGCTGCTCGGCGCGGTGTCTGTCAAGACGCTTCTTTTATCTTCGCTTGACGATAAAATCGGAGACATCATGAAGAGGGATGTGATTTTCGCATCTACGAATGAGGATAAGGAAAACATAGCTAACGAGTTTAGGAGATACGGCTTGCTTGCAATGCCTGTCGTCGACAACGAGAGTAGGCTTGTTGGCATTGTCACTGTCGACGACGTTCTCGAAGTTCAGGAAGAAGAGGCGACGGAGGACTTTGAAATCATGGCCGCCATGTCGCCGTCCGATGAGCCATACATGAAGACGAGCACATGGAAGCTGACGAGGAACAGGCTGCCATGGCTGATGCTGCTCATGCTCACGGCGACGGTCACCGGATTGATCATTGCCGGCTTTGAAGAATCGCTTGCCCTGATGCCCGCCCTAGTCACGTTTATCCCGATGCTGATGGACACGGGGGGCAACGCGGGAGCGCAGAGCTCGACCCTCGTTATCCGAGGCATTGCGCTTGAGGAAATCAAAGCGACCGACATGGTAAAAGTATGGATGAAAGAGGTGAGAGTCGCGGCGCTGTGCGGCGCTGCGCTCGCGGTTGTAAACTTCGTTAGGATACTCATAATGAACAGAAGTTTTTCGATCGCGTTTAGCGTGTCGCTCACGCTGTTGATTACAGTCCTGATTGCAAAGACGGTAGGATGCCTGCTTCCTCAGTTGGCACGAAAGCTGAAATTCGATCCCGCCGTCATGGCAGCGCCGGCGATAACAACTATAGTTGACGCCGGAGCTCTTCTCGTGTTTTTCGCAATAGCAAAAGCGATTTTCAATATATAATGCGGTCTGCGAACCGCAGAGATCAGGGATCAGGGGTCAGGAGACGGGGGTACGAATGTCCTTTTCTACTTTGCCCTAATAAATCTGCATGGAACTAATTGGAGGCGAGTTTTAATTGATAGCTAAAATAAAGTCGGTTTTCGGAAACCAGGATATGACGTCCGGCCCCCCTGCGAGGTCGATTCTCCTGTTCACCATACCAATGCTGCTAGGCAACATATTGCAGCTGTTGTACAGCACCGTTGACAGCATAATTGTCGGCCAATACAGCGGTACGTACGGGTTATCCGCAATAGGCGTTTCCATGCCGATCCAGTTCTTTTTCGCTGTGTTCTTCATGGCGGTAGGCATCGGAGTGGGGGTCTTGGTGTCTCAGTATTTCGGCGCGAAGGATAAGGATAATCTTTCAAAGACAGTAGGAACCGCGCTTGTGCTGATATTTTTCACATCGCTCGTCGCCACTGCGCTTGGGCTTCTGATTTCGGACTGGGTGCTGAGGATAACGAACTGCCCGCCGGAGGTCTTTGACTACGCGAAATCATATATGCGGATTATTTTCATAGGATTCATTGGCATGGGCTTTTATAACGTCCTTGCCGGAATACTGCGAGGAATCGGCAACAGCACTTTTCCGCTGCTTGTCCTTGCGGGTACGACTGTTTTGAATATTTTCCTTGATATATGGTTTGTCGCAAGGCCGGACCAGCTGTCATTCGGGCTGGGTATGGGCGTAGCGGGCGCGGCATGGGCGACGATTATTTCGCAAGCGGTGTCGGCAATCGTGTGCTTTCTGCGCATTATGAAAATGAGGGATACCTTGACGCTCAACCGGAGCACGATAAAGATAACGAAAAGAATAGCCAAGCTCATAGTGCGCATCGGGTTGCCGAGCGGTGTGCAGCAGATGCTAATGTCTATGAGCTTCATACTTGTGCAAAGCTTTGTGAACGCGGTGCGGATCCCGTTTAATGGTATTCTCGACGGTTCGCTGTTCGTTGCGGTGAATACCTCTGTTATGAGGCTCGATCAGTTCGCCATGATGCCGGCGCAAGCATTTAACATGACAGCCAGCACGTTCACAGGTCAAAACCTCGGGGCGGGGAAAGTGGATCGCGTTATGCAGGGGTTCAAGATAATACTAACGATGGCGATGAGCGTGTCGGTGATCATGATCATTGTCATGCTGTTATTCAGCCCGCAGCTCCTTGGCTTGTTCATCAATGACCCGGATCCCGCAAGGACGGTGGCAATAACTGATTTAGGTATCAGAATGATTCGCATCATGGTCGTTGTGTACGCATTTATGGCGGTGTCTTTCACGGTGGGCGGCGTACTGCGCGGCGCAGGCGATACGATGACTCAGCTTATTATCTCCATTGCGACAAATGTCGCGTTCCGCGTGCCGCTGGTAATAGTTTTGATGAATGTGACAAAATCCGCAGAGTATCCCGGCGGCAGGCCAGAGGCTATATACATATCGATGATTATCGGGTTCGGCATGCATATGCTAGTAAACACAATTTATTTCAGCAGGGGCAGATGGAAAACCAGAAACACGATCACCCGACCGGGCGGTCTGCGACCGCAGGGGACAGGGGACAAAGGACAGAGTGACAGGGAATAAGGATTAGGTATTATGTTCCCAAATTAGAATAAAAAGTCGTAACTATTCAGGTACTCCTGAATCCGTGCCGTGAAAAGGCGCATTATGCGTCTACGTTCGGTCAGTTCCGGGTTTTTCACCGGAATTCCCTCACTGCGCCGCACAATACGCCTTTCCACGACACTACATGCAGCAAATCAGACAAAGGTGCTGAACAGTTACAAAAAGTCAAAACCACGTCATTGCGGGCTTGACCCGCAATCCCCCGAAATCCGCAGGGGATTGCGGG
>Ga0099364_10005474_pt1 | contig 18821 bp, 14 predicted proteins | sample TergutTh196P3_FD_73070 | JGI IMG/M metagenome (GOLD analysis project Ga0099364, IMG submission 73070) | Microcerotermes parvus P3 segment gut microbial communities from Pointe-Noire, Republic of the Congo - Th196 P3 | ecosystem: Host-associated > Arthropoda: Insects > Digestive system > Gut ...
GGCAGTAAATGAGTGTCAGTTTCTCCGCTTCGCTCCGAAGAAGCGAAAAGCTATAAGCTTTTTGATTCTCACCAGCATAGCTGGTGGATTATTAAGCTAAAGCTACAATCCAAAAAGCGCAGTGAATGAAAATGGAGGAAAGGCAATGATATATAAAAACCCGGAAGAAAATGAGCAGTGCTGTTACAACTGTTAATTTTCGCACTCTCTTTAGGCAGGATAAAAAATGGAGTGTCCTAAAGAATACTGAAATCCTTTATGGACACTCCGCATGGAGCGGGCGATGGGAATCGAACCCACGTCGCTAGCTTGGAAGGCTAGAGTTTTACCATTAAACAACGCCCGCATAAATTTCATTTTTGGTTTTCGCAGACATCTTTCAAAGATGAACGAGGCTTGCGAAATCCTTATAACAAAGGGAAATGCCCTTTTCCAAGGGGCAAAATAATTATATCCTAAAATTATATCAAAGTCAAGTGGGTTTATAAATAAAGACATTCGTCGCAGAATGAAGTGTTAATTTGCATATCGCAATAATTATTTTTTGAGCTTTTTCGAATAAATCGAGAATCGTCACAACGTTCTCATCCTCCAGGCGCTGCGGACACGGGGACGATTTGGCACCTTTTCGGCGGCAAAATTCAATAGACCTCTTGCGAAACCTCTCGCGGCTTCCGGCTGGTCTTTATTTCCGCACGGCTTTGTCTCCGGAACCCGTCGCCTTTGCCGGACGAAAAAAATCCTCGCCCGGTCATCCACGATGGGTTTTGCAAGAGGTCTATTGTAATGCTCAATGTCTTGCCGGAACTAAACACCCCGGCGTGTTGCCGATCAAATCCCTTCTTCCCGCTTTGATGAGGGCCTCTCTTGCAAGCTTGTGGTTTTTCGGGTCGAAGGCTTGCAAAAGCGCCCTCTGCATCGCCTTTTCTTCGGCGTCCTTCGCGACATATACGGGCTTTAATGTTTGAGGGTTCAGCCCCGTGTAAAACATGCAGGTGGACGACGTGCCGGGCGTCGGGTAGAAATCCTGCACCTGTTCGGGGCGAAGCTTGTGTTTTTTCAAGTATAGCGCAAGCGTTACTGCGTCCTTTAACGTAGCGCCCGGGTGCGACGACATCAGGTACGGGACAAGATATTGCTTTTTACCTGCCTTTTTTGTCGCCGCGTAAAACTTCTCTGAAAACCGCTCAAACTCCGCGATATGAGGCTTTCCCATACAGTTAAGCACCGCCGTGACGCAATGCTCCGGCGCTACCTTCAGCCGTCCGCTCACATGATGCACCGCAAGCTCGTTTAAAAACGCACTTTTTTTATCGAGGTTGATGTAGTCATACCTCAGTCCGCTTCTCACAAACACGGACTTTACTTTAGGGAGTTTTCGCAAATCCCGCAGGATTTCAAGGTATTCCGAGTGGTCGGCCTCAAGGCCCGGGCACGGGGCCGGAGCAAGGCATGAACGGGTTTTGCACATCCCTTTTTCAAGCTGGCGCTTGCAGGATGGCTTCCTGAAATTTGCCGTAGCGCCCCCCACGTCGTGTATATACCCTTTAAATCGCGGGTTCTTCGTCATTTTTACGGCTTCGGATAAAATAGAGCCCCGGCTTCTTGCCGTAACGCTTTTACCCTGATGAAACGCGATGGAGCAAAAAGCGCACCCTCCAAAGCAGCCGCGGTTGTGAATGATTGAAAATTCCACCTCTTCGACCGCCTTGACGCCGCTATAAGCCTCATAGCCCGGATGGTACATGCGCATAAACGGCAAGGCGAAAACCTGATCGAGCTCTTCCTGCGAAAGGGGTGGCTGCGGCGGGTTCTGCACGAAAAACAAACCGGCGCCTTGCTGCTGAACGACAGCGCGCCCGGTCACGTAATCCTGCTCCATAAGCTGGAGCTGGTGCGCTTTTGCGTAGCTGAGCTTGTTATCCCGCACTTTTTCATAGCTCTTGCAGCTCACGGAATTTTGCGGCAAGCCCATGCCGTTAGTCAAAACGCATGTGCCCTTGACGTCTGTAATTTCGCTGATATCTTCGCCCTCCGAAAGGCGCGTTGCGATTTCTTCTGTCTGCCGCTCGCCCATGCCGTAGACAAGCAAGTCCGCGCCGCTTGACAAAAGGACGGAGGGCTTCACCTCGTCGTCCCAGTAATCGTAATGCGCGAATCTTCTAAGGCTTGCCTCAAGCCCTCCGGCGATTACCGGCGCGCCGGGATAAACCCGCTTGATTGATTTTGCATACACCGTGAGCGCGCGGTCGGGCCGGGCGCCAGCTTTGTTGCCGGCAGTGTAGGCGTCGTCGCTGCGGCGTTTCTTCGCGGCAGTGTAGTTTGCGACCATCGAATCGATACATCCGCTTGTCACAAAAAAACCGAGCCGCGGCCTGCCAAAACGCGTAAAATCTTTATCTGACAAGGGCTGCGGCAGCATCGCGACGCGAAAGCCGAGGTTTTCCAAAAGCCGCGAAATGATGGCGATGCCAAAAGACGGATGATCGACATACGCGTCGCCCGTCACGCATATAAAGTCGGGAAAATCCCACCCGCGATCATCCATCTCCTGTTTTGAAACCGGCAGAAACATGAATCAGGCACCTCGGTCTTTCAAACAAAATTACAACATACTGAAAATTTGCCGCGCTTCATCAATGCCGGGGTAGACTTCTTTAAGCGTCAAACCCTTTTCTGTCAGCTCGAATACGCACCGTTCCGTAACATATAATACCCGCTGTCCCCGCTTGAGCGCATTTTTACCTGAAAAACTGATTGCCGATATATTCTTTTTAAACTTTGGAATGCTTCCCTCTTGCTTAATCTGCACCTTGCCGTTTTCTTTTACCGCTATCAGCCCTTTTGTATTGAAGCTCATGCAGAACACGATTGTTTTGGTAGCATGGGTAATATTTGCAAAGCCGCCTATTCCGGCGTAACTGCCAGGCAGCTTATGAGCGTTTACATTGCCATGCATGTCAACCTCCAGACCGCCTAAAAAGCAAATATCAAGACCGCCGCCATCGTAAAAATCAAACTGCGTCGCCATGTCGCAAATCATATCCGCGCCAATAGTTGCGCCGAAAGCTATTCCGGGAGCGGGTAATCCTCCTACGCCTCCGGCTTCTACCGTTATCGCGATATCTTGCAGGATACCCTGCTCTGAAGCGTGCTTGCCCACCATTTCAGGAATACCAATGCCTATGTTGACAATATGACCGGAACGCAGCTCCTTTGCGGCGCGTTCACCTATGATGTCGGCTGTTTGGTCAATGGTATCCTGCTTTTTATTTTTAGTTGTCGATATCTTGTTGATAAAATAGTTCATGTGCGTTGCGGGAACATGTATATCGCCTGATAAAGTGGGATTATATTCCCCTGTTACAGCAGGGCTTTCGTGTACAACCACAGCATCGACTAAAATTCCCGGTATAATTACATTGCGCGGACGGGAAAACACATGGCTTACCCTCTCCACTTGAACAATCACAACGCCGCCGTTGCGCTTGGCCGCCTGCGCTATAGCCAAAGCGTCAACGGTCAGATATTCTTTTTCAAACGAAATATTGCCGTTCGGGTCAACCGTTGTGCCTTTGATGAACGCAATATCAATTTTAGGGGTTTGATAAAGCAGATATTCTTTTCCCTCTATTTCATGTATGGCGACAAGCTGCTTTTTTGATATACTGTTCAGCGCGCAGGTATCGATGCGGGGGTCGGCATAGATACCGATACCAACCTCGCTTAAATACCAGTCCCTGCCCGCCGCCGCCGCCCGTACCGTATGCGACAACACGCCCAGCGGCAAACAATACGCTTCAATTTTGCCGGACAGCGCCATCTCAATAGCAGCAGGCATGCTTTTATAATGCCCCGCAATAATTTCCCGGACCGCGCCCGCCTTTATATAGCGGTCAGCGCAGCGGTTTTCATCCCACATGCCAAACGCCGCCGCGCAAAACAGCCGCAATTCCTTTGGCGAACCCGTTTCAATAAAGCGTTCATATAAAGCGTCGTGAAGCGCTTCAGGATTAGAGAGCGCCAAAAAAGAATTGATGGCAATGCAATCCCCGTCTTTGATTAAGTCCGCCGCTTTGCGGGCGGAAATTATTTTAAACATATTCACACTCCCTCGTTTATTTGAGATGGTGCTTTGAGTATGGAAGATCAGTATCAGTACCTCTTGCTCATCCCGCAGCCCTCGCCGTTATTTGGACGCTTTGTAAACCCGAACTGCGTATAAAACTCCTCTTTCCCCGCAATCGACATCAGCGACGCAATCGCGCCGCGTGCCGCGTTTTTCTCAACGTACCGGATGATATGCTCCATAATTTCGCGTCCGACGCCTTCGTTTTGACGCTCCGGCTTAACCATCACGTTGCCGACATAAAAGCTGATTACGCCGTCGCCAAGCACCCTCGCCATGCCGATTAACTCGCCGTTATCAAACGCGCATACGCAAAACAGCGTCGCCCAAAGGCTTTTCTCGGCGGCTCCCGCGTCAAACGTAGGCCAGCCCACGCTTTCGCGAAGCTGCATCCATTGCTGCGCCGTAGGCAGCCGGTGTTCTATCGAATAAGGCAAATCCCATCACTTCCACACGATTACTCCGGCACTTGATTGCAACATTTAAGTGCCGGGGTAATATATTTATCTGATAGCATATCATTTTTATGCCGTTTCGTCAATTTGACTTTATGATAAAAAACGATTATAGTGTAGCTTGTAAGCATTTGAAATGAGTGGTTCTGTATGACAAAAAGAAGCATCCGCAGAAAACGGCACAACTGGATTGTTTTCGTGCTGTCGGCTGTCGTCGTCGCGTTTTTCGTGCTGGCCTCCGCCCGGGATAAGCACATCGGATTATTCGAATGGGCCGAATCAAGCATACCGGGAGCCGGTGCCATACGTTTGCTTTTTGAAGACGGCGCCAGTCTGTACCCATCAAATACGGCGATTAAAAATATCGAGAACCCGGGCGTCACTGTGCATTTTATCGACGTCGGGCAGGCAAAGTCCATATTTGTTGAGGCGCCCGGTAAAAACGTGCTGATTGACGCGGGTGAGCGCGACCAGGGGGCTATGATTATCCGGTATCTTGTATCGCATGGCATACGGTCGCTTGACATCGTTATCGGCACGCATCCGCACTCCGACCACATCGGAGGGCTTGAGGCGGTAATCGGCGGCATGAGCGTTGACACGTTAATCCTCCCTGTAATTCCTGAATCAATAACCCCGACGACGGCAACGTATGCCGGTTTGCTTGAGGCTGTCGCAAACGCCGGGCTTAGGATCACGCCCGCGCGGCCCGGAGATACGTTTGACCTTGGCGGAGGCGCAGAGCTTGCGATCTTGGGCCCCGTCAATGATTACGATGAATTAAACGATATGTCTGTCGTATCAAGGCTTAGCTTTGGCGATGTTTCGTTTTTGTTTACCGGCGACGCAACGAAGCGGGCGGAGGAGGATATCATCGGCGCGGGCCGTGACATTTCAGCAAGCGTGCTTGACGTTGCGCACCACGGCAGCAGAACGTCTACGCACGAGCGGTTCCTGCTGGCGGTCAACCCCGCGATTGCCGTTATCTCCTGCGGCATCGACAACATGTACGGCCACCCGCACGGCGAGGTTGTCTCGCTTCTTAGAAAACACGCACAAAGAATTTACCGCACCGACACAGACGGCGCCGTTATCATCGCAACGGACGGCGAAAGCCTTGGCGTCAAAACCGGGAAAGGCGGAGGCGATTGATGGAAACCTTAAGCGTGGACAGAATTCATGATAATACGGCAATTTTAGAGGACGACAATCGTAACATCATCGAAATCCCTTTGTCCAGGCTGCCTGCGGGTATCCGCGAGGGCAGCGTGGTGCGCGTCTTAGACGGCGCTTTTGTCCTTGACGCGGATGAGGAATCCCTGCGCCGGAATAAAAACCACGCGCTTTTTAAGAGCCTGATAAAAGATGATTTCTAAGAACCTGTATTCATAACATGAAACGCCGGCTGAACGGGTCTTTTCCTGCCCATACTCATCAATTTTTCTTGAAATACGCCAGTATGCCTGCAAAAAATTGCCGCGCATGGACAGCAAAATACCTCGCCCATCCAGCATTTCCTGCTATGAATACAGGTTCTAAAACCTGAAAACCGCCCTGCCAGCCATCAAAAGGCCCGACAAAAAGCGCGCATAAAGGTGATTAGCCCTTACACACGCCGAAAAAATAATAAAAAACCGGCAGTATTCCTTCTACACTTGAAAAGCTTAGGGAAATGTGCTATAATAAATTTGCGCATGGAAATGCAAGGGTGGGATTTGGATTAAACTGGTGTCACCTTTGCTCGTCGCAGGTGTGTCTTCATCTGCGGCGGCCATGCGGCCCTCATTTTTCAGGGCCTTTCTAAAAATATAACCTATTTTGGCGGAATGCCAACTATATCCTTTGACATGTTGCGCGTGTTGAGGCGTTTTGCGCCGCCGCGTGACGATTTATTTGATTAGCTTATTCTTCCAGAGCAGCCACAACAGCGGGTCTAAGACACGGTGCGGCGCCACATGCTGAGCTTGTCCGCCGGACGGCTCGTGGCCCAGCGACGACAGCCCGAAAAACGCGTAGTCGTTAAACTGCGACGATACCTGCTTTCGTATATCCCCGCCGCCTAACGCATCGAAGAGGCTTTGCGTTTCAAGGTTGCAGGCTTCAAAATCATATTTTTCAAAGGATTTTTCACGCATTTGCCGTGAGCTTGACGCGACAAAGCTTGACGGGTCAAGCATATCGCGGATAGCGTCAAGCTTTGTGAGGCAAACGGCAAACGGCATGTCTAAATTGCTTTGCATACTGCGGCGTCCGCTGCTTGTCCTGAGCAGGTGGATGGTCCGCGATAAAAGATTCCCCGCACTCGACGGCTTTGAGCTGTGGAATCCATACTTTTCGGCGGCCTTCGGAAGCTCCATCGGGTCGACAAAAAACAGAATCCCGCCGCTTCGCCCGAGGCTGCGGTTTAGCGTAGACATCCCGGAAATGCTCTCGAAGTTTTTGCCGCACGCGTCGTAAAGCGTAAGGTCAAAAGCTTTTATCGGAGAAGCGTCGGAAAACACAAGCGTATACAAAAGGGGGTTTATTTCGTCCTGCCGCGTGCGGGGGATGCATTTGCCCTTAGCATAAAGCGGAGTGTAGTAATCCTTTTCGTAAAAGGACATCGTCTTTTCGCCTCCGGACGGGAAAAGCGCGCACTCAAACGCTTTTGAAAACCGGGTTTTAAGCTCCTGTATCAAAACGGCAAGGTAATGGCTTTTTCCGCTGCCTGAAGCCCCCGCCAATGAAACGGAAAGCGACAACGGGGAAAGCTCGTCCTCCCGGACTGGAAAGCCGCATTCCGGGCAATACGCCCCCGGAAAATTCTCGCCGCATACAGGGCATGCCAAAGCGCCGCCCGCGCCTTCGACGGCGCCCGCCGCAAGCGTGGAAATCCCGGCCCACGGGCATGCGTTGTTCGCGCATTGCAAGGCAAGCGTTTCATCTGTAAGGTGCGAAAAGCATTTCGGGCAAGTCGCTGTCTTCATAAAGGCCTCCGTGGCAAGGGGCTGTTGACGCTGCCGTTCAACAGCCCTTAATTTATTTTCACAGCAGACGCAGGAATCAGCCTTAATTTGCCGTACATCAGGTCATCGTCAAAAAACAGGCGCAAATAGGCGCCTTGCGGCAAAGGTGGCATGTCAAACGGTATTGTCAAGCTGTTTGAAACGGTAATGCCGTCTTTCAGCTCGAACATTTTAAGGCCGTCGGCGCGGTTTAAGGGAAGCCTGTCCGCGCGCCCTGTAATCACTGATTTCGGCATGACAAATTCATGCGTTGACGATAGGGTAACCTCTAAAACTCCCGCGTCTGAAAACATTTTTTTCTTGTAGGAAAAGCTGTAAAGGATTTCCTGCTTCGCCCGGTTGTCCACAAAGAGCTCAGTGCCTTTCGAATAAACCTTTTGTCCTGTCGGGGCAGTAAAACCGGAAAAAATCATGATATAGTACAAGTCGTTCGCGGGGTCGCCTATGACGGCGGCGGCATTCTGGTCGTACTGTCCGCGGGAGCAGGCAAACACCGCGGCCCCCGGCTCGTCCGGCCTTGCGGGGAACCGGTCGGGACGGTACGCGATTAAGATATCCGAAACGAGGGGCGGCCAGGTCACGCTAAGATACAGGCTGCCGTCGATTACGTCGCAAACCGGGTTTTGGACGTCCGGCACGCTGACGAGGTAGCGCGGCTCGGACACGGTTGCGAACCTGCCGAACACAAACGCCGCGAACATGTACATGCCGCCTGAAAAAGAACAATCAAAGCTTGCGCTGCCCGCGTTTTTGTAGTCAAGCTCAAGCTTGCGGTGCTTCTTTAGCAAATCCTCCGCCAAAAACACATCGCCCTCGCTGAAATCGGGGCGCGTCGGGGACGCAAACATGAGTATATCGGAATGGGCCCCGGCGTTCCAGCTTACGATATAGCAACCCGGCTCTCCGGCTTCCAAAATGTTGAGCTCCTCAACCGGCGCGATAAATTTGCGCGGGATAACCGGGCCTAAAACCCCTTTCGCATAGACGGGGGAGCCGTCTACGACATAACCCGCCACGATGTGATACCAGTATTCAACATCGTTCAAAAGGCCCGAATCGGAATACCCGTCAAGCCTGTCGCCGGGCAAAAGCTCGCCCTCTCCCGGTTTTAGCGCGGCGCCTCCCGCCGGTCCACGCCGGATTTTCACTTCGCTTAAATCGGGATTGTAATCCCATGCAAGCCGTGCCGCCGTGTCCATCGGCAATATCCTCAGGTTTTGGATTTCAGGTACGATCATCACGGGCTTTGCATGGACCGGCGCTCTCGAATGCGTTCCGGCGCGCTTTGAAAACAGACAGTAGCAGTATGGCGTCAAGGGCATGGCTTCCGTGTCGGTAAACGCGTGGGCGCACCCCTCGTATAACAATTCGCCGTCAAAAACCGAAAGCGGCATGGTATTTTTCTTTCTCAGCAAAAGATATGTATCGGTATACGCGCTCGGGCTTTCGCCCCATGACAAAGCTACATGCCTGTCCCGGGCATAAGCCGTGAATTCCGCAGGCGGCCTTGGAGGGTGCGACGCCAAAAGGCGGTTTAGCTCGATGCTGTCCGTGACGTCGGCGGAAAGCCTGAGCAACGACTCCACGTTCGGCCCCCCGCTTTGGATCAGGTTCTCCATCCGTTTTTCAAATGCGGCAATCTCCACCGCCACATTTTTAACAAGGCCTGCCGGCAGCCTTATGTCGCGCAGCGCGGCTTCGTCGATCAGCTCTTTCGCGGCATACAGCCTGCGCCGGCTGACTAAATCGGTCGCGGACTGCACGCACTCCATATAGCGGCGTTCAAGAAGCGACGCGCGCATTTCCAGAACCTCAAGCTTTTGGTGGCAAGGCCAGCATTTATTCACATGCGCAAGCGCTTTTTGCGCTGTATTCCAGTCTTTTTCGATTAACGCGTTTTCAGCTTTATCTAAAAATTCCAGCGCTTTGCCCATGTTCCCGGTTTTAAACCCGCACGCTTCGCAAATGTCCTGCCCGCCCTCAAACGGCTCGCCGCATTCCGGGCAATCGCCCGAAAACGGCTGGGCGCATTTTGCGCAGACCTTGCTGTTTTTCGGCATTTTACCGGCGCAATTCGGGCAGAAAACCTGTGCGCCGTTCCTGCTAAACGGGATGTCGTAGGCGGCGCAGTAATTTCTTATGTATTCCTCGGCCTCCAGAATTTTTATACCGTATGCCTCAACGGCAAAATTAACGATACGCAGCATCACGCCGGGGCCGATATGGCCGTTTCTCGCGACTTCCTCGTCTAAGACCTCGCCAACGGCGGGATATTTGCTGATTTTGATGTACCGGTCGTATGTCTGCTTTGACTGCACGCTTTCAAACAATGACGTGCAAATTCCCGAGAGCTCCGCCGAGATGACAGCTTTATGGGAACGTCCGCCCTGCGCGGCGGACGCCCTGCGGACGCGCTCCGCCGCCGCCTGAAGTTTTTTGACGGAGCTGTACGGCGGCTCTTGCAAAAAGGCATATAGCGTGGGGAACCCGAGCACGCGCAATCCCCTTATAATATTCCGCGCCGTCACCCGGTCTAAAACCTCGCCGCCACCGTCGTCCTTCGGCGCCGGCGGCGTCTCGCTTACCGGGGATTTTGCGTTTTCCGCGACAAGCTTTTCCGTTGCGCCGAAGCTTCTATACTTTACCGCAATCGCCGACATTTCCTTCGGCAGTATGTATCCCTTGCTTTCAAGAATCCGAAGCTCCGCCTCAAGGCGCGCGTGCATTTTGCGCCCTGTTTCTTTTGCGCCTAACGCTTCCTTTTCGCGCAAAACAGGGTCGAGCATCACACGCTCAATCTCGCCTGCCATGTCAAGATATGCGATGCCGTCGTTGCGTTTTAAGGGGTGGTCCTGCCACCTTGTCCACTCCTGTTTTTTCAGACGCAAAGCCGCCTTAATCTGCCCCGGATCCATGACGGGCGGATCAAAGTCAAGCTCAAGCAAAACATAATAGTTATCACGTTCTGTTTCAGGCATTTAAGAAACTCCCAGAAAGCACGATTTAAAAGCAGTATAACATAAAACGATGCGCTAAGAGGTCGAAGCTTGCCAAATTATTAGATAACCATCGAGCCATCGACCCTGCGCTTTGCGGCGATTGCCTCATAATCGCTGATCGTATCGGCCGTTTCAAAGCGGGCCTTTATCTCGCGGCCTTGCCCCAGTTCTTTTGCATGAAGCTCAAGCAGGCCCGATTCGTTTAGCGTAAACTCAATTTCAAGCGGTGATCCTGGCAAAAGCCCTTCCGGAAGCTCGAGTACGGCCTCGCCGATTTCGGTGCCCTCTTCAGGGTTTGCGCTCCGCTCAGAGGACAACGACTCAAGCACGCGGATATATACGGCTTTCTGGTTGTCGACAACCGTGTAGAATTGCTTTATCATCTTCGCCGGAAGCTCGTCGTTTTTCACGATAAGGTTATACAAAACCTCGGTATCCTCCTCGGCGTTCATGTCTTTAAAGGCAATTGTCCCGAAGCTGCGGCTAGTGACGTTTATGATGTCCATATTAACGGCGTCGGTTAAGTCATCGATCTGCATATCGGCGACTTCGGCAAGCTTTGCGACGCTGGCTTTTCCGGTTTCGAGTTCACGTTTTATTTCCTGTGTGGATTTGCCTGTTTCCTGTGCCGCGGCTTCGATTAATTCAGAGAAGAAGGCCTGGCGTTCGCCGTAAATCGCTGCCCCTTTCGCAACGGATTCATCGGGGTCGTAGATTTTCACAGGCACGAAAAATTCGCGCTTGATGCGCTCGGCAATCTGCGGCATGCGGGTGGAGCCCCCGACTAAGAGGATTTCTCCGACGTCATTTGCGGAGTAGCCCTTTTTCCCGGCTTCTTCAAGCATTTCACGCGTCAGGGAAATTGTGCGCTCAAGTAAATCCTGCGTCAATGAATCAAACTTTTCCCGGGAAAGCTCGACCCTTGCGCGGTCGCCTTTAAAGTTTACGGCGATGGGCGCTTTTGCCCGCGCCGTCAGCATTTTTTTTGTGCGCTCCGCCGAAAGCGAGAGCTCCTGGAATGTTTCGGGGTCGCTTAATATATCCTCGGTGTTGCCGGACTGCTTTATAAACTCCTGCGCCACGTATTCAATGACGCGGTCGTCCCACAGCTTGCCGCCGAGGGAATGGTCGCCGCCGGTGCAGACGACCTTGATGGCGTCCGGCTGGATGTCGATCATAGTGACGTCGAACGTGCCGCCGCCAAGGTCATAAACCAGCACGACTGCGTTTTCGCCGGCGTCCGACACGCCGTAGGTAATGGCAGCGGCAGTCGGCTCGTTTATGATGTTTAGCACGTTTAAACCCGCGATGACGCCCGCTTTTTTCGTGGCCTCGCGCTCGGCTACCCCGAAGTAGGCGGGGCACGTGATTACAACATCGGTTATGGTTTCCTTAGCGCCCAGCTTGTTCTCGCTGCGAAGCGCGTCTATCGCGTCTGCAACAATTTTTTTAAGGATATACGAAGATACTTCCTCGGGGCTTCGGTCTGCGCCCTGTACATTCCAGCTTGCGCCGGGCCTGCCGATGCTGCGCTTTACAAAGCTCACCACCTCATCGGGATACAGCTTTGCGCTTTCTTTCGCGGGAGTGCCGACAACGACGCTCTGCGGCGATTCAAAAAAAACAACCGACGGGGTGGTCAGCTCGCCCTCGGAATTTTTTAAAACGATGGGCTTGCCGCTTTCGTCAATCACAGCGACACATGAATATGTTGTTCCAAGGTCAATTCCCAGCACCTTGCTCATTCATCATTCTCCTTTGCATTCTGATACAGAAAAGCCGATACCCGCTCGGGGCTGATAATCCGTCCCTGCTTTTCCCATCCGCGCGACAGGCGCTTTGAAACCTTCTTGTCAAGGGCCGGGTCGTCCGTCAGCTCGGTGTAAAGCACCTTCTGCTTTGTAACGTTAATGTCGGCGCCGCTGTTCTCGTAAGGCTCAACCCCGTGGCGGTAAAGCAAATCCTCCAGGTCCGTCGCAAAGCCCTTGAGCATGATCAAGAGCTTGTCATAGCCGCCGGGCGTCGCCGGTTTTTCTGAAAATACGCCGATTGATTTTGAAATATCGTCGTAAAGCTTTATCACGTCGCGCTCAAGCGATAATGTAAGCGACTCGATCATTCCGTTTTTGTATTCTCTAAGCTCCTCGTGCATGCCGTCGATAAGCCCGTCTTTATGCTCATCCGACTGTATCTTGCTCTCAAAGCGGTAAAGCAGATTCTGCAAATTTTGTAAAATCAAAACCTGCGTGGGATTCTCTAGCACAGGCTTGTCTTCAGGATTCAGCGCCGCCTTATGAACCGGGAACGGCAGCCTGAGCCATTGGAAGAAGTGCGGCGAAAGCGCGTAATAAAACGGGTAATGCTCCGGCGGTATCAGCTTTAAAAACGCATCCTTATACGAGGTGACAGTCGACGCCTGTGTCCGGTCAAGGTTTTCGGTAAAGACGAACCGCCTTATCTCGTCGTAGCATTCGTTGACTTTTAGCCGCAGCCGGGATTCCTTTTTCGATGTGAGGTTTTGAATGTGTTCTGTTTTGGAAAGGTCAGGCGCGAAGAGGTCGGGGGCCGCGAAATCCATGACGTCACACTCCGCTATAAGCGAAAGCTTGCCGGTATGGCTGTCAAGCATCAGCCAGCCTGTAGGCCGTGAAGCCAAATCGTCTTGAGGCTTATATAGGAACAATGCGTCAAATTGCCTTCCCGCGCGGATAACTGAAACCGGCAGCGAATATTTTGTTCCGCCTTCTAAAAGCTCCGCGAGTTCTTTGCCGATTAACGGCGCGAACATCGTATAAAACGGCACAAGCTCCAAGCGGGCACTCCCCTTACGCATAAACTCTATATGTAGTATATCTCAAAAACCAAAGAAAAACAAGCGTGTTATTTTGCGCCAAAAACGCAAACCAGCACCATTTTTTAGTGCTGGCTTGAGTTTCAATCGTATAGTGCCGGTGGCCGGACTCGAACCGGCACGGTGTCGCCACCGGTGGATTTTGAGTCCACTACGTCTGCCAATTCCATCACACCGGCTCATTTTGCTATTATACAACATAAATTTTTTAAAATCAAGCATCATGCGATTATAAAAATATGGGTTCCAGGCACCCGGCTTGCCATTAAATCCAATTTTATGGTATAATGTTTATAAATAAACATTGTACGGATTCAAGTGTCATTTTTCTCGCCGCCAAAGCGGCAACCGAAAAATATGGCCGATTATACCATGTAAACATGGTATAATATAAAAATTAGCGATTCAGCAATTTACATTGTGCGATGTCCAATGCAGCTTAACTGAAAGGATAAATGAAAATGCCAGAACAAACAGGGGCGCCAACGCCGGAATTATCTGAAATCTTACAGATACGCCGCGACAAGCTAAAGGCACTTAAAGAAAAAGGCAAAGACCCGTTTGAAGTAAATAAATACGCCCGCGACGCCTATGCCGCGGATATTGCGGCTAAATTCGAGGAATACGAAGGCAAGCAGGTCTCGGTGGCGGGGCGTATCACAGGCTGGCGCGATATGGGAAAGGCAAGCTTCCTTGACCTTTCGGACAGCAGCGGGAAAATCCAGCTTTTCATTAAAATTGACGGTATCGGCGAAGAAAACTACGCGGAGTTCGGCACATGGGATATCGGCGATATCGTTGGCGTAAAAGGCGAAGCGTTCCGCACAAAACGGGGTGAAATCTCGGTTAAGGCAACACATCTCACGCTCCTTTCAAAGTCATTAAAGCCGCTGCCTGAAAAATGGCACGGCCTTCGCGATACCGACATCAGATACCGCCAGCGGTACGTCGACTTGATCGTAAATCCCGAGGTGCGCGAAACTTTTAAGAAGCGCAGCATGATAATCCGCGAAATCAGAAGCTTCCTTGACGCGCGCGGCTACCTTGAGGTTGACACGCCCGTTTTGAACACGCTGTCGCTTGGCGCCGCCGCAAGGCCGTTTACCACGCACTTAAACGCGCTTAGCCTTGACATGTACCTGCGTATTGAGACGGAGCTGTACCTCAAGCGGCTGATTGTCGGCGGATACGACAAGGTTTACGAGGTCGGCAGGATTTTCCGCAACGAGGGGATGGATTCGTTCCACAACCCGGAGTTTACGTCCGTCGAGCTTTATGAAGCTTATATTGATTATTTCGACCTCATGGATTTAATCGAGGAGCTGTATAAAACCGTCACGCAAAACGTCTGCGGCACGGGTGTGATAACGTATCAGGGCACGGAAATCGACATCGGCGCAAAATGGGAGCGGCTTACGATGTCCGGGGCTGTTTTAAAGTACGCGGGAGTAAATCCCGCCGGCTGGAAGACCGACGAGGACGCAAGGGCCGCGGCGAAAGCGATGAACGTCGAAGTCGAGGAGGGCAAAACCGCGGCAGCCGGCCATGTCTTAGCCGCGTTCTTCGAGGCTTTCTGCGAGGACAAGCTCATACAGCCAACGATTATATACGACTACCCGGTTGAGATTTCCCCGCTTGCAAAGCGCAAGCCAAAAGACCCCATGTTCACCGAGCGCTTCGAATACTTTATCTACGGGCGCGAGATGGGCAACGCGTTTTCGGAGTTAAACGACCCCATCGACCAGCGTGGGCGCTTTCAGGCGCAGGTCGAGGAAAAGCGCAGGCAGGGCCTGAAAGCCGAAATCGACGAAGACTACATCAACGCCCTTGAATACGGGCTGCCGCCCACAGGCGGACTGGGGCTGGGGATTGACCGCTTTGTCATGCTGTTAACGGACAGCCATTCCATCCGGGATGTTTTGCTGTTCCCAACCATGAAACCGATGCAGGATTAACGCCATGACACAAGAATACAAAACCGAGGAGCAATTAAAACAGGAAGCCAGAGCCCAGAGGGAACAGGCGGCGAAAACCCCGCAAAAACCGAAAACGAAGGCACAGGAAAAACGCGAGAATTTCTGGTATCATTACAAATGGCAAACGTTAGGGGCGCTGTTTGCGGCTGTCTTAATCGCGTTATTTTTAAGAGACTCCGTGTTCCGCACAAAGCCGGATTTAACCGTTATCATGATTACGGGCGCGTTTTTTGAGCAAGACGACGTCGGGCGCATCGCCCATGCAATAGAGGATGTGGCCGGGGATTTTAACGGCGACGGGAAGATTATGGCGTCCGTCGATTATATGTTTATACCCGCCGACGAGGAGCTTCGGGATTATGCGGCGCAAATGAAGATGGTAACCGTGATTGCCGCGGCGACGGACCCGGTTTATCTGCTGGACGGGGAGGCGTTCGCCATTCTCATGGCGATGAGCGAGGGCGAATCCATCTTTGAGGAGCTTTCCGTGCCGGCGGGCGCTTTAGGCGTTACAGGGTATGACGGGCTTTCGTTTTATATCCGCAAAAGAAGCGGGGCGTTTTTGAGAAGCTTAGACTATTACGATTACTGCGAAAATATATTGTTATCATTGAACGGGAGATAGAAGCATGTTAAAATACGAAACCTTAATCGAAAACTTAAACTCAGCCGAAAAAGAGCGGCGTTTACCGGCGCTTTCGGAGCTGGCTGAGCTTTATGAATCCGGCAAGCTTATAAAGCCGGCGCCGACTGATAATGTTAACAACCACATACACACCACGTTTTCATTCTCGCCGTATTCTCCGGCTAAGGCTGTGTATATGGCGTGGTTAAACGGGCTTACCACAGCGGGAATCATGGATCATGACTCCATTGCGGGGGCCGGTGAGTTTATAAAGGCCGGTGAAATCCTGGGTATGGCAACGACCGTCGGCGCCGAGCTAAGGTGCGAGCTTTCGGGGACGCCATTTGAGGGCAGGCGCCTTAATAACCCCGACCAGAACTCGGTTGTATACCTTGCCATGCACGGCGTGCCGCACCAGAGCATCGCGCGCGTACAGGAGTTTTTGACGCCATACCGGGAAAAGAGAAATATCCGCAACCGGAAAATGACCGGTAACATCAACCGCCTGCTTGACGGAACCGGGCTTTCCCTTGATTTTGACGCGGACGTCGCCGCAATTTCAGAGCACAAAAACGGCGGCTCCATCACCGAGAGGCATATTTTATACGCGCTTTCATTAAAAATCGCAGACAAGCTCGGTCGCGGACAGCCTGTGCTTGATTTGCTGGAAAAGCTTAATATTGAGGTTTCGGGCATAACGCGCGGCAAGCTCCTGGAAAAAACAAACGATATGTATGAATACTATCTATTGGGCGCGTTAAAAAGCGGGATGGTTGAGAAATTTTATATCCCGGCGACGGACGAGTGCCCGCATATCACCGAGTTTATAAAGCTTTGCGATGAAGTCGGGGCCGTTTCCGCATACGCGTATTTGGGCGATGTGGGCAATTCCGTTACGGGCGACAAAAAAACGCAGGCCTTTGAGGACGCGTTTTTGGACGAGCTTATGGACTACTTAAAAGCGGCGGGATTTCGGGCTGTAACATATATGCCGACGCGGAACACGAAAGAGCAGCTTGCAAGGGTTATTTCACTTTGCGAGCATCACGGGTTTTTCCAGATTTCGGGCGAGGATATAAACTCCCCGTTTCAGGCATTTGTCTGCGAAGCGTTAAAGGATGCGCAGTTTAAGCATCTTATCACATCGACATGGGCGCTGATAGGGCATGAAAAGGCGGCGACCGGGGATATAAGCGCAGGCATGTTTTCAAAAGAAACCATCGCGAAAATGCCGCTGCTTCCCGACCGCGTGAACTATTTTAAAGAAATTGGCACGCGGTGAAGCGACAAAGGGGACGGTGAGATGAGAAAAGAAGATTTGCATCAGAGGAAAGAAGCGGAAGCCCACAAGCTTTTTCTGGATACAATCGAGGACTTAAACATCTATGGCGATGAGATATTGCCGAAAGTCCTTGAAAGGATATGCGGATTTTTTTCTTTCGGCTGCGCTTTTGTATATGAGAGCGACCATCTCGGCGAACTGCATTTAAAAGAACATTATACGACATATGAAAATCTTTCGCTTTATAAAAACTTTAAACTGCCGCACACCTTGACACCGGAGGAGGTCGGGATTCTTTACCGCGCGACCGTTATATTTTTCCGCGAAAAAGGCGGCAGTATGCTTGAGAAAAAGCTGTCCGCGCTGTTTGACGCGGGTGCCTTGCTCCTTACGCCAATCACGGGGACAGATTCCGATGTGATCGGTTTCGTGGGCATGATTGACCGCAGGGGCAAGGTACACCTTAACGGGGATGAAATATCCATGAGCAGAATCTTGTTCGCGGAGATTTCAAGCCGCGTGAAAATGCGGTTTTACAAGCAGCGCCTTCAGCATTCCGAAACGTCGTTTCGCTCTATTATGGACAATACCGGCATTGATATTTACGTCAAGGATTTTTATACCGACGAGCTGCTTTACGCAAACGCATTAGTAAAAAAGCGGTTCGGTATCGACCGTGATACGCGCGGCATGACCTGCTTTCAGGCATTTTACGGCGAAAACGCGGAAAAGTGCGGGCATTGCCCGAAGGACAAGCTGATTGATGAAAACTTAAATCCGGCGGATAGTTATACCTTCGACTACAAAAGCCCAAACGGCAACTGGGTTAAGATGGTGTGCGCCGCGTTTCAGTGGGTCGACGGGCGCATGGCGCAGGTCGTAAGCAGCATTGACGTCACGAAAAGCAAGCGAAACGAAGAAATTATCGAGCATATGGCTTATATCGATTCCGTGACCGGAATCCCCAACCGGCGCAAGCTCCAAAAGGATGTGGACGAGTTTTTATCGGTTTTTGGCGAAACCCAAAAAGCCGCCCTCATGTTCATTGATTTAGACGGGTTTAAGGAAGTCAACGACGACTTAGGCCACGCCGCAGGCGACAAGCTGCTGGTGGACGTCGCGTTTTTTTTACAGTACGATTCGATTGCGAAGGGCAAGGCTTACCGCTATGGGGGAGACGAGTTCCTGCTGTTTTTTACAGGGGAAGACCTTGATTTAAACGGGATTGCGGATCACCTGCTAAAGGGCTTTCAGCGCGGCTGGCAAATTGACGGAAGTATCGTAAAGGTCGGCGCGAGCATCGGCATCGCGCGTTACCCCGGGGACGCCACTGATTACCAAACGCTGATTGACAAGGCCGATATGGCAATGTACAAAGCGAAAGCCCTGGGCAAGGGCAGGGCCTCGTATATAATGGATTAGGCGGTGCTGTGATGATGAACGTCCCCTTACCTGGGCCGGGCGCCCTTGGGCTTCTGGCGCTCACCGGTCTCGGCGCG
>Ga0099364_10005475_pt1 | contig 18821 bp, 16 predicted proteins | sample TergutTh196P3_FD_73070 | JGI IMG/M metagenome (GOLD analysis project Ga0099364, IMG submission 73070) | Microcerotermes parvus P3 segment gut microbial communities from Pointe-Noire, Republic of the Congo - Th196 P3 | ecosystem: Host-associated > Arthropoda: Insects > Digestive system > Gut ...
GGGAAGTCTGGCAATTCCCCTACCGGGAAGCCATGTGATTCTCCTTCCGTGAAGCCCAGCAATTCCCCCGTCGAAGAATCTATTCCCAAGGACGCACCATTATTCCGCTTGGCTGAATCCGTAATGGACGACATCAGCGTCACCCCCGTCAATTGTTGGATGGTTTTCCTTTCTGTCCGCATTTCTGTTATATCAAAAAACATCTTCATTTAGAAATAATAATGTTTTCTGCCAGAATGTCCAGTAATATCATTATATCAATGTCAGACTCCGAATTATAATCACCACGGGTATACGAACCAAACAAAATGACTTTATCAAGATTATCCGCAAACATATGCTGAGCAGCATCTATAACTGACTGAGTAATATAATTCAAAGTTGGTTGTGTACACATTAAACCGCCCCCAATAAAGGTTCTCCGATGTAATATATATATCAACCGCAAGAAAACAGTCCTATTGTGATCCTAACAGTCTACCGTACCCCTGTGTGTCTATGTTTATGTTTTTACCTATGTTTAGATTAGTATAGTCTGTTTCAAATTTACCTCTATCAACGTCGGGTGGTGGATTTCCACCATTAAGACTTCGCATCCATATTCCTGGCTAATACTATCATAGCTGTAAGAAATAGACAACAGAGCATTCTAAAAAAACAGAACATTCTCATTCTCATCATTTGCGTAGGGGCGGATTTAAACCAAAACAGCAAAAGAGCTGCAATAAGCGTAAATGCCGCCCCTCTAAATAAAATTTTTGCCTTCATGCTGTAAATCCCATTAGCCATACTATGTTTTCCTCTCGTTTTATTAGGATGGGTTTTTTTCACAACAAGCAAATGCAACGCTATTGTCGATAATGCTTTCTACCCTTATTTTCCACGAGCGCCGACACACAGCTACGACGTTTTTCTTATACCCGAGAATGAAAAGATTTCGTTCTCGGGTATAAAAATGAAAATATTTCGTTCTCGGGTATAGATTTGTAGGCAATTTATTATCGTGTTCAGCGTTATAGAAAAACAAATCATACTCATTCTGTGTTTATATGTGTATTAATAATAACTCATTTAAAGTTTATATGTGTATTAATAATAACTATTTCAATGTTTTTTGTCAATGTATTAGTCATATTCACTGCAATAAGTGTTGCTACCACACGCAAGTCCCTGTTCAGAACACCTACTTTGTCATTGCGAGGAGCGTAGCGACGAAGCAATCTAGTCTGTGAAATCTCTGTTTTGCTATTTTTTCCCATTAATTTGGCGCCTGGATTGCTTCGCTTTGCTCGCAATGACGGGGGGGTATTTGAATAGGTACACACGCATACCCCCTTATTGCAATCCCTAGTAGTTTTACCTTATTGCAATCCCTAGCAGTTTTACCTTATTGCAATCCCTAGTAGTTTTACCTTATTGCAATCCCTAGTAGTTTTACTTTGCTTAACGTGATAAAGTAGTAATGTGGATTGGAGAAGACTAAATGGATAAGATTAAACTGAGAAGGTTAAATTATTAAGGTTAAATTGAGAAGGTTAAGTTAAGAAGATTAAACTGAGAAGGTTAAGTGGAGAATATTATGATATTAGAGACAGAGCAACTAATTCTCAGACCGCTCACCCTTGCTGATGCCGAAAAGGCATATTACGGCTGGACGGGCGACGCAGAGGCTAACAAATAGGTTAGCTGGTTGCCGCACCACTCTATTGAAGATACAATAGAATGGCTGAAGGAAATCTCGTGGGAACAGGATGACACAGGCGATATTCCACGCGACAATTACATATGGGGTTTTGTTCTTAAAGAAACAAACGAGCTTTTTGGCTCCGGCGGACTGATTTGGGAGGAGAATTATGGGCTTTATCAAGTCGGATACAATATCAGCCAAGCCTACTGGAACAAGGGCTACACCACCGAAGCAATGAAGGCGGTTCTCGAATTTGTTGCCCAAAACCTCGGAATAAAGAAACTTGCCGGAGGACACGCAAAAGAGAACCTCGCCTCTGAGGCGGTACTGAAAAAGCTGGGTTTTATCTATGACAGGGATGATTTGGTGCCTCATGTTGACGGCATTCGGGCATTTGAAAGCCGGGAATACTTCTTGGATTTGTCAGATAATAGATAAAGCCATAGCATAATGAAGCAAAAGAAACGTTGGTATTTCATCAAGCCAGGCAAATAGTGAGTGAGTGAGTGCGAAAGGTGCTGTGAAATCATGGCAGAAGCATTTAAAAATCTATTGAACGAAAACTCAATCCGGGAGCTTGCGGTAGCGATCCAATCGGTTTATGACTCATTTCAAGTTGAAGATTTCATGAAATCAACAGTGGATGAAACGTGGAACGGTCTGGAACTAAAAGCCCGCGGAAGAAAAATCACAATAAATCTTGGAAAATACCTTCCAAAGGATTACGGCAATGCTCTTGGCGTTATTGACAAAGTTGTGTTGTGCTACAACGGATTTGGCATGTTCTGTTTCCCTGATTTTGTTGAGGTTTTCGGACAGGACGAAGAGAACTGGGATTTATCCATCGCCGCGCTTGCAAGGTATACGCAGTATTCGTCTTCAGAACTTGCGGTGAGACCCTTCATCATCAAGCACGAAGACCGCATGATGGCACAAATGACTGAATGGTCAAAAAGCGAAAGCGAACATATCCGCAGATTATCAAGCGAAGGGTGCCGCCCCGCATTGCCGTGGGGCGTAGCTCTGAACAGTTTCAAAAAAGACCCGTCGCCCGTTCTGCCGATTCTGGAGCAGCTTAAAACAGACCCATCGGAAACAGTTCGTAAGAGCGTCGCCAACAATCTGAATGACATATCAAAAACCCACCCGGATTTAGTCGCGCATCTTGCCCAAGACTGGTATGGGAAAGACAAACACACCGATTGGATTGTTAAGCACGCTTGTAGAACCCTGCTCAAAAAGGGCAACCGCGATGTTCTGGCAATTTTCGGTTACGATAACGCTGACGCTGTGACGGTTGACAACTTCATGTTGGAAAAGTCCGTTGTTTCGATTGGCGATGATTTGACTTTTTCATTTTCGATTTCCGTAAAAGACGCAACAAAAGTACGGCTGGAATATGGAATCGACTATGTGAAGTCGAGCGGGAAACGAAGCCGTAAAATATTTCAAATCTCGGAAAGTTCGCTGAAAGCCAATACCAAGAAGGACTACGCGAAAACCCATTCTTTCGCCGATGTTAGCGTAAGGAAGCACTATCCCGGCACCCATTCGGTCACTCTAATTGTAAATGGCACCGAACGCGGAACACTAGATTTTGAAATACGATAACAAAAATTAACATAAAGCAACCATGTCAGACCTCACGTTTTCTTTTTCTGTTTTCCATAGCTTTATGCGATAAGTCTTCTATGCTTATGTCTTCATACAAATTTTCTTGCCATTCGGTATAGTCGAAAGGCTCCTTAATCATTAAGGAAATAAAAGTATATATCACTAAAGAAATAAAAGTATATAGTTGACAAAACTCATAGTTTTAATTATCATGCTTAAAGATGATGTGCATGAATGGGGTGTTAATTATGATTAAACGCATTGCGGCTTTTATTGCTGCTCATCTGATTTTTTTCGTACTTGCCCTTCTGCTAGTTGTTGCGGCAACTCTGGTTTTCCTGTTTGTGACGCAGCCGGCTTCAAACACCGGAGTAACCTTTAAGTCAGACAATGCTTTTTACAAGCGGCACGAAGGTAAACTAGAACACATGGGGCGAAATTTTATGGCTGATGGCGAAGATGGAAGCGTTCCTGTTAAGAGAGAGCCGGGCGCGGCGGCTGACATCACTAACATACAAAACGGCACAATAGTGTATATACTGAACTCCTGCCTATACGACGGGGTTTATTGGGGCTACACGTTCGAATACACCGGGGCATGGATCAATCTAGACCAATTGTTGGTTCTTTATGACTACGCCGCTTTTGAGAGAGAACACTCGGACGATTTGTATAATTATAGCGGCGATTATGCCGGACTTGTTGAGTCTGGCAGAGTGTACGCATGGCAGTGGCCTGGCACCGATTGGCCACCGATTGTCATTGACGGTTTTGAAACAGGCGATTTCAACGCCTCGTACGCCTATATTGACAGCGAAGGCCGTGAATGGGGCTTTTGGCCTAATTTGCGCAACAGCATAAATGTGTGGATCTGTCTGAGCGATCCGCTCAACCGTAACATGCCATCATTCATGCCAGCACCGTACCCAGGCGATTGGGAGCCGTATACCACATATAATGAAATCGGGGTATCTGAAGCTATGTGGGCAAGGGCAATGCCTATAATAGTTGTAATTTTTGTGGCTGGCTTGGCTGTCATCACAATTATCCTGGCAAAGAAGTACAGAAAACCGAAAGCCAAAAATCCGAATGTCAGAGGATCAAAATCAAGAGGTTAAGCCATTTTTATCTGCCACGCCAAAGTCAATAGTGGTTAGCGGACAAAGCCTACCGCACAACCTCATATCAATCTATCGGATTGTATAATTTTTCTTATCTCGATTTTTGTCAAAGGGGCCGAGTCATTTGAGCTGTACTCCTTTTTCGGGGCCTTTCTTATGCCCGGCTCTTCCTCAATATAACCCTCATAAAAGTATTGATGCGATATCATGTACATTTTATCAAGGTCAAACGCAAATTCCGACTCTTCCAGCGTCATTAGCTCTTCGTGCATTTTTTCGCCCGGCCTTAAGCCAATCCCATTTGTGGCAATGTTATTTTTGTCAAGGCGGTACTTCTCGCATGTCATGTCAATAACAGTTTCAGCCAAGTCAGACAACCTTAGGACAGGCATCTTCAATACGAACACCTCCCCGTTCCTTGCCATTTGCGCGGCTTGCAGTGTTAAGACTGCCGCTTCGTCGCGCGTCATCATAAACCTAGTCATTGACGGATCGGTAAGGCCGACCGAGCCATTTTGAAGTATCTGCCGCTTAAATAAGGGTATCACTGACCCACGCGTCCCCATTACGTTTCCGAACCTAACCGCACAAAAAGCGGTCTTTCTACCGCCATAACCGAAATGCGCTGACGATATCAACCTCTCAGCCAGGAGTTTTGTTGCCCCCATGGCGTTTGTTGGGCTCACCGCTTTATCCGAGCTTGTCAGAATAACATGCTCAACATCTTGGGCAATTGCCGCCTGGATGACGTTTTGCGTCCCAATCACATTTGTCTTGACAGCTTCATAAGGGTCATATTCACACGCCGGGACATGCTTAAGCGCCGCAAGATTGAAAATAATGTCAATACCCTCTGCCGCCCGCAACACCCTCTCGTAATCCCTTACGTCCCCAAGCAAAAACCTCAGTCTCTCGTCCCTATATTGGTTACTCATGTCAAACTGCTTATGCTCGTCCCTGCTGAATATCCTTACAGTACTAACGTCATAGGTTAAAAGCCTTTTCATGATAGCCGTCCCTATTGATCCGGTACCTCCAACCAATAACACTTTTTTACCATGAAAAAACTCTGTCATGACAGCACCCCTTCCGCGACGCCTTCTGTGGCACCGTCTATTAAGCTTTCCGTTAGCATCTCCGTTGCCCCGTCAATAGTGTCTCCCACGTCGCCTGCCATTACAGTGCCGTCTATCGTACTTCCCGCATCTCCTGCCATTACGGTGCCGTCTATCGTACTTCCCGCATCTCCTGCCATTACGGTGCCGTCTATCGTACTTCCCGCATCTCCTGCCACTGCGGTGCCGTCTATCGCGCCGCCCACGTCGTCTCCCATTGCGCCTTCTATCGCGCTTTTCAGGGCGTCTTCGCCAAGCAATTCAGTTGCGATAATTACCTTTATCTTATTCACATAGTCTAAAACGACGCCGTCAAGGATCCTCTCATATACCTCGGCACCCTCATAACCCTCGCCGCTGTCTGATATATAATTTGCCCCTGCCTTATAATATGTCAACCGCTGTTTTATGCTGTTGAACAACACCATTGAGTAAAACTTTATGTCCTCAAGCCGCTTATTAAAACTCGCGACATACGCAATCTCTTTATTCAGCCTGTTCCGGGCAACGCCGCGTGACTTAAGCTTTTCAAATCTTTCAAATGCGGCTCCTTTGTCTTGAATGACCTGTTCCACCTTGCCGCACTCCCCAAGGACATGCTCATAGAATGCAGATATTTTGCCTTCGCCAGTAACCTCGCCCTCGTCCTCGTCAGCACAACTATCGTCAATGCCACGGGCTTCATCCAACCCGCCGAATATGCCATCCAGCATTTCAGGCACATTGAATGGGTTATCTTTAATATACTTGTCAATAATATAGTCAAAAGTAACGTTTTCTATGCCGTGAATGTTCAAGCCGCTTTCCGTCGCGTTATACATCTTTACATGCTGGCCATAGCGGATGTTAATGTTCTCCATGTCGTTTTGCATCGCTTTAAAGCCGCCATATGTACTGACCTTGTTGCCGTGGATGTCTACATCCTCGATCGTATTAAGATAAATGCCCGATAAGGAATTCGCGCTTGCGTCGGCGTACAGCCTGTTGTCGTAATAGCATAGGTCCTGGCCCAGCAATACAATTGGATTGCACCCCATATTAAACAACAGGTCCACTGCCGAAGACGCGACAGAGGCATGGTCGTCAACCGCGCCCGCTTCTATCCCCGCCCATTCGTTGTAATACCGTGCTAAAAACTCCGTGTTAAGTACAACCCTGAACACCCTGTTGGGAAATGTTTCATGCACTTTGGGGTTTAGCCTGTATGAGCCAACGAGCACGGAATTCAAACGAAAATCATTGTATATGTCTGCTTGATGTGCCTGAGAGTCAATAGACATTGATATATGAGACTGTATGTTTTGAGCATTCAATATCCGCGAAGCGCTTCCGGGCGAAACGATCACGGCTTTGCCATATACGCCCTTTAGCCTTTCATAATGCTTTTCGAGTGAAGGGCCAGCTGCCGCCACAATACCCGGCACGCCTTTGAACTTCCCAAAAAAAACAGCCGCGCTTTTATCCTGCTTCTTAATAGCTTTTATTTGGTTGTTAGTCCACTCGTATAAAAAATACTCAAAAGTCGCAATGCTTGTGTTTAAGCTGTTTTTTTCCGCAATAAACGTTCTGAGCACATTGTCGTACAGATCTCTAAATAATGTCCTGTATGATATATGGTACAAAATGCTGACATTGCGCGACGACATGGTTTCCTGAATCAGCAGCGACGCCATTTCGTTGGGTATTTTGAAAAGGTGGATATAGACATTCCTTCGGCCGAGCAATTCCCGCACATCCCGCTTTTTTAGAACTTCTTGAAATATATTGTTGTACGGCTCAAAAATAACAACACGCTTATACTTTATACGTTTATTTTTGATGTAATCAATGCAATGTCCGCAGCCCAATCCGAATATCAGAATAATCTGGTTCTCGTCATTTTGGCCAGTGCCATTCTGGTTTCCGTTACTAAATAATGTCGCAAAGAGTTCATCCATCTCGCGCTCTATGTCATATGCGCTGTGGAGGTTTAGCCGGATGCCCCCGGATTTAATGGCAAAGTTGCCTGGCTGAGTGCCCTCGCTTACTACAATGTCAGGGTGCGAATAGCTGGACGACGTAACAACAGTAAAAAAATCATTTGACTGGGTATTCAACAAGGCTAGGTTTTGTTCGTATAGGTTCGCGTTCGTGCCCGCGTTCGACCTCGCCTGTGCGCCCCCGCTCATGCCAGTGCCGGTCGGCGCCTGTCCTGGCGCATTTCCAGTCATACTGTTTGACGCTTTTTCGCGCGTGCGCCTATCCAAGGCTCTCAATACGTTTTCACGAGTGCGTTGTTTACCCGGACTTTTTGACATGCTCATGCTTCTATGCCTCCCCCCAGCACAGGCGTTAGCCTGTACCTTAACAAATCGGCAAGCAGGAGATAGTCGCTGTTCTGCATTGCAACGAGGCATTCGCCCATCACCGTATTTAGAACTGCCAACTGCTGGGTGTTTGTACTACTGACGACATTATTTTCAATCGCGGTTGTGAACAAATTGACGACTTCGTTGTTTACGCCGCCTATACAATACTCAAAAATGTCTTTCTCGATTTGTTCCAGCTTCCCCATCAAGTAGCTTTTGAAGCCACCTAAACCACCTGCCCCGCCTACACTGTCTACACTGTCTGAGCTGCCTATATTGCCTGAGCTGCCTGCATTGTCTGCGTTGCCTGCGTTGTCTAAGTCGTTTGCGTTGTCTGAGACGTTTGCGTTGCCCGAATCGTTTGCGTTGTCTGCGTTGCCCACGTTGCCCACGTTGTCTGCGTTGTCTGCGCTGCCCCTCTTGCTATCATTCATATTCAACCCTACCTTTGGTGTTGTTTCATAAGTATTTCCATAGAATAGCATCGTTATTATTGAATAACTAGCTGTTACAGTTGTATTTCTCAACTACTATATCGGCTAAAACAGCATTTGTGCATAGCTAAATCAACATATATTTCAAAGAAACTGATAAATAATAAATTGCATAATTAACTAAGAAATTCGGACAAAAAAGACGGTATTAACATTACAATGTCAACGGGTTATGGAAATCATCCTCTGACTCATTGCGTAGGATTTTGGTTGCAGCAGAAAGATGCCGCATGCTATACTTACTTTAGTCAGGAGGAACATAGAAGTCTTAGAGAGTCTTTCCATTGCCAAAACAATACTACTTTACAAAAGACGAAACAGTCTATTCCTATTTTAATACAACTCATATATTTAATAAGGGAACTGTGTCAAAATGAATAAAATCGGTGTGCTTATAGACAAACAATTATCACAACAGTTGGATTGGCAAACAAGCCAATCAAAGAAGAAGAGGAGGAGCATGCACATGCATAAAACGAGATTTCCCTGCGTTGTCCTTGCAATCATATTCTATTTCGCACTAATATCTGGGCTTAGCATCGTTTCGGCGGCCTTTCCTGGCGACTCTGGAACAATCAGCTTCACAAACGGCAATCTTGCCTATGACCCCGCAGCTACCATTGAGGTGAGCTACGCAAACATCTACAATGGCACACCCACTGAACAAGCTAGCCGCATCGTCAATGGGGTGTTGCCAACAGGCACATTGGGGGATGAGCCGATAGAAGTGTTGGCCCCGAGGGCCTGGAACTGCTGGGGTGCCCCCGCAGGGCCAGTCACTGTCACGCTGACATGGCCCACGCCTCAGGTTATTGGCTCCACAAGGGTACTATGGTGGTATGACAATGGCGAGACCCCACTTCCGACGGGCTGTACCCTTCAGTATTATGACGGGAATGGCTTTGTGGACGTCACATCTATCGGCCTTCGGGGGGACGGCTATGCCGGTGTCAACAGATGGTGGCAGGGCGCCGATTTCGCACCAATCACCACAACACAGTTGCGTCTGGTAATATCGCGCAGCAATGGTGCCGGGATGGGCTGCTGGGAGGTCTTTGGCCCAACTGATCCTGAGGATCACCTACTCCTCAGATACGATTTTGACGGCGACGCGCTGGACTCCAGCGGCCACGGTTTTGACGGGACAGTGATGGGCACGACGTATGAGTGGGTAAACGACCCGTACTTTGACAGTCAGGTCCTTAGTCTCACGGGCGGGGCTTCCGGCTCGGCCGCTGCAGGTTATGTGAGCCTGCCCAACGACTGCTTGGAGGACGCTAAGAACACCAGTGTGACCGTCTCAACATGGTACAGAACGAATTACTGGGAGACCTATGCCAGGCTTTTTGATTTCGGACTTAATCAAACCAGTTACTATATACTAGCAAACAAATACCCAAACGGCGGCGCGTCAGCCAGGCTCTCCCGGTCTGGCCCCTCCGGTGAGTACGGTCAGAGCATTGCCGTGCCGTTGCCGACAGACAACATGTGGCACAATGTTGTCACCGTGCTGGACACAGCCGCACGTGAACTACGCATCTACGTGGACGGCGAGCTGAAAGCAACAGAGATCGGCGTTGAACTTACGCTGCGGGATGTTCTCGGAACAGGCTCACAGAACATTTTGTCCATCGGCAGGTCACTGTTCCCGGATCCCTTCTTGAACGCGAGGATACGCGATTTCAGAATATACAATATGGCATTGCCCGGTAGCTACATCGAAGGGTTATACCGTGCAGACACTAGGACGATCACAGCTATTGCCCCTGTGGCAGCCACAGCAAAATTTGGCATATTCCCCACACTGCCAGGCACGGTCGAAGTCACCTTCGAAGACAGCGGCACAGGTACGGTCGATGTCACCTGGCTGGACATCGAATCGACCAAGCTTTTCACGGAAAAATCCTTCATCGTATACGGTACGGTCGCTGGCACGGACATCCCGGCAGTCGCCGTAGTCACCGTCGAGCCGACCCAGTCGCTGTCCGATAGCTACGGCATTGTGCTCAAAGCATCATGCGCATTGCGTGAGCCGATCCGGTTCACCGCGGCTTACACTATCAGTAATTACGCTGACGAAATAGGCATGGTGACTGTGCATGCGGCCATCTATGATGATGCGGGGGTTATTAAAGCACTCAAACCGCTTTCTCTGACAATCGCCAAAGGCACTTTTGTTACTGGCAGCCTGACGGTCGACCTGCCCGTCGGGCTCGATCCGATCGATACTGTGATGAAGGCGTTCGTCTTTGACAGCGTGACCGGAGAACCACTCACCCGCGACGTGATCTATTATTATGGCTTGAAATCCCTGGTGGACGACGTTCTCATGACAGAAAGCATGTTCAAAACTTCGCAACAGGTCGGCGAGGCTTTCCTGCTAAGCTTCGACATAGATCGGCTGGTGGCACCGTTCTACAACCGGGCAGCCGAACAGCTCGGCATACCGTCGGAAGCCAAGGCACCCAACTACGGTAGCTGGGAAGCCCATGGCATGGTAGCCGGACACAGTTTGGGGCACTGGCTGTCGGCTGCGTCTCTCATGTACAGGCAAACAGGCAATCCGGTGCTGCTGGAGAGGATCGATTACGCCGTGTCCGAACTAGCCTATGTGCAGGACGAGGAGGGCTATCTGGGCGGCCAGGTGACCCGGTCGCAGTTTGAACTCTACATCAACGGCGTTACCACCTACTGGGCACCCTGGTATGTCCTGCACAAGCTATATCAGGGCCTCATTGATGCATACACCCTAACAGGCAATGAGCAGGCCTTTGAAGCCGTGTTAAAATACTCGGACTGGGCGGCTGATCGGGTTGGACGACGCACCCACGCACAGAACCAGATCATGCTCTCGACCGAGTATGGCGGCATTGGCGATTCCATCGCGCTGGTCTATCGGCTGGCGGTGGACGCAGGAATCCCGAACGCCGAGAAGTACCTGAAACTGGCTAAGGAATTCGACCGCGACTGGCTCTACGACCCGCTTGCAGCCGGCGTCGACAACCTTGCCGACATTCACGCCAACACTCAGATCCCAGCAGTCATCGGGGCCGCTCAGCTCTATGAGATCACCGGCGACGACTATTATCGGCGGGTGTGCGAAAACTTCTGGGATTTCACCGTCAACAAGTATTCATATGCCAACGGTGGACACTCGGACGCTGAACACTACAGGGTCGACGAGATCCTATCCGATGTGAATACCGAGACCTGCAACTCATTCAACATGCTCAAGCTAACCGAGCATCAGTTCGACTGGAACCGCGACGTGAAATACGCAGATTATTACGAAAGAGTACTATACAACCATATCCTGCCCTCGCAGAACCCCTCGAATGGCGGCAAGACATATTTTGTCCCGCTGCATCCGTTGGGTTCTCGTTCCTTCTCGACATCCGGTTTTGAGTGTTGCATGGGCACAGGCATGGAAAACCCAGCCCGCTACAGTAAGTTTATCTATTTTAGAGACGCACGCAACCTTTACGTCAACCTCTTCATCCCCTCCACACTAAACTGGGCCGCTACCGGGCTGTCGCTTATCCAGGATACTAACTTCCCATACGCGGACACCACCAAACTAACCATCACCAAAGGTGCTGACGACATCGACATTCACATCCGCGTACCAGGATGGGCAGCCGGTCCGGTCGTTGTCACAGTAAACGGCATACAAGCTGCTTCGCAGCGGGAAGCGGGTTACATCAAGCTGTCCGGAGACTGGGAAATCGGCGACGTGATCGAGGTCAAGCTCCCGATGAACCTGCACCTATACACCTCTCGGTATATTCCATCAGTAAGTGTCTATACTTTTGATTCGGTGGGCTATGCCGTTCTCTTTGGTCCAATCCTGCTGGCAGCCGATTTTAGGACCCAGAATTTAGATACCCTGGATTACTATCAGATCCAGGCCCCCTCGAACGATCCTGCTGATTGGATCAAGCGGGTAAGTGAGACTGCTCTCATCTTTGAGATGTCACCGGACACTTCGCCCGGGGAAATCACAAGGACGTTCATCCCGTTCTACGATCTACTCTCCCGGTACACCGTGTACTGGAAGCTGGAGTTCATTGATACCAGAGTCCGCATTGAAGGGCGCACGACCGCGCTGTGTGACAGCCGAACCACCGAAGAGATCACGCTGAAAGCGGTCCTTGCTGATCCAGATACCGCTGCAGTATACGAGTGGTCACTGGACAATGACAATTTCACAATACTCGGCGACCAAAACACCGCAACGCTCGACCTGAAAGCGGCTGCTCGCGGAAATACCACCGTCACGTGTAAATTGACCCTGTCGGGCGGAGAGGAGATCACCGTTACAAGAGCGTTGAAGGCAGGTACTATCGCCATGCTGGCTAGGGTGAGCACATCGTATGTCTCTCCCTGGGAGACACTAGAAGCTGTGAATGACGGCGTCGAGCCTATACCCGGTGGCCGCAAGCTGGACGCCAAACCCAATGGCAAGGGGTATGGAAACTGGAACGACCCATCCCCCACGCAATGGCTCCAATATGACTTTGACAGGACGTATACAGTGGACAGCACCGACGTCTGGTGGTGGTCTGATACGGATGATCCATACGCACTGTTTGAAACCGACCACCTGCGGTTCCCAGCCTCTTGGATATGCGAATACCTTGATGAGGCCGACGGTCAATGGAAACAAGTGATGCCCACGGGCGACCCCGCATATCCGCTCGTAGACTGCAACTACAGTACCTGTACATTTGAACCCGTGATCGCCAATGGACTCAGAATCACAATATCCCGAAGGCCGGATTGTTGGACGGGTGCGCTTCAGTGGCGGGTGAACGGGACGCCGTTTATGCAACCTTCCGTCAACATCTCCGTCGACAATCGGCTGATCATCGCGCCTGTTACTCGTGAGGCGACCAGTCCCAGCTTCTCCCTGTACGCCAATGCAGCCGTATCCGGCAACCTGATAGTGGCTTCCTATGACGCACGGGGAGCCCTGGCAAGCACCGCTATGGCACCTTTCTCGCTAGCTGAGGGCGAAGAGGCAACTATTGCTGCTATTGTCCCAACAGTAGGCGTGACATACAAGTTCTTCATTTGGGACGCCAGTTTTAGACCCATGACCGCGATAACATCAGTGGATGATATACCATGATACCCTTTTGGAGAGACACAGGGGGGTGACAGCTCACAAAGAATCGCCCCCCTGTGTCTTTTTCAACAAGGCTAGGTTTTGCTCATATAGGTTCGCGTTTCGTTCGTTTTCGCGTTCGCCCTCGCCTGCGCCCCCCCGCTTATTTGGAAGGTGGGAACGCCATTTTTTTGAACATATTAATACAAAAATGATGATTTGTGATAAAATGGAAATAAAGAAGGGGATTGTTATGGATGATAATAAAAACGGTGAAATTGTAATATATGAAGCTCCAAACGGTGAGATTAAGGTAGAAGCTATTTTTAAAGATGAAACGATCTGGCTTACACAAGCATTAATTTCGGAGCTTTTCAGCGTCAATCCACAAGCAATAACCAAACATTTAAAAAAAATCTATGAAGAAGCCGAACTAAAAAAAGCTTCAACTTGTTCCAAAATGGAACAAGTTAAAAAAGAAGGCACTAGAAGCATTAAAAGAGTTTTGGAGTTTTATAATTTAGATGCTATTATTGCTGTTGGATATCGTGTTAACTCTAAAGAAGCTATAAAATTTAGACAATGGGCTACAGAAATAGTCAAGTCATATATGATCAAAGGATACGCCTTAGATAAACAGAAACTAATGGATAAGCCTAAATTTGGTGCTGATTATTTTTTGAGATTGCTTGAAGAAATAAAAGAGATAAGAACATCAGAAAGAAGATTTTACCAACAAATTACAGACATATTTAAGACATGCAGCATTGATTATAAGAAAGACAGCGAAATAACAAGAGAGTTTTATAAGACTGTTAAAAACAAATTTCATTATGCAATTGTACATCAAACGGCGGCGGAAATCATTTATGATCGAGTTGATAGCAATAATGATAATATGGGGTTAACAACTTGGGAAAATGCGCCAGATGGCAGGATTTTAAAAAGTGATGTCAGTATCGCCAAAAACTATATGACAAAAGAAGAATTAGGAGCATTACAGGATATTGTCAATATGTATATGGATTTAGCAGAAAATCGAGCAAAAAGACAAATAGTTATGAAGATGAGGGATTGGGTAGAAAGTGTGGATATCCTTTTAAGAACAAACCTCTATGATGTCTTGAAAAACAAAGGCAGAATATCAGCAGAAATAGCAAAAAGAAAAGCAGAAGATGAATATAGTAAATACAGAGTTATCCAAGAACAAAAATATATTTCGGATTTTGACAAAACAATAATAGAAATTGAAGAAAAAAAGGATTTATTAGAATAGTTGTTTATGGATATTCAAAAACGCCGTACACGAGCCAGTTGGTGTAATAGAATTGAATGTCATCACGAAGCCTCGAATCAAGAAGCATTTGTTTGTCGCTAATGTCTGAAGGGCTTGCGTATGACGGATCAAATTCAATTTCAAACATCTGTCTTCCCTCGGCGCGTGCACGGGCGGCTATGTCTGGCACAGTACGCATAAAATCGTCGTCTGAAGTTATTGGGCGCTGCCCATTCATCACAAAGTAGTTATAATCGGTCTCAGTGCAGACAATAGGCGCGTTGACTCTGGTTCCAGTATCAGTACGCCACAAACCATCGAACCATGAATGTTGTAAATACATGTACCCATCCGTACGGTTGAAATACTGGTGGCACGGGAAATCGATTGTTTTTAGAGTTGTCGCGTCTGACGTCACATCTACATGATACCACTGCCCATCCAGCTTTACGGCGTTCCACCCATGATCCCCGGCGGATTCTCCTTGACCGAGCGTTCCGTATATCATCAAACATTCGATGCCCATAAGCCCCATGATGTATTGAAACGCATTTGAATAACCCTCGCAGGCACTTGCTTTTTCTATCAGCGCACCGTATAGGGAATCGCGGTTTGGAGCGTTTTTATCGTATGTGTTATTGTCGCATAACCAGTCATGTACCGCAAGTTCTAGTTCATATGGGGTCATGCCGTTATGAATGGGCAGCTCTTCGAGTACATTTTTGAGTTCAATTTGCTGTTTTTCTATCCAGGCTTTCGCTTCGGCTATTTCGCCGTCTGTTGGAAGTGTATACCAACTACCGTCATACTCCGCTCCAAAACTCTGACCGTCTATTAGATAATGCGGCTCAAAAATAGTTGTGCCGTCGGATAATTTTGCCCAATCTGATTTGCCGCTGACCCAGAACATTTCCGGGTGAACAGCAGTACGTGCACCATTAACCTTAATAATCATTTCGAAATCATCATAGTCATCTATATCAAGTTGTGTTTCAATGTAGATTAGCGGCTCAAGGTTTAGGAGACCAATTTTAATCTCCTCATACAGCTTCATTTCCCTGTCGTTAAGTTTGTAGTATTCCAAAAGCCGCGAGGCGGGGATTGCGTTGGCCTCGTCAAATACATATGGCTCATAAACAATGATAGGCGTGGGTTCCGGAGTACGCAAGACTGTTTCAATGTCTGACGGTGTGGTTTCAACGGTAAGCGTAGGTTCCGGGGGAAGCGTGGGTTCTGGAATAGGCAAGGCGAATTCAAGGTCTGACTGAGTGGATTCAGGGGCAAGAGTGGGTTCCAGGGTTGGCGAGACAGGCTCAAGGTCTGACTGAGTGGGTTCCGGGGTAAACAGGGCGGATTCAAGGTCAGACGGTGTAGGCTCAAAAGCAGTCTCTGTCCTGCTAGTTAGCGATGATGCCAATTCTTGTGAGCCTAAACCAGGAGCCTTGAACCCTTTCCCTGTAATGTTGCCGATAATAAGGGCTATAGCAATGCCGATGACAAGCACGGACACGAAGCCAATCCCCAGAATGAGCGGGAGTTTACTTTTTTCCTTTTTGGACACAGTCTGCGCATGTTGCTGTTGCGGTAGCTGTGCAAATCCTTCCTGATAGACAAGCCGCTCCTGCTGTTGCGGCTCCTGCACATGCTGCTGCTGTGGCACCTGCGCATACTGCTGTTGCGGTGCCTGCGCATACCACTGTTGCGGCGCCTGCGCAAATCCTTCCTGATAGACAGGCCGCTCCAGCTGTTGCGGTGTTTGCGCATGCTGTTGTGGCGTCTGTATGTACTGCTGTTTCGGCGTCTGTATGTACTGCTGTTTCGGCGTCTGCGCAAATCCTTCCTGATAGACAGGCTGCTCCAATGGTTGATTTTGACATAGCGGTGTTGGTTGCAACAATCCCGTTCCTTGCTGCCCTGCTTGTTGTGATTTTGGCAACTCCTTACCACAGGAGTCACAAAATTTCGCGTATTCACGAATCTGTTTACCGCAGGCAGAACAATACCTTGCCAATCGCAAAACACCTCCTATCTCTTAGGAACTGTTAAAAAATAAATCTCTTAGGAACTGTCAAAAAATAAACTCTTAGGAACTGTCAAAAAAAACTTACATCTTGCCACCTTTATTTTATGATGGTTCCTTATTGCATCGCACCGCCGCAGAACTCGCAGAATTTGCCGGCACCGGAAGCCGCTGTTGCCCCGCAACTGGGGCATACCCGCTGACCTGTGGGCGCAGTTGGGAGCGGGGTTGGCGCAGACGGGGGCGCATTTTGATACGCCGTAGGCTGTGCCGCACCAGGTTGGGGCGCATATTGTGCAGTGCCAGGCAGGGGCGCATTTTGATATAGCGCAGTCTGTGCGGCACCAGGCATGGGTGCATATTGTGCGGCACCGGGCGTGGGCGCATTTTGATACGCCGCAGGCTGTGCCGCCATATTCTGTGCAGCCGGGCGCGCGTCGCGAAGTGCCTGTTTGATCTCGTCAAGCTGGTACTCGAAATCCCGACACTCTCTGGATGTGCTGTCTACCTTTGCGAAGTTGAGCTTATACTCGATTTCACTGAAGTAGGGCGAGTTGACATTGATGGTAACCTTATAATCGAGTTCCACCTTATACTGCCGGGGATACTGGCTGACCATTCTTCCATTATTGTCCTTTCTCATAATCTCGGTTCTGCTTTCCTCAACACTAGTGCGGCAGTCGCTTATCTGAGAAAGTTTGATAACATCAGGGTTTTCGTTTTGCCAGCGGTCAGACGATGTGACGATGAACTTGCCTGCTCCATCGTCAATCAGCAACTTAGTCCTACCCCCAATCGACCGGGTCACACGAAAGGCCGCCACCTCCGCTTTGTTTGCCTCGCGGTATGCAAGGTGTTCTTTTATTTCTCTCAGGGTAGTTCTGCGCCGGTCGGTGGTAAATGGCGAAAGCTTTTTCGCACACTTTGAACACATGTTCCCGTCCTCTAATTTCCTGTTGCCCAAGAGTCCGACCTTTTCGCTACATACATCACAATATTTCTTGTCAAATAGTCCCACGATATTTTCCCCCCTCTAGTTTTTTATGCCCGAGAACGAAAAGATTTGCAGATTATTGCGTAGGATTCTTGTCGCCATGCAAAGCGTCAAAACGCAGTAATGTTTTGTGCCTTGCAAGTTTTGACAACGAAGCAGGGCGGCAAAAAGACAAGCAATTGGCACAAATCTTTTCGCTCTCGGGTATAGTACGTGACTTCATTATAAACGAAATTCTCGCTCTTCGCCCTATCCGTGGCGGGTAGTTTTTCATTACTGTTTGGTTAATCGATTATGTACAAATAATGTCTATAGATAACAGGTTCGGAAGATGGTATAATTCTTTGCATGGCGGCGAACATCCTACGCAATAACCAGCAAATCTTTTCGTTCTCGGGTATAATAACATTGAATTGGAGACAAAAGGAGGAATATGGAAATGAGCAATTCGGAATTCGCGAAGTCCCTCCAAGAAAAAAGGCGAAACCAAATAAGGGGGCAGATGGAAAACAACCCGGATTTCGCTATTGGTAAGAAGGTAGTTTTCTATATAGTAGCAATATTGTCCCTATTAACGGCAATTGATATCGTTTTACAGTTGATCCCATATATCGTGTACAGTATCCCAATAGTAATGCAGGAACTATTAAGCGCAATTTGGGCGTTTGCTTTTGGAGTGCTTTTATTAATCGCAACCTACAACAACGGGTACAAAGCATGCATATTTATTAACCTTGCTAGGGGTTTGCTTTCATTGTGGTTGCTTTATTCGCAAGAGGTTTTTTCTTATTTTACTCTTGAAAATGTCTTCTTCAGCATTCTTGCAGCTTACGCGATAGCCATTCGCGTGATAATAGTAATAACAATGATATTCATTTTGACCAACAAGCCCTGTAAGGCATATATTGAGACAATTACCGATATTAGAAAAGAAATTCAGAACGATATGAAAAACCAACAAATAAAGTAATATTATGGTGGGCCCTCAATCCAGCAATGCTTGATGCAATATATCTACCGCACTGTTTATATCTGCGATTTCAAT
>Ga0099364_10005476_pt1 | contig 18818 bp, 9 predicted proteins | sample TergutTh196P3_FD_73070 | JGI IMG/M metagenome (GOLD analysis project Ga0099364, IMG submission 73070) | Microcerotermes parvus P3 segment gut microbial communities from Pointe-Noire, Republic of the Congo - Th196 P3 | ecosystem: Host-associated > Arthropoda: Insects > Digestive system > Gut ...
ACACCGGCAGTTTTTGCACCAATACATCAACTGTTGATATTCGGTAACGACGATCGGTTTTTCGACGAGTGTAATTTGTTGAAAGGTTTTGGTTTCACTGCCAACAAGGTCGAGTTGTTGCTGGCAGTCGGGACAATTGGTGAGTTCGAGTTTGACGATTTCGTCGATGAGTTCTGGGGCGAGGGGAGTGCGCCGATGTTGTTTGTGTCCAGGCTGTGCTCCTTTTTTTCGCTTGGTTTTTTTGTTGTTTTTTTCTGTTTTTGCTTTAACGATGTCGGAGGAGGGCGGTTTGGAAGAGTTGCCAGAGTGTTTTTCGAGAAGGGCGATGCGTTCTTTGAGTCGAGCGATTTCTTCGAGAGCGGCTTTGAGTAGCGTTTCGAGTTCAGCGATTCGTTTGTCTTTGGCATCCATGAGAGACATGATAATCTTTTACCAAATAATTAGAAAGACCAAATCAAAAAAAAGCGTGAACGGTTACGCGAATTCTTCGGGCTCGAAGTCCTCTATCCATTTTTCGGAACGGAGTCGATGATCAATCCAAGCGAATTGTCGTGGAACTTTGCGGATGCAATTTGGCATGACGGGAACAAGTGTTTTTTTCAGAGGCATAACGACTTATGGGGGTGCGTTAAAAATAATATTTGACACACCCCAATCTTGTTAACGGACTGCCTCCTGCCGCCCTCTCACCCATTGCCTTTTCCCCACCATTCGGCTACAATCCGGGAACCATGACTGCCAGATACATCAATCCCTACACAGACTTTGGTTTCAAAAAACTCTTCGGTGAAGAAGCGAGCAAAAACCTTCTCATCGACTTTCTTAACTCTATTTTACCCGAACGACACCAAATTGCCGAACTCGACTTTCAAAATCCCGAAGAACTTCCCGACCTACCGGAAGCCCGCAAAGCCGTCTTCGACATTTCGTGCAAAAACCGTGCTGGCGAGTCCTTCATCGTCGAAATGCAAAAAGCCGCCCAGCACTACTTCCGCGACCGCGCCGTCTTCTACTCCACCTTTCCCATCCGCAAACAAGCCCCGAAAGGGGGATGGAACTACGATCTGCAACCGGTCTACTTCGTCGCCATTCTCAATTTCACCTACGATGAACAAGAAGACAAACAAAAATTCTTCCGGGAAGTCTCCCTAAAAGATCAAGACGGCGAAGAGTTCTACAAAAAACTCTACTACTACTTTTTCCAAATGCCCCGCTTCACCAAATTAGAATCAGAACTAGAAACACGGCAGGACAAATGGTTCTACTTCCTCAAAAACCTGGAATCCTTCGACGACATTCCCGCCATCCTCCGCGAACCCATCTTCGAACACGCCTTCGCCACCGCCGAAGAAAACCGCCTTTCCCTCGCCGAACGGGAACGCTACGAAGCCGACCTAAAAATCTACCGAGACAACTACGCCGTCCTACAAACTGCCATTGATAGAGGACTGGCAAAAGGATTAGAGCAAGGACTGGCAAAAGGACTGGAACAAGGACTGGCAAAAGGACTGGAACAAGGACTGGAACAAGGACTGGCAAAAGGGCTGGAACAAGGATTAGAGCAAGGACGGACAGAAGGATTAGAGCAAGGGCGGACAGAGGAGCGAGCCGAAATTATCCGCAGCATGTTGGCAAAGGGCTACGTAATAACACAAATCGCTGAAATAATGGGGATGACCGAAAAAGATATCAACGCTTTTTTGTGAAGGGAGAGAAGGCGGCAGGAGTTAGGAGGCAGCAGAGTTTCACCCTTGCGTTTCTACGCAAAGTACAATTGCACCCCGTTTACGATGCTCCCAGCAAAACCCCCCAGTAGATGTGCAAGATTTGAATTTTCCTCCGATGCCATAACGGAAACAGAGCGGCTTTTGGCATTTTCCCCGTCAAAAACGGGAAATGCTCGATTTTGCCTATTTTACCCCGATTGTTCATATTGAACAGAAAAATAAACTTGCACATCTACTGGCAAAACCCCCCTTGTATTTTTCCGACAAAATACCGATAATAGAGTCTGGAGGTTGCTATGACTGCTTTTCTAGATGGTTTTTTCTTGGTGTTTCGTTGCCCCTTTTCCGTTCCCGGCGAGGTTTTGTCGATGGACTGGGATGGAGACTGGCAGGCTATTCAGCCCGCCGGCGATTTTGTGGAGCCGCCGAGTGTCCGTGCTTCTTGGAAAAAAGTAGGCGATTACCTCCGAACCGCAATGACCGAATATGAGCACCATATCCAACAGTAGAGAAATTCAGGAAAAGTCGGATACGGCAACGCTGCATATTCGTCAGACGTACCAAGAGGGTGTTTTGCCGCCATCAGAGGAATTGGAAAAATATGCGCAGGCGCATCCCGACGCTGTGAAAACTATTTTGGAGATGGCGACACGTCAACAACAGATGGATTTTGAAATTCAAAAATCCCATCAGGCACGTTTGGAATCTATTGACCGCTCTAACTTTGAACTTGCAAATAAGCGGGTCGATATGAACGGTCGATATGCCACACAAGGGCAGTGGATGGCATTTGTCCTGATGCTTTGTTTCTTTGTGTTGCTCGGATATATGGCAATGGTTACTACATCTGAAGCGGTGGCGGTTGGATTCATTGTGCCTGCGATTGCGGCTATTGGGCATATTGTTTATCTTTTTTTGAATGGCAAAAAGCCCCCGAAGCCTTCCGGTTCCTAACCCGCCCCCCCTTGCGTTTCCCCGCACCATTGCGGCTAAATTCCTAACCGCAAAGGGAGAGAAGGCGGCAGGAGGCAGGGGTTAGGAGGCAGCAGAGTCTGAGCCTTGCGTTCTCTGCGGTTCTGCGGCTAAATTTTTAACCGCAAAGACGCAAGGCATTGCAAAGGACGCAAGGCTCAGCCTCTGCTGCCTCCTGCTTCCTGCCGCCTGCCGCCTTCTCCCCACCCACCCCATCTTACCTAACCGGCACAACCGTTACAACCGGTTAAAAGCATAGCACCGATAGGGTAATCCCTCGGTAAACGCGGCAAAACTGTCAACTCCTTGCACGATACACGCCGATATTTCCCGAAAATGGATTGTCCACATGGATGGTTTTGTAAGGATAGGGAGCCAAAAGGATGCCAAATGACCGTGTTAGCCTAGGATTGTTAGGACGAAAAGGCAAGAATTACGCAAAAAATAGGTCAAGTCTTCCCGTATGCCGTAACTATGTGAAAAACGTAGTTGTGCTCTGCGCGCTCCTTGCGCTTTTTTGCTGCTTCAAAAGTGATGCCGTAGGACAAGCGAATTATGTTATTGATGCAAACACTTTCATTAACGGCGTTACCCTCTCCGGTGCTACTACTTCTGGTCATGTTGGTTACATTGCGGTACAAGATCAAAATAACATTGGTCTCCTCGATCCGGCTGGCGTGCCTCCCTATAACCGGCGAATCCGCTTGCTTACAGGGTCAGGCTCACTGACCGCAGGGATCGAAGTGGGAAGTTCGGGCACCGCTATTGGTTCATCGGGGACAGCGCGTTATGGCTCGGCTTATGAATTCAGAACGCGCCCCGGTACTGGCGGCGGCGGTCAGCCTCCCGCAGTCGAAGAATGGCGTATCAATCCCAATCTCTCCTGGAGCCGAACAACAGGACCGGGGGATCCCTCTCCTGATCATTACGCCTGGACACCTACGTCAGCCACCGAACCCGGTTACATCGGAGGTCCCAATTTAGGCGGAGCCGGTCGTATCTATCCCGACCCCTATGAGTCCTCTCACTGGACTCCGGGCGGGACGCTGCCGGGCAGACCAGATTACTGGGATCCGCTTGGATATGGAGTAAACCTGACTGCACAGGGCGGCGGTCCGACTATGGCGCGGCATGGTTCCCGCACAACGATCTCCTTTCTCGGCTATGACGCTGAGGAAGATAGCGGTGGAGTGATTTTCAATGCCGGCACCTATTCCATTATCGGAGCACAAGGTTCAGTGATCACGTTTGGAAGACCCACCCTCGAATGGAATGCCGCCGAGCGGAGGTGGCAGTATTGGTATCCGGGGGGACTCGGCACGACGGCTCCCACGCTGGCGAATAGCAGTGCGTTGGTGCGTTCTCGTATCTATTTTGCAGACAATCAAGCGGCATCCGGCGGAGCAATTGACAATGCGGGGCACCTGACACTCATCCGGGTAACTTTGAACGAGAATAGGGCAACCGGCGGAATAACAACAGGGGCTCCGGGCTTCGGCGGTGCCATTTCCAATGTGCGCGGCGCGACGCTCCTCCTTGATGATGTCTCCTTTGGCGGGGCTATTCCAACGGCTGGTGCGTACACGATTCCAACCTCTCCGACAAATCCCTCAACTGGTGTTACCAGCGTTGATGTACAAGTAGCACCGCCTGCAATCACTCCTTTCAGCGACAGAGGCAACATCGCGGACTACGGCGGTGCCCTTTATAATTTAGGGATCGTCGAGGGAAATGCAAATGCGCAAAACTATGTTAACTTTCTAAGCGGTACCACGGCACAACACTACCCCGGCATTATTTTTGTGAACAATGAGGCACGCGTCTCCGGCGGGGCGATTTTCAACGACGAAGGGGGAATCATCAGAGCGAGTGCCTATACCACAACACTCCCCGGTGGAGACGTAACGGGCAGAACCGCAGTCGGACACACGCACGGTCTGTTCATGGGCACCTTCAATAACAACCGGGCTATGGTTTCCGGCGGGGCGATTTTCAATGACAGAAATGGTCTTGTCAGTATCAGGGGTTCCTTTACCGATAACTACGTAACAGGCAATATCACAACAGGGGGCACCGACGTGGGGCTTGGAGGAGCCATTTACAACGTTGCCGGAGGCGTGGTAACACTCGATGGAGTGTTGCTTCAGGGCAACGTCGCAGGCGGAACGCTTGCAACCGGTATCGGTTCCCTCACGGGACTCGGCGGGGCAATACACAGTTTGGGAACCCTTAATCTGGGCAGGGTAGGAGCTACAGACACCGAAACGGTTACTTTTACGAATAACCGGGCGAGGGACGGCGGTGCGATTTATAGTTTGGGTGCCATCAATTCCAATACATTTGTTTATTTTACCAGAAATGATGCGGGCAGAGACGGGGGGGCTCTTTACAATATGGGGCGTGATGTTACCCTCAACAATGCGACCTTTATGATGAATACTGCCGGAAATGACGGCGGTGCCCTTCTCAACTTGCTGGGGGAGTTGACCCTCGAAACGATTGCCTTTTCAGGAAATCAGGCAGACCGCTACGGGGGAGCGATTTCTAATAGTTGGGGAACGGTCTTTCTCGGACTGACTTCCCGAAATGCGAGTTTCACCGATAATGCTTCCCGTCAGCATGGCGGTGCCATTTTTAATGACCACGGAACGATTGAACTTGGAGGAGGCAGTTTCACACGCAACACTTCCGGCGATGACGGCAGCGGCACGACTCCCGCTTCTGTCGGGCATGGCGGTGCCATTTTCAATCAAGCCGGTATCATCAGGACAACAGCAGGCACCACCGGTGTTACCTTTACGAACAACAGGGCATTGGGGACGACCAGTGATGGCGGTGCCATTTATAACGCACGCGACGGGGAGATCGAAATCCAGAACAGCACCTTTACGCAAAGTCAAGCGGGACGCGACGGCGGGGCAATTTTCAATAAGGAAAATGCCACCATCACTCTCCAAGATACAATCTTCACGCAAAGCAGTGCCGTTGCGGGGTCGGGAGGTGCCATTTTCAATGAATTCAGCGGGACGGTTATTATTACCCGCGATACGGCGGCGCGGAATGAATTTAATAACAGTACGGCACATGTCAGCGGCGGGGCGATTTACAATGATGGTCGGATCAATGCTCCGGGCGGAACAGTGAGCCTTTCGGATGTGGGGTTTTATTTTAATACCGCCGTTACCGGAGATGGCGGGGCGGTTTTTAATGGTCTAAACTCGGTACTCTCCATTAATGACCCCAACGATCCATATTATAGTTCACCGACCGCAGATTTTATCAATATGTTTGCGGACAATGCGGCGTTGAGCGTGTCGCGGACACCAGCCGGTATCGGCGGGCGCGGCGGGGCTATTTTCAATGATGGCGACGGTGTTAATCCCTGGAACAATATCGGCGAAATGTCCCTTTATAATGTCCGTTTCCTGCGGAACCAAGCCCGGACAGGGGGTGCCCTTTATAACCTGGGGCGGTTGCTGATTGATAATAGCGGTCTCCCGGAAAATGCCGGTGCCACTTTCGCCAATAATAGTGCGATAGAGAATACGACGGGCACAGTGTTCGGCGGCGATGGCGGAGCGGTTTACAATGATGTTTTCGGTGTGCTCACCCTTCACGGGGGCAGTTTCTTGCGGAATGATGCCACGAACCAGGGCGGGGCGATTTTCAATGCGATGAATGCCCAGTTGAATATGCAGGCAGGAAGAGCCGTTGATTCGATCACGTTGACCGAGGGTTCCTTCCTTTCCAATCGAGCCGATTTCGGCGGGGCGATTTACAATGCCGGACACCTGACGCTTGACGGTATGGCGGGCGTTACCACCTTTGACCTCAATGAAGCCTATACAGACGGCGGAGCAATTTATAATGCCGCCGATGCTATCCTCACGCTCAATAATGTCAGTTTCCTGAACAACCGCGCCAGTACCGGAACGGGAATCACCACCGGCAGAGGCGGGGCGATTTATAATGCGGGGACGACGAACGCGCCGCCTCCCGGAGGGCGGATTACGGAAGGTATTGTGAACCTCAATGTTCACAGTGTTGATTCGGTTTTTGGTTTGACGGATGATGTCTATTTTGGCAACCCGACTGCGGCACCAAACAACTACCACCTCTTTGATGTGGATATTTCCGCCGGACGCACCCTCACGATGGGGGCGGGAATGGGCGGCGATGCGAATGCGAATGTCGAAATCAGACAGACGGGCGGCGGAACATGGATTTTGAATAACGCCGGCGGTAATTTTTCCGGCGGAACGGCTCATTTTGAAATTTATAATGGTACACTCCGTCTCAGCAGAGGGGTTACACTTGACCTCGGCGATGGAGAGTTCACGTTGTACGGCTCCGGTGTCAACTATTTTGTGGGCGGACAACAGTATGAAACGACTGCCGGAAACTGGCTGACTGTTGACCAGAATACCGGCATTTCCGGCACCAGTTTTACCTTTGGGGCACAGAGTGTTTTGGAATTCACGACAAGACATGCCCTGGCGAATGATACTTATTTGACACTCACTGTTCCGGGGACAGGAACAACGACGGTGAATGTGTCGGCGTTGAGAGAAATCCGCATCGAATCGCTGGTGAACCACTTGCAGAGCGGGGACAGCGTTGTTCTGATTGACCTCACCGGCAGCGGCACCTTTAATCCGGCAACGACTCCGAGGTTATTTGTGGATGGGGTTCCCAACGACACGGTGTTCCAGCGGGACGAATCAGGGACTTTGTTTTACGGACTTTCCTACAATGCTGCCAATTCGCAGTTACTTCTCGGAATGACCGCCTCCGATGCCCCTGCCACTCTTTGGTGGACGGGGATGACGGGTACCGGGGCAACGGGAGACCGTATCTGGAATACCACATCCCAAAACTGGCGCGGAACAATCATGAACAGCCCGATTTATACCTTTTTGCCCGGCGATACGGTCAATTTTGCGAATGATGACGGGCATGGCAATCCAGTGGGTGCCGCATCCACGGGAGCCAGAAGGGTGAACGTTGCGGCTGCGACACAGGTGGTTGCGATGCACGTTACAGGTTCCGATTACATCTTTGACTTAAACGGCAACATCAGAGCCTCGGCTACACCGACTGATCTGATTCCTAATCCTGTTCCGGGTGCCGGCAACATCATCGAGTTCGGTTCGGCAAGAGTGAATGTCGGGCAAGCGAATCAAGGCAGGAGAATTACTGCCCATACGATTACCTTCGGCACCGGCAGTACGTTAAACTTCGATACGCAGGGTGCCGCAAACGGTCAAACATTTTTAACGCTGGATACCAATTCCGGGACCCCGATAAACCTCGATAACACCAATATTCGCCTCACCGTAATCCCGACAGGACTGACCAGCGGGCATATTGTTCTTGTCGATGCGGTTGACGATACACTTCTCCGTACCTTACTCACAACCCCACTCGACAGTCATTTTTACGTAGGGGAGAGTACCACTACTTATGCACCGAATCGCGGTGCTACGAGATATGAACTTCAACTCTTGAACAATAGACAGTTAGTCCTTGCCGCAATAGCAGCCCAAAGCGGACAGGGCACTCTCTTTTGGACAGGAGCCATTAACGGCACTTGGGATGTGGGTGTGACTCAAAACTGGAGGGGGACGGAAGGGTCTCAAACCTTTACCTCAACTATCTTTTTGAATAATGATATTGTGACGTTTGACAACACCGCCGCCGCAGACCGGAGACGTGTGAGTGTTGCTGCTCCGGTTCAGGTTGACACGATGACGGTGAGTGATAGTTCGTACGTATTTGACCTGACGGTCGGCAGCGATCCGGCGATTACCGCCACCGGTGCGGTCAATCTCGGCAATGCGACCTTGAATATCAATGCTTACAATCCCGATGACGACATTACCGACCCGAATCACAGTTACACGGCAGCGCGGCATGTTCAGACGCTTATTCAGGCAGGGGCAGCGGGACTTACCGGCTTTAATCCGCTTGTTACGGTGAATAATCAAGTGGGTACTCAGCCGGACTTCCTTTCGGCTTCGGCGTGGCAGGACGGCAACACGATTAAGGTGGAAACGCGGCTGTCCTGGAATTCGACCGCCCCGGATCGGAAAGCGCATGGCGACTTTACGGTTGCTTCCGGTGAATTCACGCTGGGGGTTGCTCTGGGAAATAACACGGGCAATGTTCCGGGCGGTACGACCCATAACCGGAGAGACAATTGGGACGGCACGACGCTCACCAAGTTAGGCGCGGGTCGGTTGATTTTGACGGGAGCGAATCAGTACACTGGTCGAACGATGGTCAGCGAGGGCGCGTTGGAAATTGTCGGCAGCGGAAGTGTTGCCGGCGGGGCGACGGTTAATAATGCGCTGCTTGATGTCCATTCAGGGGGAACCGTCAATGGAGCGGTCGGTATTGAATACAGAGGGGCGGTGAATGTCGGCGGCGGCGGTAGGATCAACGGAAATGTTGTGATGAATGGAGCCGATGCGCAATTGTATGGTACGGGTGAGATTCTGGGACAGGTAACGATCAGTAACGGCACGCTTTCCGGCGGGACAATTGGTGCCGGTGCGGATGGTGTCGGGACACTTCATATTAACAACGGCACGGGGAATGCCCTGACGATGCAGGGAGGGAGGTGGCATGTTGATATTGTTTCGCCGTCCAATCTTGACCTGATTAACATGATCGGCAGTGCGGCGTTCAGCGGGTCGATTCATATTGAGTTGGCGTGGGATGATGCGAATGTTCCCAGTCTCACGGATCAACGGTACAGGATTGCAACGGCAACGGGGGGAATTACAGGGGTAGAGAGTACCGGTTGGTCGTATACTTACGGCGGTCTTGTTCTTGACCGTTTGAGAGGGAATGTTTATGTGGAAGGCAATAATTTGTGGCTGGAGTTTATCAATGAGCCGGCAACCATTTATTGGACAGGGGCTGAAACCAGCATCTGGCGGAGCAGTTCTGTTCCGGTGGCGGGGTTGTGGAATTGGCGTGATAGTGCCGCTCCTCCGGGAAATCCGACGTATTTTACCAATGGGGATACGGTTATTTTCGATAATGAGCCGACAACGACGAACCGAAGGGTGGAGGTTGATTCTGCCGGTGTGCAGGTCGGCGGGATGACGGTTTCGGGAACGGGTTATGTGTTTGAACTTTTGGTGGGTGCGAATCCGGCAATTCGTTCGACGGGGGCGGTTGACCTCGGCGGTGCGACTCTTGATATTCGCGGTTATACGCCGGACCAATCGAGTCCCTATAACCAAGATAATCAACCGAAAAATGTCCAGACGATTATTCGCGGCGGATCAATATTGAATTTCGATCCTAACAATGTTACGGTGATGGGGCAGACGACAGTGGATTATCTGCGTGCGAATGCCTATCAGGACGGCAATGAAATTAAGGTGGAGACGCGGTTGTCTTGGTATTCAGAAGACTATTCGAGTGACGAGAACGGCGTACGACATGGCAGGGCGCACGGTACTTTTACGATTGATTCCGGTTCATTCGTGCTGGGTGCCAACCTTGCCAACAACACTACGGGTAATTGGAGTCAGACGGGCGATCCGATGGGTGAGTGGCTGGGGAATTCACTCCTTAAGCAGGGAGCCGGCACGTTGATTTTGACGGGGACGAACACCTATACCGGCGGTACGACGGTCAGCGGAGGATGGTTGCAGATTGGCGACGGCGGTACGACGGGGAGCATTAGAGACGTTAACGGAGTGGGTACAGGTGCGATTACGAATAATGCCAATGTCCGGTTTAACCGTTCTGACAATTATGTTTACTCTGGTGTTATTTCCGGTACGGGAGCGGTAACGCAAGCCGGAGCGGGAATGTTGACCCTGACGGGGGACAATACTTATACGGGCGGTACGACGGTGGATGCGGGGAGAGCGTTGCGGATTGGCGAGGGGGGAACGGCTGGCAGTATTAGGGGTGATGTAAACCTTGTCAGCGGGACTTCTACGCTTATATTCCATCGTTCGGAGAACCATTCGTACAACGGCGGGACGATTTCCGGTTTGGGGACGGTACAGATTGCCAGCGGGACGTTCCGTGTGGGGACGGATGCCTGGATTAACACGGCGGTGGAGGTCATGAGCAATGCAACGCTTGCCGGTACAGGACGCATCAGTGGACCGATTACGCTGGCACCGGGCGGAACGTTAGCACCCGGAAATAGTGCTGGTATATTCAGGATTGATGGTGACATTACGTTTGAGCAGGGTTCGATTTTTGAGTATGATATTGTAGGGAATGACCATGACCTGGTTGTCGTGGAGAATGGCGGGGTTGTTACGATAGACCCAGGTGCCGCGCTTTGGATTGAATTGAGCGGAGCGATTCCCGGCAGGCTGTATCAGGTGATTTCGGTGGAAACTTTGAGTCAATTTGCGAATTGGGGTGCGACAGAACCGGCTCCTTTTGGGCATCTTGGCGGTCCTTTTGGGCACGTATTCAATTCGGTCTTTTTTGAGGAGGAGGATGCCCCGGATAATGGTTTTGCAGATATTTCTTCGGCGGGTTATTGGCTGAAGTGGAAAGAGTTTGCGGAGATCATCGGCGACTCTGACGGCAAAACGAATGCCGGACGGGCGGCGAAGGGGGTGGATGAAATTGTGGATGCGGAACTTCTTGATGGGGAAATCTATTTTGCCTTGATGAGTTTACCGGCTGACCGTTTGCTCTATGCCTTCCAGCAGTTACACGGCGAGGTCTTTGCGACGAACCGGGAGACCGCATTGCGGACACAGCGACGTTTCCAGAACTTGCTGCCGACGGGTCAGGATTTTGTGGTTCGACCGACGGAGACAGCCGGACCCCGACCGAAGTTGTGGAACCGGTGGGGAACGGTGGTCGGTGACTTGACTGCCCGGAGTAATATCGGGACTTATAGCGGTTATGATTTGTATTCTGCTGGCTTTGCCGCCGGTATGGACCGGAGTATTATCCCGAATATGATGCTGGGTGTTGCGGTGGGTTATGATAATGCCAGTACGAGTTTTGACCTTATCCGTTCCAAGAGTAAGACGGATGCCCTGCGTTCGATGGTCTATGTCAGTTGGTTTAACGGCAGTTTCTTCATTGACTCTTACGGCGGTTATACGAAGAATTGGCATCAGACGACGCGGAATATCAATATCGGTGATGGCGACATCGACATTTTTACGGCGACGGCGAAGGGTAAGTATGATGACGATTTGATTTCGACGGGGATTGATTTCGGACGCGTATTGTGGCTGAATCCGGTGATGACGGTGGCACCGGGTATTGGTCTTCATTATGCCCGGCTGATTGCTCCGGCGATTACGGAGACGGGGGGCGGATACACGAATTTGCATGTGGCGGGCGGTCATTATCAATCGTTCCAAGCCTCACTCGGTGCGAAGGCGAGCCGGATTTTCACATTGTCGGATAATGTGGTCTTGACACCGGAGGTTCGGGGCTATTATGTCCGAGAGTTTGCGGACGATGAAGCGATTGTACGGACTTCCTTCGCCGACCCCAGTGTCCGGCATATTACGTTTAATGCCCACAGCGGTAAGTGGGGACCTGATAGTGGTCGTCTCGGAATGGGACTTGGTGTCTTGGTGTCGGACTGGATGACGTTCCGCCTTGATTTCGACCGGGAGATTTATAATCATGCCGATGTTGATGTGTTTAGTACGACGTTGGGTGTGACGTGGTAGGGGTTGGGAGGAGGCAGGAGGCAGGGAGCAGGAGGCAGCAGAGTCTAGCCCTTGCGTTTCCTTGCGTCTTTGCGGCTGGGATTTTTTTAACCGCAAAGACGCAGGGAAGTGCAAAGAACGCAAGGTTCTGACTCTGCTGCCTCCTGCCTCCTGCCTCCTGCCTCCCGCCTCCTGCTTCCCGCCCCAATTTGCTCTGGTAAAAGTTCCGCGAAAACGTTATGATTCCCCCTATGATTCGGCTCGTGCTGCCCAACGCCAATAGGGGTGCCTGTTTCCTTGCGCTTTTTGCGAATTCCTTTCTGTTCTTTGCGGTGAAATCCTCTTTGTTCACCGCAAGGAACACAGAAAGTAATGCAGAGAGTGTGAAGGAGAAACGCCCCGTTTATACCGGGGTGCCGTATATCCTCTGCATACTATCGGTGTTGACTGTGGGATGTCAACTCAACCGGTCGCTGGCACCGATTTCGCCGGGGCATTTTTTCGGCAGCGAACAGAGCCGGCAAGGTATTGTCGCTTTGGAGCAGGGCAATTTGGACGAAGCCGAAAAGCGGCTGGAAGATGCCGTCAAATGGAACAGAAACGACACGAACCACCGGCGGCATTATGCCGAAGTCCTCTGGCAACAGGGAAAGCACCAGGAGTCGCTGGCACAACTGGAAGAAGCCGTCAAACGGGGCGGACAGAATAATGCCTCCCTTCACATTTCCCTTGCCGAAAAATATCTTGCCATTCAAGAATTCATCATTGATCCGGCAAAAGTGGAGATTGCCTACCGGCATGCTGACGAAGCGGTGCGGTTGGCAGCACAGGATTCCCGCAGTTGGGCACTGCGCGGGAAGGCGAAACGTTTGCAGGCGGCACATCAGGGCGGATATGCTGAACACACATTAGCCCTGCTTCATGAAGCACGCATCGACTACCTTCGGGCAGTTTCACTGGCTCCTCATGACACCGGGCTTCTGATGGAACTTGCTGCAATACAAATGCGTTGCGGACAGCCGGAACAAGCATTGGCAACGTGGCTGACCGTACAAAGCCTTTATCCGCAGGGCAGCGAGCCGTTTGAAGTCCTGCTCGGCAAAACAGAAACGCTCACCGCATTGCGGCGTTTCGACGAAGCACAAAGAACCCTGGCAGCCATCCGCCAGCGCGGACTGGCAAATCTCGAAACCGAACGGCAAATCGAAACAATGATGCTGGCAGTACAGGCACAACAAATCCAATAGGCTACTTTTCCCTTTGCATCTTTGCGGTCATGTTTTAACCGCAAAGACGCAAGGTTCGCACAAAGAACGCGAAGTGTGCAAAGTACAAAAGTACAATTTTAAGCCGTTTCCCGCATAAGTATAACTTCTGGCGAAAACCAGCCTTTACAAAGCACTACGGGGCGAGGTAGGGCTCCTCGTCGCCCCAAAGTTCAGCATCCGTCGGAATGTAAACGTTGGCGAGCAAAACCCTTTCCGTGCCTGCCTTGATGTAGCGCACTTCTACTTCCTGTTCGTGCTGTTCCAGCACATCAAACTCATTGACGGGGGTGCCGCCCAGCCGGGTGATGACATCCCCCTCCTGTAAGCCAAGTGCATGAAGCGGCGAACCTTCCAAGGGATCGGAGGTTAACTGTGCTGCCATGAAACAGTAGTCGGGAATCTGTATAAACTCCATGCGGAAAATACCGCCCAACTTCGGAGAAAACGCTTCATTGATATCCAACTGTATCGGCAACATTTCATGATCAGCCTCAACCGGCGGGTCAATATACTGCACCGTCGGGTCGTGCGGAACCGCCGGATTGAAGTTTTCGACGGGTTGTTGGAAATTGTCCACTGCCGCAGCGGGAGTTTCTATGTACACCGGCTTTTCAACAATAACTTCCCTCTCTACCACAACGGGCGTTTCGACGATGACAGGCGTTTGTCCCACTATGACGGTTGGACTTGGCTGTATCACTACGACGGGACGCGGCGGATAATGATGGTAACGGTAGTAACTGTACTGTGAATTTCGGGCAATGGCGGCGATCACTCCCACTGTGCCGATGACGGCAAGTGCCCTTTCAAAATCACTCATCCGATGGCGGTGGTAATAGTATGGGGACGGCGGCGGATAGTGCCGTACAATAGGCGGCGGCACTGGACGCACAACAGGCGGATAAATGACTGGTGCTGCTGGACGGGCTTCGGGTCGGAAAGCAGGACGTGCCTCTGACAGCGTTGCCGTCGGACGGGCTTCGGGTCGGGCAGTGGGGCGTGCCTCTGTTACCGCCGGACGGGCTTCGGGTCGGGCAGCGGGGCGTGCCTCTGTTACCGTTGGGCGGGCTTCGGGTCGGGCAGCGGGGCGTGCCTCAGTTACCGCTGGACGGGCTTCGGGTCGGGCGGCGGGACGTGCCTCTGTTACCGTTGGACGGGCTTCAGGTCGGGCAGCGGGACGTGCCTCTGTTACCGCCGGACGGGCTTCGGGACGGGCAGCAGGACGCGCCTCTGAAAGTGTTGCCGGTGTCGTCGCCTGTGGTCTTGCCGGTTGCGAAGACGGTGCCGCTGCCTGCTGTCTTGCCGGTTGCGTTGCCGGTGTCGTCGCCTGCTGTCTTGCCGGTTGCGGAGATGGTACCGCTGCCTGCTGTCTTGCCGGTTGCGGTGCCGGTGTCGTCGCCTGTGGTCTTGCCGGTTGCGGAGACGGTGCCGCTGCCTGTTGTCTTGCCGGTTGTGTTGCTGGTGCCGTTGCCTGTTGTCTTGCCGGTTGCGGAGACGGTGTCGTCGCCTGCGGTCTTGCCGGTTGTGGTGCCGGTGCCGCTGCCTGCTGTCTTGCCGGTTGCGTTGCCGGGGTCGTCGCCTGTGGTCTTGCCGGTTGTGGTGCCGGTGCCGCTGCCTGTGGTCTTGCCGGTTGCGGAGATGATGCCGCTGCCTGCGGTCTTGCCGGTTGCGTTGCCGGGGTCGTCGCCTGTGGTCTTGCCGGTTGTGGTGCCGGTGTCGTCGCCTGTGGTCTTGCCGGCGGCGGAGTCGGACGTGCCGCCGGAGCCGCTTGCTGTCTTGCCGGTTGTGGTGCCGGAGTCGTCGCCTGCGGTCTTGCCGGCGGCGGAGTCGGACGCGCTGCCGGAGCCGCTTGCTGTCTTGCCGGTTGTGGTGCCGGTGTCGTCGCTTGCGGTCTTACCGGCGGCGGAGTCGGACGTGCCGCCGGAGCCGCTTGCTGTCTTGCCGGCGGCGGAGTCGGACGTGATTCAGACCGCGAATTGGATGAATTTGGTCTCGCATCGGACGGCGATTCAGGACGGCGCGCCGATTGTGCGAGCACCGGAGCGGAAACCATAGTGCAACAGAGCCACAGCACCAACAACCACATTGCCGGGCGAGCCATTCTTTTACGTGTAGGGGTAGTCTTCATAATCATGTTCTCCTATTTTTTCGAGTACCGAGTCCGTTCAAAGAAAAAAAATCCGTTCATCAGTAGGGTTTATGGTAAAATGTGCCCCAAATGCGACAACAATTATACGATATTTTGAAAAAATTTGAGAAAATATACCGGCAATCTCTAAAAATGCATTCTTTGCGTCCTGGGTGCATCAAAATTTAGTGGGCAAATTTTGGAGGTCACAGGGGTAGTACCTTCCGCCTAAATGGCATTGATTATTTGTTTTCCAAATTTTTCCTCGCACAAAGGCACAAAGAGCACAAAGAATCTCGAATACCCATACAATCCCTTTGTGTCCTTCGTGCCTTTGTGCGAAATATAATCTGCATCATTTAAGGCACAATGTAGTAGTAGGGCGTTTGTAGCCCAATAAATCCACATCAATACACTATCAATAGAGGGGATTTCACCATTTGTGCATCCGTTGCACAAGCAAGGCAAACAGAGTACAATGGTGTCATAACTATAAGCGGCACGAAATTGTACTTTGCGAACCTTGCACCTCCCTGCGTCTTTGCGGTTAAATTTTTACCGCAAGGTTCGCAAAGAAAAAAGAGTCCAATTTGTCCCTGTTTATGGCAGAGAACCTCAAACAACAGCAAAAGGAGTTTACGATGAGAACATTGCCCGGAATTTGCGTCCTATTGACGGCACCGCTCTTTGCACTGCCGCTCGAAGCAAAGCAATGCGAGTTCACCCTCTCCACACCGCAGCCTGTCTTGCGGGCGGACACAAAGCAGACGACCAGCATCAAAATCGCCGTTAAGGGTTTTGAAATGCAGTCCGAAAAAGAGAGGGCACCGCTCAATATCGCCCTCGTCATTGACCGCTCCGGCTCGATGAGCGGCACGAAAATCGAAAGGGCAAGGGAAGCCGCCATTCAAGCGATTCGGCGGCTGGATTCCCGCGATATTGTTTCGATTGTAACTTTCGACAACAATATCGAGGTGCTGGTACCGGCAACAAAAGTGACCAACCGCGAAGACATCGAGCGGAAAATCCGCACCATTCAACCCGGCGGCACGACGGCAATCTATGCAGGAGTGCAAAAGGGTGCTGAAGAAGTGCAAAAGTTTTTTGAAAGCGGTTGCGTCAACCGCATTGTGCTGCTCAGCGATGGACAGGCAAATGTCGGTCCGAGTTCACCGGCAGAACTGGGAGAACTGGGCAGAACGCTCGGCGGCAAAGGAATTTCTGTAACCACTCTCGGACTCGGCAGCGGTTACAATGAAGACCTGATGGCAAGACTCGCATCGGCAAGCGACGGCAATCACAAGTTTATCGAAAGTGCCGACGAGTTGGCGGAGATTTTCCAGAAGGAATTCAATACCGCTCTCGAAGTGGTCGCCCAGGATGTCCGGTGTGTTGTAACACTGCCGGAGGGCAACCGACCGGTACGTGCATTGAATGGGGATGCCGATATTAACGGACAGGAAGTAACCTTCGGCTGGAATCAGATTTACAGCAATCACGAACGGTTCGTGATGCTGGAAGTCGAAGTTCCGGCAATGGCAGAGGGTCGTACTTTGGAATTGGCAACGGCAACGCTTCGCTACCATAATCTGGAAACGAAGAATACGGACAATTTAAGTGCCAGAATCAATGTGCGGTTTTCCTCTTCGGAAGAACAGGTCAAGACGGCAATCAATAAGTCCGTGATGGAAGATTATGTCGAATTACTCGGCAACCTCGAAAACAAGCGGGCAATGGAACTGCGTGATCGCGGGGACATTGAAGGTGCGAGAAGAGCGTTTCAGAGTAACTTCATGTCCTTGCAAAGAAGTGCCGAAGCACTCGGCTCGGAGCGGTTACGGCGTTCTGGTGCCATGAATGCCTCTCAAGCCGAGGGTGTCGCTTCACCGGCTTGGGATACTATCCGTAAAGACGCTGTCGAACAGCAGAATCGAATTTTCATCCAGCAGAGATATTGAGGATATACCATAAATGGGAAGGAATGCGCAAGGGACGCAAGGGGAGAGTGCCCAATTTCTCCCCGTTTATAGTAGAGTAGGGCGTTAACATTTTCACCAACAAAATCACTCACCAACAAAATCACCATGTCAAACACAGATTTCACACCGCTCGCACAGGGCGTGATTGATGGAGAATTGGACACCGTTTTGGACGAAGTTCAGCGGTGCCTTGCGGAGAACGTTTCGCCGCAAAGCGTTATGGATGAACATCTTGTCCCTGCGATGCAGGAAGTCGGTCGTCTCTTTGAAGAAGGGGAATACTTCGTGCCCGAATTGATGGTTTCCGCCAGAGCCATGCAGGCGGCGATGAAGATTTTGAATCCCTTGCTGGCAGGTTCCGGCGTTCAAAAGATCGGACGCGTGGTCATCGGCACGGTCAAGGGGGACTTTCATGACATCGGCAAAAACCTGGTAGCGGCAATGCTTGAAGGGGGCGGCTTCGAGGTGGTCGATCTCGGTGTGGATGTTGCACCGGAAAAATTTGCGGCGGCTGCCCAGGAAAGGTTGGGGACACTCGTGGCAATCTCGGCACTCTTGACAACGACGATGCCGCAAATGAAAAAGGTGATTGAAAAATTGGAAGAGGAAGGACTCCGCAGCACTTCCAAGGTCATCATCGGCGGTGCGCCGGTAACGGACGAGTTCGCCAAAGTGATCGGTGCCGACGGCTACAGCGACAACGCCAGTGCGGCGGTAACACTGGCGAAAAGTTTTTTCGCGTAAGGCTTCCGCCGGAAAAGACCACTGGAAAATAACAGTGCCCATAAAACTATCCTGCCGTCCTTGCGCTGTGCTCCATTTCGGTTTTTGTTTAACTCGGTTTTTGTTTCACATCGGGTGTGTAAAAAAATGGTTCCGCATGATTGCGGAAGTAGTTTTCGGCGTTTTTTGCCGATTTTTGTCGCCCAAACGAAAACTTGCACGTTTACTGTGCTTGCAATGTAAGCAATTTCTATTACAATTCTGACATGTTTGAATGGCGTTTTCGGATTACTCCCGGAATTATTCCCCTGCCCTTTTTGGAAACAGCCTTTTTTGCCGGCTGGGGGAGAATTCCG
>Ga0099364_10005477_pt1 | contig 18817 bp, 17 predicted proteins | sample TergutTh196P3_FD_73070 | JGI IMG/M metagenome (GOLD analysis project Ga0099364, IMG submission 73070) | Microcerotermes parvus P3 segment gut microbial communities from Pointe-Noire, Republic of the Congo - Th196 P3 | ecosystem: Host-associated > Arthropoda: Insects > Digestive system > Gut ...
CACAGGTATGGTTCAAGCGCAATTGCCCAAGTTGTCAAAAAAAGAGATAGCTCAGGGTTGGAAACTTCTTTTCGACGGAAAAACTTCTGCCGGATGGAAGAGTTACAGGACTGACCGTCCTTTTCCCGAAAGAGGATGGGTCATTGACAACGGCGTTCTGACAGTCGATCCTGAAGGCAGAGCCGGCGACATTGCTACCGTTGAAGAGTTCTCGGATTTCGAACTTTCTATTGAGTTCCGCATCACAAAGGGAGCCAACAGCGGCATCAAGTATTTCGTACTGCCGGGAACCACCTTGGGTTTGGAGTTCCAGATATTGGACGATGAAAATCATCCCGACGCAAAGCAAGGCAGAGATGGCAACCGTTTGCAAGGAGGCTTGTATGAAATGCTGCCGCCAATAAACAAAAAGGACAAACCTATAGGCAAATGGAATCATGCCCGCATCATTTCTAAGGGCAATCATGTGGAACATTGGCTCAACGGAAAGAAAGTCGTTGAATTTGAGCGATTTTCGCCGGAATGGGATGCTTTGATTGCAGCTAGCAAGTATATTGCCAACCCGGGTTGGGGTACGCCCAAAAAATCGCCTATCTTGTTGCAGGATCACAGGGATGTGGTATCGTTTCGCAATATCAAAATCAGAGTATTATAAATAATTCACTTATTGTTCAATGGAAAGAAGAGATTTTATTAAAAACACCGGGCTGGCAGCTGCCGGCATCGGATTGTCGGGTTTGACTATGCCGTCGGCATTTGCAAAAAGCTCGGCAAATGACAAAATAGTAGTTGCCGTAATGGGCGTTAACGGTCGCGGCAATGGAATGGCAACGCTTTTTGCCCGACAGCCCAATTGCGAAGTAGCCTATGTATGCGATGTCGACGAACGCGCGATGGCAAGAACTATCGAAAGGGTTGGCCAAGCACAACCTCAGAAGCCAAAAGCCGAAAAGGATTTTCGGAAAGCGTTGGAAGACAAGGGCGTTGATGCGCTCTTTATTGCCGCGCCCGACCACTGGCACGCGCCAGCCGCCATCATCGGCTGCGCAATGGGGAAACACGTGTACGTGGAAAAACCGCTCAGCCACAACCCCAACGAGGGCGAATTGTTGGTACAGGCAGCCCGCAAGTACAACAAGGTGGTGCAGATGGGCGCTCAACGCCGTTCGGGTACAGGCTTGAACCAGATGGTCGCCGACATTCACGCGGGGATCATAGGAGAGGTGTACATGGCAAGAACATGGTACACTAATGCGCGCGGTCCTTCTACTTTCAAAGATGCTCCGGTACCGTCGTGGCTGGATTACGAATTGTGGCAAGGTCCCGCTCCGCGTCGTCCCTATAAGGAAGGATTGGTGCATTATGACTGGCATTGGTTATGGCACTGGGGCACCGGCGAAGCGCTCAACAATGGCACGCACGAAGTTGACGTGGCGCGTTGGGGGCTGGGTGTGGAATTTCCCACCAAAGTAACATCGCTGGGCGGTCGCTACGCGCATAAGGACGAATGGGAAACGCCCGACACGCAATCCATTTCGATGGAATTTCCTGAAAACAAGATGATTATTTGGGAAGGACGCAGTTGTAACAGATTCAGGTCTGAAGGTTCCGACCGCGGCGTGATGTTTTTCGGCACCAACGGCACCATCCTTAACCCGGGCGGTAATTCATACATAGCGTATGATATGAGAGGAAATGAGATTAAAAACAGCAGGGATGCAACGGACAGTACCGACACTACAAACCCATTAAGCGGTAGCGGTGAAAGGCTCGACGACATGCATGTATCCAATTTCCTCAACTCCATCCGCGAAGGGAAAAGACCAACTTGCGATGTTGAAATCGGACATCGCAGTACCTTGCTGGTACAGTTGGGCAACATCTCATGGTTGATGAAGCAAACGCTGAATATTAATCCCACTAACGGACATATCCTTAATCCCGGCGCAGCGCAATACTGGAGCCGCGAATACGAAAAAGGATGGGAACCGAAAGTGTAACGGGTGAAGTTTATACGATGAACAATCAAATATCAAGACGTAATTTTTTAAGCAGTTCAGCCGCAGTATTAGCTACTGCATCACTCGCGCCGATGGTCAGTTCCTGCAAGACGGCTCCGGCATGTCCGTCTTTTGCGTCGCATCAAATACCGTGAACTGACGCCCGAAGAAATTGAGGACGTCAAACAAATGCCATGGAATCCACGCGCCGGTATTGAATAACCAAATTTTATATATTTTTGCCGGTCAGATTAGTATATGATTTTTCAATGGTTTTAACGGACTTCGGCTTTTGAAAAATCAACGTTTAAGTAGATTAGAAGTCCCCTATCATCAAAAACAAACAATAAAATGAAGAAAGTATCTTATGTATTTCCGTTGATAACAATGATTTTGTTATCCTGCGGATCGAGTGAACCGGAATGGGAATCACTGTTCAACGGCAGGGATTTCACAGGCTGGGAGGTCTACATTGGCGTGCCTCATGCGTCGGTCGATGTTCCCGGCATGGAACGTAACGAAGAGGGCGTATATACGCGACCTCTTGGCGTAGACAACGATCCGTTGAAAGTATTCACTGTGACGGAAGTAGACGGTGCGCCTGCCATTCGCGTTTCGGGGCAGATTTACGGATCATTGGCAACCGTTGCCGAATATGGCAACTACCATCTCCGGATCGAAGTGAAATGGGGTGACAAGAAATGGACGCCGCGTGAAGAAGCGCCGCGTAATTCCGGTTTACTGTATCACGGAACGGGCGATTTTGGCAAAGGCTCAAATGTGTGGAAAATAGCGCTTGAGTGTCAGGTTCAGGAAAACATGTTCGGCGATTCGAACCGTGTTGGCGCTACTTTTTGCAACATCACAGCATCATTTAATGATGAAAGTGGACGCTACGTCTTCGACCCGACTGCTCCCAAACTGCGTTTTGGTCCGCGAGGTTCAGATTTCCCCTTTGTTTGCAGCAAAAACCCGATGAATGAAAATCCGCTCGGCGAATGGAATACCATCGAATTGTTGTGCTATGAAGATGTCGGCGTTCATGTAGTGAATGGCAAAATGAACATGATCGTAACCGATACGCATCTTTTAGTCGACGGTGTAGAAGTACCCCTCACAAAAGGCGTGATCCAGTTACAATCTGAAGGCTCAGAACTCTATTTTCGGAACATCGAAATCCGCCCGATCGACAAAATACCCGATCAATATTTGAACTGAGCATCTACATCCGCTCGTCCATAATTGGTTTCAATAAGGTCATTTGCCTGTGAAATAGTTCCTTATATGAAATCAGCGTTTCGCATCCGATAAGCCCTAAGGGCTTGATTCGGGTTTGTATAATGTTGTATAAATGACTGTTATTGAGTGCATAAATCTTTGCGAAAATATCGTAAGCGCCTGTAATCAGGTGACATTCGACAATCTCGTGAATATCTTTGATTTTCTCAACGATAAGGTCAATATCTTCGGTTTCGGCGAAATGAAGCGAAAGAAATGCGCAGGTGTGGTAACCTATCTTATGGAGATGGAGCAAAAATTCGGAACCGGTGATGATCCCGTTGGCTATCAATTTCTGAACTCTTTGATGTACAGCCGCTCCTGAAACGCCACAAATCCTCGAAACTTCCAAGAACGACATTCTTGCGTCGTTTGAAATGAGGTTGAGGATTTTGTAATCCAATTCATCTAAAATGTATTCATCCATCTTTGTATGAAAATTTATTTTATTTCAGAACTATTTCTGAAAATTTGTGCAAATATACTAGATTTTGGCAGAAACTTTATAATTTTGCATTTTTATGCATCATGGTACTTATTAATTCTCAATTTTTGAAGGTTGCAGACGATGAGATTCAGCGTCAGATTGATAAACGGACGAATTGGTTTCAGACGGTCTACCGCGACAAAAAAATTATCAGGCTCGACAGCGGCGACGTTGTCCGTCCGCTTGCTCCCTGCGTGGTGAAGGCTATGACCGGCGCTATAGCGGAAATGGGCGATGAAGCAACATTCAAGGGGCGCGGTCCGTTGGGGGGGTATCCGTTTCTGACTGACGCCATTGTGAAGTTTAACTTCAAAAATTACAGGGTCAAAATTGAGCCTGACGAAGTATTTATCAATCACGGAACAAAGGAAGATTTGGTTGGAATGGGCGATATTCTTTGTCGCGACAATCGCATTGCGGTGATTGACCCTGTTTCGCAGGATTATATTGAATCGAACGTCATTGGCAACCGCGCCGGCGATTTGACTGAAAACCGTCAATGGAGCCACATTCTCTATTTGGAATGTAAAAAGGAAAATGACTTTATGCCTGAATTTCCAAAGTTGCGTTCCGACGTCATCTATTTGAGTTACCCGAACAATCCCACAGGCTGCGTGATGACCCGCGAGACCCTCGAAAAATGGGTCAAGTATGCCATCGAAAATGATATTTTGATTTTGTTTGACGCTACCTATAAATCATTCATCACCGATGCTGACATACCTCGAACCATCTATGAAATAAAGGATGCCAAAAAGGTAGCCATTGAATTTCGCAGTTTCTCGAAAAATGCTGCATTTACGGGTTTACATTGCGGATATACCATTATTCCGAAAAAACTGTCGGGCTATTCGTTCAGAGCTAACAAAAGCGCCAGTCTGAACGCATTGTGGCGCAAACGATTGATGATAAAAAATTATACGCCTCCGTACATCATTCAAAAAGGAGCCGAAGCGATATATAGCGAAGAAGGACTCAAGTGGGTTGCCGAAAACGTCAGTTACTACATGTCGAATGCCGCCATAATGAGGCGGGCGTTGTCAGAAGCGCGTTTGAAATACTGGGGCGGCGTCAACTCTCCCTATATCTGGGTTGAATCCCCTTACGGCTCTTCGTGGAAACTTTTTGATAAATTATTAAACGATTGTTGCATACTGTCTTCTCCGGGCGAACGTTTTGGACCGCTTGGAAAAGGTTTTGTGCGATTAAGTTCCTTCGCCAATCAATCCAAAGTGATCATGGCGGGAACACGGATTTCGGATATAAAATAAATTTAAAATTTTACGGACAAGTTTTTTAAATAGATTATACCTTCAAGAATATCTTGTATTTATACATATGGCGGATGATGAAATACAGAATCCCAAACTGGCACAATGCAACTACCATCGGGTAAAACGTTCCGGTGTACTGTTCCAGCCCGTGTGTCCAATACTTTGCTATCTCCCCCAATCGGAAGCATTGCTGTAGCAAATAGGCAGTAATGGCGTTGAGACCGAACATTCGCAATCCGCGCGTCCACCACGAATCGATTTTCATTTTGTCGGTCAACAGGAACGAAAAAGCCAGCAACAGATAACAGATACCGCTACTATACAGTACCATTGCACTCGTCCATATTTTTTTGACGATGGGTTGGTGGAGTCCCAGTAACAAACCGGCTACGATCAACCCCACGCCTACTAATGACAAGCGCATCAACTTTTGGTTTTCGCTGATTTTTTCTTTCAGCATCAAGCCGGCATAATAACCCGAAAATACGGTGGCTCCGAAAGAGATGCTGGTTAACAGCCATGTGTATTGGGTTCTTGCGTTCATGAGCGATCCAAAAACGGCGCGGTCGATGTACATTGCCAAATTACCGTCGAGGGTAATGACGCCTCTTCCAAAGCCGGGAACAGGCACAAACGCTAGCAACGCCCAGTAAACAACCACTAAAGATATTCCTGCGGCTAATTGTGCCGAAACCTTTTTGATGTTCAGTACTATCAGGGCAGTTATCAGATAGCCACATGCTATGGACTGTAGTGTATTACTGTAAATTTCAAATGTTTCGAGATTCAGGTCGAGCAATCTTCCTTGAACAATCCACCCCAAAAAGAACAAAATACAAAAACGTTTCAGTACTTTGGCGTATATTTGTGCCTTGCTGTATCCTGAATTGATCAGTTTGCCAAACGAAAATGGCATGGACAAGCCCGAAGTAAACAAAAACAGCGGCATAATGATGTCCCAAGCCGTAAAGCCTTCCCATTTGACGTGGTCTAATTGACGAGCTAAAGGTACCAGACTTTCCGACTCGAAGCCTCTTATCAAACGCAGAAGCACATCGCCGGCGCCTACCAAAAAAAACATGTCGAAACCCCGCAATACGTCTATGCAGGCTAAGCGACCCTGAATGATGTTCTTATCCTTTTCCATACAAATGATTGATTTTGAGTTCTAAATTTATACCGTCATGATTTCCATTTCTTTCTTAGCCAATGTCTCGTCGACTTTTTTAATGTATTTGTCGGTCAACTTTTGCATGTCTTCCGATGCATCCTTTTCTACATCTTCGGGCAATCCTTGCTTGACCATTTTTTTAAACTCTTCGATGGCGTCGCGACGGGCGTTGCGGATACTGATTTTGGTATTTTCACCTTCTACCCTCACCTGTTTTACCAGACTTTTACGACGTTCTTCGGTAATTTGGGGAACAGTCAGACGCACCACTTCGCCGTTGTTGGTAGGCGTCATGCCGATGTTGGCAGCAAAAATCGCCTTTTCTATGGCGTCAATCATCTTTTTTTCCCATGGCTGGATAACGAAACTGCGCGCATCGGGCGTATTGATATTAGCCACTTGCTGCAGAGGGGTTGGAGCGCCGTAGTAATTGACCATGATGCCATCAAGCATCGACGGATAAGCCTTTCCGGCGCGAAGCTTCACCAATTCTGTTGACAAATGCTTGATGGAGTTTTCCATCTTCTCAACGGCATCATCGTAATACAATTGAACTTCTTCATTCATAAATTGACTTTTTTACAAGGTTTTCAAAAAATAAAGCAAAGATAATTCAAAAAATGAAATTTGTAACAAAAATGTCTGAAATTTTTGTAAAAAATGTATACCTTTGCAAAAAATCATAAAAGACAATATCATGATGGGTTTATGGATATTATTAGGAGTTACGGTTGTTGTATTTATTTGGGCAATAAGCAAATACAATCTTTTTATCAAATTGAGAAACAACCGCGAAAATGCGTTTGCCGATATTGATGTGCAATTGAAACAGCGGCACGATTTGATTCCCCAATTGGTAGCCACCGTAAAAGGTTATGCTTCTCACGAAAAAGAAACACTCGACCGTATAGTCAGTGCGCGCAGCGGCGCAATCAACGCCAAAAGCATTGATGAAAAAATCGTTGCCGAAAATGCGTTATCTTCGGCGCTTGCAGGATTGAAAGTCACTGTAGAAGCGTATCCCGACTTGAAAGCAAATACCAATTTCATGCAATTGCAGGAAGAAATTTCGGACATTGAAAACAAGTTGGCTGCCGTAAGGCGATATTTCAATTCAGCCACAAAGGAATTGAATACTGCCATCGAAATGTTTCCGGGCAATATCATTGCCGGCATGTTTGGATTCAGGAAAGAAATGATGTTTGATCTCGGTACTTCGGAGCGTAAAAATCTGGAGCAAGCGCCGCAAATCAATTTTTAGCGATGCGTTACGTAGGACTTCATACGCAGCAAGTCCGGAATAACTTCCGGTCTATCCTTTTGCTTTGCCTTTTTCCTTGTCTGGCGCTTCTGTTGACTTTTCTGTTTGCATACTTGCTGGTGTATTTCACGGCAGAATATTATGAAGGCATGAATGTTTTTGAGCAATCGCTTGTGATCGCCAAGGGGTTGGCGCCGTTCGTTCTGGGCGGCATTTCAATTTGGTTTTTGATTGCCTATTTTGCAAACACTGCCATCATTCGTTCCGCCACCGGAGCGCGTTCGTTAGAACGTAAGGAAAACAAAAGGGTTTACAATCTGGTAGAAAATTTGTGCATGACAAAGGGTATGTCCATGCCGAAAATTAACCTTATTGAAGACAATTCGTTGAACGCTTTTGCCAGCGGCGTCAATAAGCGAACATACACTGTCAGCCTTTCGCGCGGTATCATCAACAAGTTGGACGACGAAGAACTTGAGGCGGTTATCGCCCACGAATTAACGCATATCCGCAACCGAGACGTGCGCTTGCTGATTGTATCCATCGTTTTTGTCGGTATTTTCGCCATCCTTGCGCAAATGGCGTTACGCAGTTTACGTTACGCGCCCATGCGAAGCAGCAACAACAAAAAAGGAAACGGCGCGATAGTAATCATCCTGATAACATTGGTAGTTGCAGCCGTCGGCTATTTCTTTGCCAGTTTGATGCGCTTTGCCATATCCCGAAACAGAGAATACATGGCTGACGCGGGCGCCGCAGAGATGACCCGACGCCCCCATGCCCTTGCCGGCGCTCTTCGCAAAATAGCGCGCGACCCTGCCATTGAAGCGGTAAAAAGAGATGATGTCGCACAATTGTTTATCGAACATCCCCGTAAAAAAGAAAAATTTTTCTCCGGATTATCGGGACTGTTTGCCACACATCCCCCCATAGAAAAAAGAATTGCCATATTGGAACAGTTTTAGGAATCTTCTATAAATAATAATATGTATATTTGCACGCAAAAATTTTAAAATTCGATTCAAATGAAAAAAGTCATTCTCATTTTCACAGTATTATTTTTCATTGGTAACGCCTTTGATAGCAGGGCATGTACCAATTTCCTCATCACTAAGGGCGCGTCTACCGATGGTTCGGTGATGGTGTCCTATTCGGCTGATTCGCATACGCTTTACGGCGAATTGTACCATTTTCCGGCTGCCAAGCACCCGCCGGGCGCCATGCGCAGGGTCATAGACTGGGATACGGGTCGTCCCTTAGGCTTGATTCCCGAACCGGCACAGACATACAATGTGGTCGGGAATATGAACGAGCATCAGGTGATCATTGCCGAAACCACCTTTGGCGGACGTCCCGAATTGGTAGACACAACAGGCATCATAGACTATGGAAGCCTGATATACATTGCCTTACAGCGCGCGAGAACTGCCCGCGAAGCTGTTCAGACAATGACTTCCCTAGTGGAAACCTACGGATTTTACAGCGGCGGCGAATCATTCAGCATTGCCGACAAAAACGAAGCATGGATCATGGAGATGGTAGGAAAAGGACCCGGCGGTAAAGGAGCGCTCTGGGTAGCCCTGCGTATCCCCGACGGGTATATATGCGCTCATGCCAATCAGGCGCGCATCACGACCTTCCCGAAAAATGATCCTGAAAACTGTCTCTACGCTAAAGACGTGATCAGTTTTGCCCGCGCAAAAGGATGGTACAAAGGTTCGGATGACGATTTCAGTTTTTCCGATACTTATGCGCCGCTTGATTTTAGCGCCGCGCGTTTTAGCGAAATCCGCGTATGGTCGTTTTTCAAAGATTTTGACAACGACATGATGCGCTATTTCAATTACGTAAAGGGGCATGATCTGAAAAACCGTATGCCGCTGTGGATCAAACCCAACCGAAAACTATCGCCCAAAGACGTGATGAACGGTATGCGCGATCATTTGGAAGGCACTGAGTTGGATATGCGCTTAGACTTGGGCGCAGGTCCTCATGGATTGCCTTACCGCTGGCGTCCGCTCACATGGAAAGTCGACGGCGTGGAATATTGTAATGAACGCGCCACAGCAACGCAACAAACCGGTTTCTGGTTCGTCGGACAGGCGCGCGCGTGGTTGCCCGACATGATTGGCGGCATCCTCTGGTTTGGCGTTGACGATGCGGCTACATCGGCATTAACGCCCATGTACAGTTCCATCACCGAAATACCTCATGTTTTTGCCGTGGGCAACGGAAGCATGTCTGAATATTCCGAAACATCAGCCTTCTGGCTGTTCAATCTGGTGGCTAATTTCGCCTATCTGCGTTATGATGTGATGGCAGCCGACGTGTGCAAGGTGATGCACGAATTGGAAGATGGTTATCTGAAAGATGTTGCGCGCGCCGACGCCGAAGCGCAATCGCTTTACAAAACAGACCCTCAAAAAGCGCAACAATACCTCAACACATATTCCAACCTGATGGCAGACGTCACTTTCCAGCGTTGGAAAAAACTCAGCCAGTATCTGTTGGTCAAATATATCGACGGCAACATCAAAAAAGAGCAGGACGGTAAATTCCTGCCCAACAAATACAACACCACATTAGCCTCGCCCGACCAGCCCGGATACCCCGAACCCTGGCTCAGAAAAATTGTGGAAGATACCGGAGACAAATTAAAAGTAGTACAATAAATAAAATCAATATCATGTTACATTTATCGAAAATCATCACATGCGCGTTTTGCCTGTTCACCCTGAACGCATGGGCGCAAAACACTGAAGACAAGAAATTTTGCTCGCTGGAAATATACGATATGCAGACCAAAGAGCGAAAAGTATTGCGGTCGTTTCCCAATAAAATAGAAGCGCCCAACTGGACGCCCGACGGGAAATATCTCATATACAACAGTGACGGCAAACTTTTCAAGATAGACGTCAATAATCCTGAGCGCATCGAACAGATCAATACCGGTTTTGCCATGCGCAACAACAACGACCATGTTCTGTCCGCTTCGGGCAAACGCATTGCCATCAGCCACCATACTAAAGAAGATGGACGGTCGAGGATATACATCCTTCCCATGGAAGGCGGTACGCCGCAACTCGTCACGCCGATGGCTCCGAGTTATCTGCACGGATGGTCGCCCGATGAAAAATGGATAGCCTATTGCGCACAGCGGAACAACAATTTTGATGTGTACGTCATTCCTGCCGAAGGCGGCGAAGAAATCCGCCTGACCGACGCCGAAGGCTTAGACGACGGACCGGAATATTCGCCCGACGGAAAACATATCTGGTTCAATTCGGTACGTACCGGACTGATGCAGGTCTGGCGCATGAAAGCCGATGGAACGGAACAAACGCAAATGACCTTCGACGAAGACTACAATTCATGGTTTCCGCATATTTCGCCGGACGGCAAACAAATAGTGCTTATCGCGTACCGCAAAGGCGACGTTGCGCCGGGCGATCACCCCGCCAACAAGGACGTGGTGTTGCGACTGATGCCGGCTGAAGGCGGTAAACCGGTAACTATTGTCGAACTTTTCGGCGGACAGGGAACCATCAATGTAAATTCTTGGGCGCCCGACAGCAGAAAATTTGCTTTTGTCAGTTTCGAAAGAAATTAGGAAAGACAGTAACTTTTCCGACTTCAGTACGCACTTCGACGCAATACGTTCCATCGGCGAATTTTGCAGTATCGTTGATAGACAGTTCATATCCGTCGTAATTGGAAACATATGCGGCGCGCGATAATATTTGTTGTCCGCTGAGTGTTTTTATCAGGATATGCACATGTCCGTGCCGTTCCGGCGAAAGGTAAAGCGTAAATTTATCTGCGAACGGATGGATATGAACGGAAGCGGTGAACGATTCATTTTTGGCGCTGTAAATATTGTTGGAAAACCGAATCAGTTTTGCAAAATCAGGAATACCGTAGCCAAACAGCGAATCCGGTTCGTGAAAATGACTGGCGGAACGTTTCATCATATCCATGATTTCCATATTGCTCTTTTCGGGGAAGGCTTGCCACAGACAGGCAACAAAACCTGCCAGCAGAGGCGTGGAATAAGATGTTCCGTTACCGGTATTGATGACGCCCATAGAGTTTTGATAAGCCGTTTCCCTGCCCATAGCCATCAGGTCGGGTTTGATTCGTCTGTCGGCAGTATATCCCTTTGAACTGAAAGATACGTAGCGGCTTTCCCTGTCCACAGCGCCCACAGTAAGCACGCTGTCGGCGTCGGCGGGAACGGATATGTATCTCCATCTTGTGTCGCCGTCGTTGCCGGCGCTCACGCATACAATCATTCCCCGCGCGGCGGCAAGAGTAGCAGCCCGCGAGGTGCGTACCGTCCGTCCGTCCAAGTCGCGATAACTGTGATTTTGTAAGGGTTCGTCAAATGTAGTATATCCCAATGAACTGGTAATCAGGTCTACGCCAATGCTGTCGGCATATTCTACCGCAGCAATCCAGTTGTCCTCCTCCACGATGTATTCATGTTCCAGCTCTTCCGAACGCAACAAAACATAATCGGCATCGGGCGCCGAACCTATCATCCGACCCGGCAGATGAGAAGCAATGATAGACAATACATTGGTTCCGTGATTGTTATTCCCTGTGATGTTTTCAATATCGGGCGTGAAATTTTTTATTTCCCGCAAGCGTCCGCTGTTCCGCAAACTGTCGAAACCCGATAGTTCCATCACTTTATGAAACCCGCCGTCAATAACGGCGATCAACATTCCTTTTCCGCGAAATCCCAGATCATGGAGCGCGTGACCGTTCATCATACCCACCTGATCCGCCGCCTGCCCGTAGTAATGAGTCGACGCTCCGTACTTGGAAGAAACAGCATCTTCGTTTCCAGTCCTGAAGAAAAATGAAAAAGGAGTTGTATAGATATCGCCGCTGTCATCGCTCGCGTCCCGAACATTTTCTTTTGGCGCCGGAAGCGCATGTTTGATAAAATTGACGTCCTTCAATTTTTCCAGATGTTCAGGCGAACAACGTATGGTTGCCGAATTGAACCAGCGCGAGGTATTGAGGACTTCAAAGCCCAATTGTTTCAGACTGTCGATATAACAATCGCTTACCGGCAAATCGGCAGGCGAAACAGCGATATTTTGCTTCGCGCGACGTTGTAGCGCCCGTTCCGAAAGAAAATAACGAGGCTGTTCAATGGAAAATTTGTTGTGGTTTTTGTCGGTAAACTCCACCCGATAACGTCCGGGAGCCAATTCTAGCTGTGCATGTAAACGCAAAACGGGCATCCACCAACAAACGATGAAAGCCGTAAAACACAAGCGCCAATCCAATCTGTTCAATTCGGCAGGTTTACAGATTCAGCAGGTCTGACCAGGGAAGAAATCCTCCTAATAATGCCGCAATAGTAGACCAGAAAGCAATGATCAGGATGACTATCATCGCGCATAACGCCAATCCTATGATAGAACATATCCTTCCGGCATTGGCATTTTTGAATGATGCTTCGGAATACATGTCCGGCGATTGTTTATATAATGCAACAGCCTTGTTGCCCAAAATTAAACCGATAATGCCCAAAATCAGACCTATAACTCCATAGCAGCACCAAAACATGACAATTGATAAAATTCCCAAAACCAAAGAAGCAGTAGCATTGGGAAGAATGTAATGTTGCTGCATGTTGGACGGCTGATTCGGAAAATGATTCATTTCGTTCATAAAAATTCAAAATAAAAAGTTAAACAATTAATTTACAGATATATGATATAACAATGATGACAACATTAAAACTGAACAAAGCAATCAATATTTTTGCTCCGTTTTTCAACTGAAACAACACATGCACGAGCAAGAAAACCATCATGGCTACGGTTGGAATCAGCGCCGGATAGAGTTTGAGGCTTTCGATGAAATCGCCCCGCAACAAAGCCGTTAATGCGCGTTGCATCCCGCAACCGGGGCAATCAATCCCGAACGCCGACTTATAAAAACAGGGCAATTGCCTTTTTTCAAGCCAATCGGCAAAACCTGTGCAAAAAACTAATTGTATCCACATGGACATGAAAATTGTCACAAAGATAAACAAAAAATGGTTTCGTCCAATCAAATCAAATTGCATTTTATTTTTTCAGATACATTTATTATCCAAATTTTTAATATCTTCGCGCCTTCAAATTTTATTAGTTTTTTTTAAAAATTTACTTTCAAATGGCAGTATTAGAAGATATTAGGAAAAAAGGCGGGATATTGATTACCGTCGTGATTGGTCTTGCGTTGTTTGCATTTGTTGTCGGCGATTTTCTTCCGGGCGGAAGAAAGAACAGAGGCGGCGGCGCTAATTTCGACGTCGCTAAAGTAGCAAGTCAGACGTTAAGCGTACATGCTTTAGAAGCCAAAATCGAGGAAGTTACTGAGTGGTACAGGCAACAAAGCGGACAAAACAACATCGACGAGCGTATGCGCGACATGATTCACGATCAGGCTTGGGAAATGCTCATCAACGAAACGATCATGCAGCAGATATACGAACAGACAGGGCTGACGGTTTCGCCCGAAGAACTGATGGACATCATTACAGGGTTTAATCCTCCTCCACTTATCAGGCAAACTTTTGTAGACCAGCAAACCGGAGAATTTGACCGTTCGTTTTTGATGAATTTTTTGAGAAACAAAAATACGGATCCGACATTTGAGTATCAATGGAATATGATGGAGAAAAACATCCTCGACCAGCGTTACTCGCAAAAATTTTCTGCGTTGGTAGGCAAAGGAGTTTTTGTTACCGATTTCATGGCGGAAAATGACAATCAGGAAAACAATAAAAAGGTTGATTTCGATTATATCGTCCAAAGTTATTCATCAATACCCGACAGCCTCATCACTGTATCTAACGACGAACTGAAAGCGTATTACAAGAAGCACAAAAAACAGTGGGAACAAACCGCTTCGCGCGACGTCGAATACGTTGTTTTCAACATCGACCCCTCAGAGGAAGATCGCGCGGCGGCGCAAGAATGGATCGAGAAGATCAAGCCCGATTTTGAGGAGGCGCCCGATCCGATGCAGTTTGTCAGACTCAACTCCAGAACGCCTGCCGATACGCGCTTCCTGACGCGCGAACAACTGCCCGTGCAACTTGGCGAATTATTCGACGAGCAAGAGGGCGCCATGGTAGGTCCCTATCAGGATGGAGAAGCGTGGATTTTAGCGCGGCTTGCCAAATCAGAAAATCGACCGGATTCGTTGAAGGCGCGCCAGATCGTCGTCGTACCGAAAGAGCAAACGCAGGCTTCGTATACTGAGGCAGTCGCCTTAGCCGACAGCATCAAGACAGCCGTCGAGAGGGGAGCAGATTTTGTAGCATTGGCAAATCATTACTCGGCGGATCCCGCAGTTGCCATCAACAACGGCGATCTGGGCTGGTTGTATGAAATCCAAATGCAGGGCGACCCAATGATGGAAACCATCTTCAATTTGAAAAGGGGCGAACTGACTTCGATGGAAAGCGGTCAGGCTGTATTTGTGGTTCAGGTAACCGAACGTGGCAGAGAAGTAAAAAAAGTGCAAGTAGCAACGCTTCAATACAACATCGCTCCAAGTTCGCGCACAGAACAGATTATTTATTCGCAGGCAAGCAAATTTGCCATCGAAAATCGCTCTGAAAAGCAGTTTGACGAAACAGCCGCCGCACAAAGCCTGAACAAGCGCATGGCTTCCTATCTTGGCGAAAATGACCGTCAGATTCCCGGATTGCAATCGGCGCGCCAGATTGTCCGTTGGACTTTCAATGCAAAGCAGGGGCAAGTATCCGATGTTTTTTCCGTTGACAATTCGTATGTGGTAGTCGTCTTAAAAACCATTCGCAAAAAAGGTTTTATTCCTATCAATCAGGTGGCTGCCGAGATTGACTTTACCATACGTCGCGAAAAAAAGGCTGCGCAAATCTCTGCGCAACTTGCAGAAGCCGTCAGTAACGCGCAATCGTTTTCCGACCTTGCCGCAAACCTGAATTTGCCCATCGAAACGGCAACAGACGTTAATTTTTCAACATTTTCGATACCCGGCGCAGGTATGGAACCGCAACTCATCGCTGCAGCTACCGGTATGAGCGAAGGTAACATTTCGCATCCGGTGGAAGGCATCAATGGCGTATACCTGCTTACGGTAACGCAAATCACAGAGCCGGATGAAGACGGCGTGGAAGAAGCAAGAGAACGTTTGGGCATCACGTATGGCAACCGTTCGATGTCAGAAGCCATACAGGCGCTTCGCAAAGCCGCCAATGTAACAGATTGGAGATCAAACTTTTATTAATAACCTTTAAATTTTAGTACCTATGAAAAATTGGATCGTGATGATGTTGTGCATCGCAATGCTCGCATCATGTAAAGATAATCAGATAACAGCGCTGGTGAGCAATCCTTCGGATTTTGTCCGTGAAAAGGCAACCGTTGAGATAGCCTGGGCTGATATTGTTGCCCGAATGCCTGCCGCTATGCCTGAAAAAACAATAGTTGTAGACGCCAAAACCGGCAACGAACTGGTAAGCCAAATAGTGTATCATGGCGAACCAACGCCGCAAGCGCTTATTTTTCAACTCAGATTAGCGCCAAATGAATCCGCGACCCTATTGATCAAGGAAGGCGTATCTAAACAAGAGCCGGTCGCAAAAACCTTTGGTCGTTTCGTTCCCGAACGTAAAGACGATTTTGCATGGGAAAACGACCGGGCGGCATTCCGCATGTACGGACCCGCGTTGGCAAGAGAAAACCCAAGCAACGGGGTGGACATCTGGCTGAAAAAAACAGAAAATATGGTGGTGGACAAATGGTACAAAGATGATTTGAACAACGGAAAATCGTACCATATTGACCACGGCGAAGGTCTGGATTGTTACAAAGTGGGACAGGCATTGGGCTGCGGAGGTATCGCGCCTTTTGTCGACGATACATTGCGGGTAGGCAAACATTACGCCACACAAAGGGTTCTGGACAATGGACCCTTGCGCACTACATTCGTACTTACCTACGATAATTTTCCGATGGGCAAGCAAATATGGTCAAAAGAGATTGTCATTTCGTTGGATGCCGGTTCGCAATTCAACAAAGCGGTTGTTTCTTTCGATGGCGCTTTTACGGACATCAAAGTCGCTGCGGGCATCTTCCTGCATGATGATCCGGGCAACATCAAAACCGATATTGCCGCCGGATTCAATGCCTTTGGCGAAATTGCCACTTCGGATGCCGGAGCGCCCGCCGGACGCATGTATATCGCAACGGTTATTCCCGACGGTAAAATGATAGAAAGCCTCAAACAGCAGGATCATTTATTGGCAATTGCATCCTATAAAAAAGGTGAAAAATTTACCTATTATTTCGGCGGAGGCTGGAACCAATGGGGCTTTCCGACCGACGAAGCATGGTTCGACTATGTAGCCGCATTTGCCGCAAACCTGAAAAACCCGCTAACGGTCGTCATTGAATAAGTTCGGTAATGATAAAAGGTCTTTTTGCCGACGCTTCGCCTTTTTCGCAGTTGATGATGCTTGCTTTTTGCATGGTGGCGTGTTATCTACTGTTTTCGCTAACCGGATTATTGCTGGCTCCGTATATTTTCGGAGTTCCCGTTGTCGAATTGAAGCATATTTTCAATAGCGACACAGCAGTTCAATATCTCAACCTGATGCGATACGTTCAGGTATTGCAGAGCATCAGTCTTTTCATTGCTCCGACATTCATTGCGGTATACATGTTTTCGGGAACTGATGAATCTTCAACAAGGATAACTGTTGCCAATTATTTGAATTTAAAACAAACGGCTCCCATCAAAAGTTATGGAATCGTGCTGTTGTTGATGTTGACAGCCATTCCGTGCATCAATTTGCTGGCGGCGCTCAACGAAATGATTGTTTTTCCGGAAAGCCTCTCAGGCTTGGAACAACGGTTGAGGGATCTTGAAGAGTCAGCCGCGCAATTGACTGAATTGTTCTTAAAGGTCGATCATGTGGGCGGCATGTTTTTCAATATTTTCATGATTGCTATACTGGCTGCAATAGGTGAAGAATTGATATTTAGAGGGTTATTACAAAAAATCTTTACCCGCTGGATCGGCAACGTACATCTATCCATCATCATTACCGGTTTTTTGTTCAGCCTGATGCACATGCAGTTCTACGGTTTTTTTCCGCGCTGGCTGCTGGGCGCTATGTTCGGATACTTATTGGTATGGAGCGGCACGTTGTGGTTGCCCATTTTTGCTCATTTTGTGAACAATGCAGTAGCAGTAATTTTTTCCTATCTTATTCGCAAAGGAACGGTTTCCGATAAAATTGAGATTTTTGGCTCTACCCAGCACGAAATCCCCGTTACCATCGTCGCAACAGCATTGTGCGCCTATTTGTTATGGAAAATTTTTTCAATTAAAAATTAAAAATTAAAAATTAAAATTTCGTAATTCGTAATTCGTAATTCATAATTCATAATTCATAATTCAATATGAGAGTTTTTGTTTTGAGTATAGTAATTGTTTGTATTTGTTGCAGTTGCCAAACACAGGGGATGAAAAACCTTTGGGACAGCGTGAACAACGCTACATCAAGCGGCGCGCTGACCAACAGCGAAGTCATTGCCGGATTAAAAGAAGCGTTGACCATTGGGGCGAGAGAATCGTCGTCTATTGCGTCGGCAATTGACGGGTTTTACAAAAATCCGAAAATAGCCATACCTTGGCCTGCTGAAGCGCAAGCCGTGAAGGATGTATTGCAAACTACCGGTTTCAGCAGACAGATAGCGGCTTTCGAGGAGTCGATGAACCGCGCCGCCGAAGAAGCCGCCAAAGGAGCGTTTGACGTGTTTGCAGCCGCCGTAAGAGAAATGACCATACAGGATGGATTTGCCATTCTGAACGGCGGCGACATGGCGGCTACCAATTACCTGCGCGAGAAAACATCCATCCCGCTGAAAGAAAAATTTTCGCCCGTAGTCAAAAATGCCATAGACAAGGTAAACGTCACTTCGTACTGGAGCCCGTTGGTGAACGCCTACAACATGATACCCGGCGTTACCCGACAAAATCCAAACCTTGAAGACTACATCACCGGTAAAGCAATAGAGGGCTTGATGACGCTGATTGCCGAACAGGAAATGAAAATCAGACAAGATCCCGCAGCACAGGTGACAGCGCTGCTGAAAAGGGTTTTTGGGAAAAAATAACGAAAATAGTTTTCAGTTTTCAGTTTTCAGTTTTCAGTTTTCAGTTTTCAGTTTTCAGTTTTCAGTTTTCAGCGTTGGGCAACGTCCAATTGGTAGGGGCGCACTTGTGTGTGCGCCCCCTATTTGGCGGGCTTTTTTATTTTGCCCTTTGGTATTTTTTAGTGTT